>CERN01002626.1_pt1 | contig 306492 bp, 279 predicted proteins | sample 530761 | NCBI WGS metagenome assembly CERN01 (sample SAMEA2620947, study PRJEB7988) | marine metagenome | isolation source: saline water (ENVO:00002010), including | reverse complement strand
CTAAATCCTCATCATGTTCGTACATCCACAGTACTACCTGCTCGACCAGATGCCGGGCACGGCCACAGGCGCCACGCGGATCAAAATGCACGAGTTTCTCCACGGCTTGGGCATCATCGATGAACTCGGGCCAATCAGATTGTAGAAATTCGAAATTAGACATAGTATTGAAAAACCGTCTTTTGTTTGCCCCTTAATGTAATGATTTCAATCTCTTTTACCCCATCCATTTTCCGACTCCCAAATAAAGTTCATTTCATCTTCCTTATTCAGGTTTTCATTGATTGGCCATAAAAATCCAGAAATATCTTTTATGACCGTCCTTAAGTCTTCCGGTACATCCGTGATATCCGCTTTCTTTCTAAAAGCTTTCCATTGTGCTTTTTTGCCTTCATCTGAATAAAAATCCTCTGTCAAAGCAGTAGGCGGCTCTTCCGGTAATTTCGTTTTTCTTCTCTGGAAGGTCAGTTCAATAGCTTTCTGCAATGCTGAGCCTTCAAAACTCTGATTGTGCATCAAATACCAAATGTCATAGAAATCTTTCATTCGGCTGTTTGCCATATCCAGATATACCATGGCCTGATATTTTTCGGCAATAGCACTTTCAAGTGTGTAGGATAACAGATTGGGGGACTCACCCTCCAGCAATACCGGATATTCTACCCATAAAGGAGAAGGCGAAACCACATCCCCAAAGCCGATGTCTATCTGCATAGGTATTCTTGCATTCCCCAGCTTTCCAAGGAATTTAATTCGAACTCCTTTATAAGCTTGGTCTTCACGTATCTCTTCGCCGGCCACGGTATCTGGATCAAATAGCAGCCCATCTTCCTCGACTTTAACCTGACAACAGTTTCTGGCCATTTGCTCAAGCTGCTCAATACTTTGAGCGGTTTCCCTAGATAGATCAATATCACGCGTTGGGCGAATTTCACTAATGCCTGTGGAGCGTAGCAATAGGGCTCCTTTCAGAATGAACTCCTTTGCATAATCAGACTCACTCATTCTAAGCAGGAATTTCTCCATTCCATAATATTGAAGGAGCTCCATAAATGGGCGTCCCGACTCTCTCGCTTTATTTAGCAAGCGTGCATGAACGGATTTGGCCATTCGTGTTTTGTCATCCATGACCAATGGCCTCCAGGTAGGGTTTTATCACTCGTTCTACTTTACACAGTTTCGCATACTTCACGATATCATTATAAGATGCTTTGCCTTCATTAATTCCTCGCTTAAGTGCTTCAATAGCTACATCAAGACCAATTTGATTGCGGAATTTGAAACAGTCGGCAATGGTCTTGGCAGGGTTGAATACTTTTACTGAGATACCGTCGAACTCTTTCGTTTCTACTCCCCCTTTAAGGGTCTTGTCAGAGAATCGATATACGTTTACAGGTGGATAATCGAGTGTAGGGTTACGACTTGTTCTTGGAAGAGCTATATGTACTTTATGAGGTATATCGTCAGTTATATTATGGAGATCAAGGGCGGATATAAGGCATACAACGGCGTCCGGTATTTTTCGGGCTACAATAACCAGATCGGGATTACTAAGAGGCTCTTTATCCTGAAGCTGATATACACCTCTCTCAAGTTGAGTTAGATACCCCTCATCTCTCATATAGTATAGGGTGCGGGGTGATATACCCGTATCCAGAGCCTCTGCGGTGCGCATTACTCCCTGATGTTCTTTAAAAATCCGGACAGCGTCTTCTATTTTGTTGTTTGAAACGTACATTATGTATAAATATGCATACAGTTTTTAATAAGTGTATGCGTTTTTATACACATTTGCAATATATGAATGAGCGGTTATTAATCACTCCTCAATCATATCTAAAAACTTGTTGCCAAAATCGGTAGTCTGAGGTTTTAGCTGGCCAAGAGTATGAAGGTAAGGCATCTCTTCTGAAGTGTGAGCGTCACTGAAGTTTCCAATTGCAAAAAGACCGTAACTTTCTAATTCTTTCCAACACTGGGAAACTAATGCACTTCTGTCTTTGTATTCCGGATATATTTTAAAGAACACATCTTTGTTTGAAGCACTGACCTCTTCATCAAAACGCACACCTTTTTCTTTAGCTGCTTTTTTAGGGTATTGGAAAGTTTTAAGCAGTAAAATATGCAAAGGGCTAATTTCATCAACTATCATTAAAAACCTGTGTGACCAGTCAAAAATAGGCTTGCCTTTGCTCAGCCATTCTGTACTATTTAAAACAATGTTTTTTAACGCTTCTATTTTCTCTTTCTGATGATTCTGCTGGGCAAGTAGAGTGGCTTTAGTAACGATAGTTACAAACTCTTCATTTTTGGATAACTCCTCTAACGAAATGAGCCCATCTTCTTGTCTCCGAACCAAATCATACATCAATATATTAAGCCACTCATCCTTTCTTTTCTCATATGTCGGCTGTACTAAAGCTGTAAAGGCATCATAAACTTTTGTGCCCCCAGGAACAAAAGATGACTTTAATTTTAAAGCTTTATGCTTGTCTTCACTTCGTTCGATTTCTCTTTTCTGTCTGTGAAACTCTTTCTTATCCATTTCTCAAAACTTCTCTAAAAGTGAAGTGATTAAATTACTGATAGTTCTTTCAACCTTAAATTTTCCATTTTATCAAATCTTGTCTGGCTTTAACAATTTCTTTGGATGATGATGTTTTATAAAAAAGGTTTGCCAGTAAAGTCCCACTCTCTGATCTTATCTAAGTGTGGTATCAATATTCTGATTATTTCATTTACAGAAACCAAACAACGTTGGAATTTCCAGACTTCATTTTGTGTAAGGAATAATTGACCCCGATGAAGATGGCTGTCTCTTAGCTCATAGAATTCAAACTTCTTGTCGAATTTTAATTCCCAAAAAGAGACACCTGGAAATACTTCTTCCAAGTAAACCTTGGTTGAATTATCTAACTCTAAATACCATAACAAGGCATATAACCTTGAAGATTTATCGGAGTTCTTTAAACGACTTCTTAGCTCTTTTATATCTAGATTTCGTTCGAAAAGTGATATCAAATAATCTAAAACTGAACACCCCTTATAAAGTTGGTATTCATAGTTTTTGGCTCTGCAAAAGTTCTTATATGCAAGATGAAAATTATAGATGTATTCCCATTTAACATTCTCGATTAATTCTTCAATTGTTTTTATCGAGATTGGAAAAATCATCATGCCCGATCCCATATACGGTAGGGTAAATTTGTCACTTCTTTTATCGAAAATAGTGATGGCATTACCATTCGAGTGTTCTGAAATGAATAGAGAACAGCAAGTCAGAAAGGATAAAGCCATCAAGACCTTATCAATTTCTCTTTTAGTAATCGAGTTTTGATAGTTCCATTCAAAATAATTCTCTTTTATTCTCTTCTCTCCTTCATGATACTGATGTTCAAATTTACGTACTGTATATCCGAATACTTCAATTTCTTCAGGAAAATATATCAACCTCTTAAAAGAACCGGTTCTAACATATTTTTCCTTACCCTCAGGCAAAGTCACTTTGTCGATTGAAAATGATACTTCCGAGTAATCACCGCCCCAATAAGATGACGGAAATTTAAGATCCAGACTGTGCTTACTATTAATTACAAAGTGAATTGTATCTCCACCTTTGGGTTTTGGAACAGGACTGAAAAACTTTATATAGCTGTCGCGAAGATTAAAACGATCAATAAATGCTTCGGCTTCAAATAATTTTTTATTCTTTTGAGGTTTCCCATCTAATTCAAAGTACCCTTCAAGTTTTTGGATTTTCTTAGAATCGATATCCATAAGTAGTCATTTTGAAGATTTTATCCCGGGCTTCACTTTGAACTATTTCTCTTTTTTATTTCGGATCAGTTTTCATCATATGAGTCGGCATGTAATGTGTAAGTAATATTTTCAGTTTTTGGCCTTAACTCATTTAGTTTTTCAAGGATATCATATTCAAAGAATTCCATAATTTTTCCTTTCCCGAAGTATCTCATCTTTCTCGATTCAATAATTCCTGACATCAAAAAAGTGATTAGCTTAATTTTAAATAGATCCTGTTTTGGGCTATATCCTTTTGTGACAGCCTGAATATCTCCCCCTTTAGTACCTTCTTCTTCGTTTTCCTTTGGGAAATTTATGTAGGTAAAACTATTCGACAGATCGAAGTTCAATTCAAATTTTTGCTGTTCCTTATCTGATATTTTGAAATACTTAAACAGATGCAAGACTCTCATACCATGCTTAAAAGCATTGTATTCTTTTTTTGATGCTAAATCATCAGCAGCTACCTGAATTATACTATCAACTTTCTCTATGGATGTTTTTACTTGTTGATCAGTTTTTTCAAGTTCTGGAACAAACACATCAAAAATAAGCCATTCGTAAAATGTAATCTTCCTTCCATCAGTAAGATCCACTTTTTTATCCCTCAGTCGGTCACTACCATCTGATATCTGTTTAACCTTCTTATTAAACCTGTGCATATCCCCTGACTTGACATTGCTTAATTCAAGCCAGACATACTTACTGTCATTGATTACTTTCTCAAGAGCAAAAATTAGTTCAAAGAGTGCCTCAGCTTGATGGTAGTAGGTAAAATGAAGTTCATATTTTAACATTTGTTTGAACTCTTTCTCATTTCCTCCCAATGCCTCAAGATTGCCATCGCTATCATGTAAAAGGCTCTCATCATCCCCAATCATCTTATAAAGCATTTCGGCTTTGTACAGCCAGTACTTATAGGGAAACTCTTTATAGAATATTTCAGGTTTCTCAAATATCATTTACCCAAACGCCCCCTGCACCAACGACGAAAACAACTCTTCTGATTTTTTGTGTGATTGTTCTATCACATTTTTCTCATCGATAATTTTCCGATAAATTGACTGATATTCTTTTTGTTTATCTAAATCCGGAATAACTACAGGCACTTTTTTCAACCTTGTCGAGCCAATCCCCTTTGCGGTACTTCCAGTTGCTCTTTTTTCAAACTCAAATTTTGCTAAATCTGAAAGCAAATAATTCAGTAAATATTCAGCTATTAGTTCCTCATTGAGTTGAAAACAAATCAATCGTTGAGCTATGGCAAACTTATCAATCTCTGGAATAATACAAGCATTCCCCATTGGAGCCTCTGTTGTAAATAGAACATCTCCAGGCTTAGGTACTCCTCTTGTCATCCAATCTTCAAAAGAACTTTCATTCATATATTCTTTCGGTTCTTCATTTAAAAAACCTTCTTTGACATTTTTTGCAGTAATCAATGGTATTCCTTCTTCTGCTTTGTCTGGAGACTGACCTCTATAATCAATGAAGTTTGTAACCTCACTAAGTGTTTTAGAGTTTTTCTTCTTTTTTAAGTCATCCCCAAACATTTCCAAAAACACGCTTTGGATGAGTTCGTCGTATTTGGCGAGCATTTCCTTGTCGATGTCGATGAGCCGCTGCGCCCGGTCCAGCTTCGCCACAATCGCTTTCTGTTCGGAAAGGCTGGGGAGAGGGATTTTGAGGGCTTTAAGTTTTGTGGCATTAAAACTTGGAAGAGTAGCCCCATCAGAATCAGCATAAATTTGATTCCAATACTTATCAGATTTAAAGAAATACGAAACAAACTCTGGAAGAACTTGATCTGTAATTAGTCTTAATCTTATCAAATAAGAAGCAAAAACAGCTTTATGATCTAAGTTTTGCACAAGAAAACTTTTTCCAGTTGTTGCTCCTGTTCTGGCGAAAACGATGTCCCCAACTTCCAATTTATTTTTCTCAAATTCTTTCTCATCACACTTGCAATATGGAACTGTTTCCCAATTAACTTTATCATCTTGGATGTCAGTTATTCGTAAAAATTTTGGGCCGACCTTTTTATCTTTTGCTTTTTCAGTTAGTCCATAATCTACTTTCTCTGCAATATCCTCAATAGAAACGATTTTCAAACCATCCCCTCCAATTCATCCAAAACTTTCAGGCGTTCCTCAGCAAGCTGTCGCAGTCCGGGCTGACCGTCTTTCCCGTTGATGATGATTTTGGGATCGTCGTACTCCACCTCTTCGTACTCGATCTCTTTGTAGCGGTTAATGGAGAGGTCGTAGTTCTGCTCTACGATCTCGTCTTTAGGCACGAGGAAACTTTGGTCGGTGCGTTTACGGTCGGTTTCATCTTCCAGATTTTTATATCGCTTAATGATGTCGGGGATGTCGTCGTCTTCAATTTTATCGCGCTTGTCATTCAGCGTGTAGCCATCGGCTTTCATATCGTAAAACCAGACGCTATCGGTTCCGCCAGAGTCTGTTTTAGTAAACAACAATATAGCCGTACTTACACCAGAATAAGGCTTAAAAATATTAGCAGGCATTGAAATCACAGCTTGTAATTGTTGATCTTCAATAAGAATTCTACGAATTTCTTTATAGTCTTTCCCACTTCTAAATATTACTCCATCAGGCACCACCACCGCAGCCCGCCCACCAGTTTTCAGTGCCCTAAGAAAGAGAGCGTTAAATAGCAGTTCGGTCTTTTTGGTTTTAACGGTTTGCAGCAGATCGGCCGCCACGCTGTCATAATCCAAAGTACCGGTGAATGGAGGGTTTGCAAGGATCAAGTCAAATTGTTCCGCAAGATCGTCATCATCCGAAGAGGATAAGGAATCTTTATAGTCAATGGTCGCGCCATCAAAGCCATGCATCACCATATTCATATTCCCGATTCGGAGCATGGAGTTGTCAAAATCGTAGCCGGTAAACATCTCCGACTGAAAATGAGCGCGGGTTTTATCATCCACCATCGCCTTGGCGTGATTCTCACGGATGTACTCTCCGGCCGCCACCAAAAATCCGGCCGTACCACAAGCAGGATCGGCGATATTCTCCAGCGGCTTGGGCTGAGTCAGTTCCACCATCATCTTAATGATGTGTCTCGGCGTGCGGAACTGCCCGTTATCACCCGCAGTACTAATTTTTGAAAGCATATACTCGTACAAATCACCCTTGGTATCTCGGTCCCTCAGCTCCAGCTGATCCATCAACTCCACTACTCGCGCCAGCGTAGAAGGCTTAGGAAACAAAAACATTGCGCCTTCCATATGCTTGCGGTAAGTACTTCCATTTTGCCCACCCAGCTCCTTGATAAACGGAAACACGTCATCGCGAATCGTTTCAAACATCGCTTCGGGATCAAGTTGCTTCAGATTCTTCCATCGCAGATGATTCTGATCTTCTGAAAAGGTTGGATCTTCAATTGGCTTCCCAGTGCGTTCAGCTTTCTTCTCCTCCCGTGTTTGCTGATCATCCAGTCCCTTTATAAACAAGAGATAGGTTAGCTGTTCGATGACGGTCAGAGGATTGGTAATGCCACCTGAATGAAGCGTTAACCAAATTTTATCGACTTTGTTTTTAAGTTCGCCTGTGAGCATAAATAGATAATTTAAATTCTTATTGAATCGATGTGTGTTTTATTTCCATCAGGGCTTGGCTTCGTAACGACGTCAATCTTCTGATACTCTTCAATGGAATGATCCCTAACCATATTAGGGGGGATGCTGATTGGTTCTGTGCTACCTTTTGGGATAAATGTACCCCAGCCATTGTCAGCAATTCTTGTTACAGTTCCTTGAACCCAGTCTTGCTCAGCACTCACTGTAGTTTCGGCAGGTGCTGATGTATCCACCCACAAAGATTTATTTAACTCAATGTTATTGTTCTCTTTAATGTATTCAGAAAACCATAGAAGAACATCCATTAATTTGAATGTGAGAGAATATAAAAGGTACGGGGTGTTAAGTATTTTCCGGTATTCTTTTAAGTTGGCTTCACTTTCATCTTTACCCTCTTTATCTGCATGAGAGCCTACATTTGTTATATCTAAAATTTCCCTCACATGGTTTGAAATTATCCTTGAAAAATGTGTCTTCTTACACTTGATATCTAGGGGATCAATTTCAAACCCAGAAAGAAATAAACTTGATAGCTGAAGTATTACTTCGCCCTTTTTGTTTATGCACTTGTCATGAAGTATTCCTGATTCATTTGCTCTGCGCATTGCTACTTCGAGCATTTGCCTTAGTTGATTGAAATATAGCTCATCATCAAAGATTAAATCATTCCTATTAATACTTATAAGAATTTTAAGTAGATGTTTTTCGTATTCCTGATCAATAAAGCCATTTTTGAATAATTCAAAAACTTTGGGATAAAGGGCTCGGATTTTGGCATTTGGCCTATCTTTTACTCCAGCTTTGATATCATCGAACAGCTTCTCATTGTCTGTAGCTTTTATGTACGGTTCTCCATAACTCTCTTTAAACATATCACTTCCCATATAATCAGGTTGACCGGTAAAAATAAAATATGGGGGCCTGACCTCTATAGGTAAAGAGTTGATGTAATCTCTAGACTTTCTGAGACCTTCTAGATTAGTTGTCTCATCATCTTTTTTGTCCTTTACTTTTGCATCGAGAATTATTGCATCAATGCTATCCAAGTTGGCATCTAGATAGTTTATACCCTCTTCGTGAGATTCAAATGGAATAATATTAATTCCACTCAATTCTGCATCAGAAATTATAGTGTCCTGTTTCTTGTATTCATCATCTATCCATAGAACTTTACACATCAATCTAAATCCTCGAATTTTATTGGAAATTGAAGTTTATATGTAACAGGAAATTCACTATCACTATCAAGTGAAACAGTAAATACACCATCATACATTTTTGTTATTTGATCGATATCAGCCCCTCCTGTACCGGTTGAGTTAGAACTAACTGATTTCTCACCACGTATTTTCAACCGTTCTTCCGTGAATTTTGCATTAAAAGGTTTGCCATTATTTGAGATCTCTAAGAGCACATCCTTTCCGTCATTAATTGAAGTTGCCTCGATTCTTATGATATTATTAGAATCACTACTGAAACCATGGTGACACGCGTTATCTACTATATTTTGTATCAATTTTATATAATCATCTTTATTGATTTCAATGATGGGTTTTAATTCCTCATCATCTCCTTGTGAGAAAGACTCTTTATCAATGTTAAACTTGTATTCAAACTCTTTACTGCCATGAATTTTCTTAATCACATGTTTAGTTAAATCAAGTATGTTAAATTCCTCTTTTGATCGACTTAGAAAGGGCGTTTCCAACTTATCTAAAAGCTTAGAGGCCGCTGCTGTATCGTCAATTAACCTCTCAAGGTGTTCAGCGAGTGTCTTGCCTAAATTTTTAGAATAGACGTCTGTTAAACTAATTTTTTGGCCGTCATTTTTAGAAATGAATTTTTGCAACCCATTAACTCCTCCTCTTATACTATTTAGGTATTGTTTAACTGAGTGCCGGGTTGATGAGAAGTCTCTGAACATCTCAGTTCTCATTTCACTTAATTCCTTCGAGTATTTATTTAACTCATTCTTGGCTCTATCATTAATTGCATCAAGTAAATCTTGGCGTTGCTGGTCTTTTGAGGGAAGTTTTATTTTAATTTTAAATAGGTCATTTACTGAAAGGTAAGGCATTGTGGTACCTGACTGGTATTTGACAACCTGTTCTTGTACATAATCTTTTCTTAGTTCGAATACTAAATACCCTAAGTCTACTTTATTTGTATCTACTGTAAAAGCCTTTATATCATTAGAAATGATTAGATCAGCAGGTGAACCATCCAAAATTGTCGGTTTTAAATTCTTAAATCTTATGGCCAGTAATAGAACTGTTTCATTGACACTAAAGCCTCCTCTTTTAACAACACTTTTTTCGATCTCATTTGTATCAGAATAAACACCCATCTCATTATCGTTGAGGTCTCCAATTTTCATATATGGAACCTTATCCTCACTCTTAACTTTTTCAGCGTTGGCTTTGTATAGGATTTCTCCAAGTTCAACACCCTCAAATTCTTTGGTAATATTTTCAACAAAATACCTTGATACACTAAGATCATAATCATTGGCCTTTATTTCTGAACAAGATACAAAGCGAGAGTTTTCCGAATTATTTGGGGATTGGTAAATGGATGTAACTTGACCAACATTTAGTTTATTCGTTCTGCCTTTTGTCTCATCAAAAAATGAAGAGGCGTCCAAAAACTTAACTAGTCCTTTTTTATCCTTCTTTTTACTAAGTACAATTATATTGGTTTGTATAGAAGTATTGGTCAATAAGTTTTTAGGAAGAGATATAATGGCCTCTATCATATCCTCCTCAATCAACCATTCTCTAAGCTCATTTTCTTGACCGGATCTAAATAGAACTCCATTGCTAACTAATGCAATGGCTTTACCTGAAGGGTTAAGTGAATCAACTGATTTTTTAATAAAATACTCTTCAATAGTACGTGATTCTACTTCAGGATATTTATTTCTGATTCGAGAAGCGATTGGAGGTGATGATATAATAGAATCAAACTTGAAATGTTCAGGCCAATATTCTATTGAGTCCTGCCTGCTAAACTCAACTTCATTTAGTTTGTTGTAGGCCATTAATCTTAGTTGACCCTTATAATAAGTTTGCTCATTAATTTCTTGGGCGAAGTATGAAATATCTTCTTCCAATTTCACTCCAAATGAGACTAAACCAGCGAAAGGATTATATACTTTGTCGCCTGATTTTATATTCGCAAGGTTTAACATCAAATGAGTGAGCTCTTCTGGTTGAATATAACCACCCGAAGATTTTCCCATTATTTCTTCCAGTTTAAAAAGCAACTCGTCAAAGATTATGTAGAAATCTTCATTGTACTCACGAAGAATATGATTTAAATCATATATATGGCCTGGCGTTAATTTTTGCAGATCGTTCTCAAAAAACCTTACCCCTTCGTAGAGCACATCTCGTTCTAATCCAGAAAAATCATCAATAGATTTATCAACAGTATCGATGAAACTTTGAGAATTGGAGTTGATGAATTTTTTAAAAACATCTTTCTTATAAAGAATCAGAATTATCAGTAGTACTTGGTAATCAATCCCAGTATCTCTAATACTTGAGATAAAACTCCAAAACTTTTCACCGATTCTCTTACTGTCCATAAATACTTTATTATAAATTAAACGATTAATTCTTGTCTGTGCATCAAAAGTATAACTATACTATGCACTCTTTCTGCACAAGAAAATATAGTATGCCAAAAACAAAGAATGCACAAATAAGATATCAAGTATTAGATCGATGTTTTCGAAATCCTGGTCGCAAGTTTTTTTGGGAAGACTTACTCAAAGAAGTAAATAAAGCCTTGGAGGAGTTTAATGGCCCTGGAAGTAAAATAAAAAGGCGTCAGCTTTATGATGACATTAGGTTTATGGAGAGTGAAGAGGGATTCAGGATTCCATTAAACAAATATAGAGATGGAAAAAGAAAATATTATAGATATACAGATACTGATTTCTCCATATCTAACCAACCATTAAACGAGGACGAAAAAAGCCAGATTCAATTAGCAATTTCTGTGCTTTCTCGCTTTTCCGGTGCCCCTCAGTTTGAGTGGGTGCAAGAGATGATCCCGGTTATTCAGGATCGGTTAGGGCTCAAGGAAAGCTCCAGAGAAGTCATAAGTATCGAATCTAATATAGACCTCAAAGGGATTGAGCATCTTGGGACGCTTTATGATGCTATCGTTAATGAGTTGGTGCTAAAAGTAGAATACCAAGGCTTTAAATCTGATGAGAGCTTTGAACTGACCTTCCACCCGCATTTCTTAAAGCAATATAATAACCGGTGGTTTGCATTCGGCTTAAATGAAGAGTTCGAAATACCAACCTGGAACCTCGCCTTAGATCGCATTCAAAAGATAGATCAAATTCAAGGCGATTATATTCATCCAGAAATTGACTGGAACGAGTACTTCTTTGATATCATCGGAGTAACCCGTCCGGATGAGGGAAAAGTAGAAAAAGTAGTTTTAGAATTTACCAATGAGCAGGCTCCTTATATAATCACTAAACCGCTGCATCCAACTCAAAAACATGAATGGAAAGATGAGAAATTGATTGTGGCAATAAAGGTTATACCTAATTATGAGTTGGAGTCTCTTATACTTTCATTCGGTGAAAAGGGGAAGGTATTAGAGCCTAAATCATTAAGAGATAAAATTCAAAATCGTAGAGAAGCATCCATTAGGTAGTCTGATAGGAGAATCTTTGTGAAAAATTTTGAGCTTAATTACAGACAACTACTAATAGCCCTTATTTCAGAAAAGAATGCTGTATCTAAAATTTTGAAAGGACAAGAAAAGTATGGCGAACTTTTAAAAGAAATTAGCAAATACGACATAGACGATCATGAGCCTCTACCCAAACAGAAAGATCTTTTAAAAACTTTGGGTTTGAAGCGGAAAGAGCTCATTGTATTGATGCGAGAAATGTATGATAAATTCTGTTCCGGGATATCAAGGCATGGGAATTATCCAATCGAAGAAGTAGAAATACTAATCTGTGCCTCAAACATGCACGAAGATTATTGGATGATAAGCCCCGAAAGGTTGGGTTTTTTGCCGAATGTGGGTGATCGAATTACTATTCCATTCTTGCGGAATAACATGACTGGAGGCGGCTACTTTAAAGTGAAAGATGTTAGCCATGAAATTGAGAATCAGAAGCACATCATCGTCATTCCCATTGACGATGATATACTCGAAAGTGACTAATTAGGCTTAATTAGGTGTGAAAGCTGACTGTTTGGTTAGTTCTTTAGGAATTAATACAGCTTTTTGTTTGGCAAATTTGTTCTTTCCAAAAGCTGATAATTCAGTATTAGTGGTTGAATCAAAATATTTATACGCTAATAAAGCGATTGCTAAACCTGTACTCGCACCAACTCCTGCACCGGAAGCCTTTTCTGTAACCGCATGTCCAACTATTGCTCCTAATGCTACCAAACTACCTGTTATAACAGCTTTGCTTTGTGGAGTATCTGATTTTAAAGCTGTATTCATTACAGAGGAAAGAGATATCATCCCAACAGGTCTAACATAATCTTCTCCCTCAGGTAATAGAGAGTAATAGTTAGTTTGATTACTAGCCTGAATATCTGGTTTCTTGTTTTCGTTTGCCTTAATTAGTGCCAAATTAGGCTTGTTTGAGTCTGGATTAGAACGCTTTTCTTCAATTAAGCCCTCATTAACCAGAAACTCCGGCACTTCATATCCCTGTATCCTCCCGCTATCAGTTTCTACCGCCCATTCTACTATAGGATAGCCACCGCATTTCCAGCCATTCTTTGCAGCTTCACTGACGGTAGGTGCAGAAACCCCTAAAACTTCGGCAAGTTGTTTACCATTAAGGAAGATTCGATTATCTGATAATGTTTCTTTTATTGATGTGTTTGATTCCATGTCATTCTTCTTCTTTGTTAAATAGGAAGGCTAATAAGGCAAGTATACCACCTGTGAGTAGCGCTCTTCTTAACCCGTTTTTGAGTTGTTGTTTTTGCTTCTCACTCTCGGCATGGTCTAATCTCTTTTCAAGCTGAATCATAGCAGCCATTACAAAATCATTTGGCTTAGCAGTACCTCGCTCCCACTTCAACACAGCTTGTGCCGTAACACCGAAGTATTTCCCAAATGAGGCTAAACTCCATCCTAATTGCTCTCTTAACTGTATGATTTCTTGTGGTTCCATTATGAATAGAATATACGAAATTTATCAATAAAAATCATCTTAGTTGTTAACTTAGTTAATGCTATCTAAAGAAATGAACCCTTATTAGGGTGTATTAGGGCTAGTTAGTGGCTTTTTAACCCATACAGGCTAAGGGACTTGGCACTGTGTTTCTCTAATTTTAATGGTTGCCCAGGTTTAGATGGTGTATAAACCTATAAAGAATAGCTTAATTAAAGGCACGCTCACCTATAAGTAGCCGATAATTATAAAATGTATATATAGTAAATGAACTGCAGCTGGTGCTGATGCTTAACTGTTAGAACCTTTGGCCACCTTTTCTCCATTCACATACGCGTATATCATGCGCTTACTCTTCTCTTTAGCGCTAATACCCTCTTCCTGTCTTTCACGACGATCCATAATTATTTTGGGCAACATCTGGCGATCAAATAGTCGAAAATCTTCAGGATTGCAACCCTTCGATGGTGATATTTTATCGGTAGGGGGCACAAGCTCCCAGGGAACAAATGTTATACGTTTCTTTCTGAAATTATCTTTTTTACCGAAGCTCCAGTTTTTTGCCAACCGCTCCCCCATCCAGCGATTATGCTCTATTTCAGCAGCGATATCAGCGTCTTCATCGTATTGTTTTAGATAACGATCAAATGAATCGATAATGTTCTTGGTAGCTTTTTCTGATGTATTCTTTAATTCATCCTTCACCTTTTCTATAGCAAATTCGGCCAGCCCATTTAATATTTTCACAGAAGACTTTTTATTCTTTAAACTAAATTGTTCTTTTAAACCATCGCCTTTCTCTTGAAAATTTAATTCTGTGGCTCCATCTAAAGTCACCGTGGCATTAACTAAGGATTTAATGGTCTTTTTAAGAACTGCTTCATTGTTTAGTATATCATCATTCAGGTTCTTTTTGCCGGATGTAACACTTCTAGTTACTTCATACTCTTCTTTTGTTACAATACGATCTAAAAAAAGCAGCCTATCATAAAGATTATGATAGTTTGTCACCCCATTTTCTTTACCTCCCTTTTCAATGATATCTTTAAGTGGAATAATCCACCTACGTATACTCGTGTTATCCAGAGTCTCTTTTTTATAATTTTCAGAGATATAACCTAGTTGTTTCTTTATGTCTTCTGACTCGTAGTATTCGTCAAATATTGGCGCTGTGTCTTCTTTTTTGTCCGAAAAATAGATATTTAAAGCATCCATCTTTATTTCACTCAGCATTACAGCGTTCATTGTAGAATCTTCGAAATCAGGATGTTGAGTATAATCCTGTTTTGCTGACTGATAAGCCTCCTCCAGGCTGTCTGCGTAATCTTTTATCCCACTATTTTTAATTACGTCATATGAATAGATTTTTTCTTGGCTCCCGAATGTATGGACCGGAAAATTCCGGTTTGTACATTCAATCATTTTATCATCTCCGGTATCACGGAGGTCACTTTCAATAAGTTCGGCGAGCCCGGTATCGACCGGCAGGTGGGCATAGATCGGAATAGGCAGTTGTTTTTCGCTAAAGCTGTCAGCACATTTTAATTCACAATCCGCACCGGGATCTTGAGTAATAAGTTCTCGACTGAGTTCATATTGCAGACGCAGAGCCTGATCAAAATTGCGGCGTTCATCATCATGACAAAAAGCGATAGCTGCTTTTATGTCCGGCTTATTAGATTTAAGACGCTCGCAGATGCTACCTATCAAGTGCCTTGATTCAATATCTGTTATAATGGGTTTAAACTCCGCATTTACAGCATAATCAACAGCATGAGGCTGAAGATTCGTGATTAACTCCTCTTCGTTTGATACTTCAAAAGATTTCACTTCTTCCTGTACATTTGAACCAGAAGCGACCCATTTATCATGGATTTCACCAGACGTTAAGTCCAGGGTCGAATCTGAGAAATTAGTGTACCTGTCGAGAAAGGCCTTCCATTTATCATCCCCGTTACTCTGATCCACAAAAATAGTAATTCGCGGACGAATTCTTGATTTGAAATGTGCATAACGGGCAGTAGCCAAGGCAAGAGCTTTTCCTATCTCTTCAAAACCGAATATAAAAAGATGAAAGGCCTCCTCATGTTCAACCTGGGGAAGCGAAAACTCTTTTGCTGAATTTGTAGAATCGAGGGATGATTCTATTTCTTCTTTTTGTCTGTTACGTAATAAACCAATTCCTTGGTCGAGAATTAATTCTGTGAAAAATTGACGTGCAGTTATATCGGGAGTGTTGAAAAATTCAAAGTCAACATCCCGGTTGTGTTCCTCGAAGAGTTTATTATTATTAATAGAAGAAGTAAGCCCAGAATCAGATATATGTACATAGCATTTACATGAAAAAGGTGTGTTCACATCCTTCTTTTCTTCCATTTGCCGTTTTACCTTAGCGGCTATTTCAAGATTCCGCGAATCATCGCCTGTGGCAATAAAAACTTCTGCAGCCTTCTTTATGTACCCTTTATTTATAACGGAATCCTCTGTTGCATCTCCCTCAATTACGATAGCTCCATCACCAAAAGCATAGCCCAAATTTTCAGCTAAATCTTGATTACTTATCGCATATACCGGCTTGCTGATTAAGCCCCATTTTTTTTGTTCACGAATATCATTGATTAGCGGCAATCCTATACGGCCTAACCCTATCACAACAGCAGGATTATGTATTGGTCCGATTATTTTGAACCAAATCATTCGCAGTGTATACCTGACAGATTTATTGATCTGTTTTAAAATACCAAGTATACCTAAGGTGATAAATAAGACAGCCCCCAACCTTGCCACAGCATAATAGATATTCCCAGGTGGAGGATCTACAGACTCCATTAATAACAAGCGGACCGAATCAAAGAAAAGAGCACTGAATCCCATGAATCCCTGATAGCTCAAATCAAACCGGTAATCACCCGCCTCGAGAAGCCCTATAAATGCCATCAAAAATGTTAACGCACCAATAATGAGCGCCAATAACAACGGGATATTACGATACGTTTTTGAAGAGGAATTCATTATTTGAACTTGATGTCTGAGTTATACCCACAAATACCATGCTCACAGGCAAGGTCGGCCACTTTACGTACCTGCTCATGCTGAGAAAGAATAGAGATGATCTGGGATTCGGTAAAACGTTATTTTTTTAATGTCTGACAACAACGAAATCCAACTGCATTACTCATTACCTGCAATTCTGCAAGTCCCTTAGAGCAACATTTTATAGCTTTAAAAGGATTATCAAATGATCCTCCACAAATAACAACTCTTTCATAATCTTCCGTTAGTGTCGATGTTAATTCCCAAACGTTTCCACTCATGTTTTTAACTCCGAAAGGAGATATATTTTCTTCAAAATCAAATACATCAGTTGTCTCTCCAGCCCTAAAATTCGTGTTTTTGTCAAACTCTTTTTTCCAGCTATCATAAGATAATAGTAATTTTTGAGCCCAGAAATCAGCACAATTAGCTAGTTCTATATCAACTTTATCACCCCAAGGAAATATGTTCCCATACATACCTCGACTAGCACATTCCCACTCTTCACTAGTTGGTAGTCTTTTTTCATTAAATTTTGCAAATGCATAGGCACTCCACCACGTAATACATATGGCAGGAAAATTTAAATATTTTGGGTTTTTATAATAATCTTTCTTTTTAAGTAGTTTGTAATTAGGGTTATGATCAATTTCTTTAGGTTGCGAGGGATGCTCAAACTCTGAAATATCTGTCCCCTCAATAGAAAGTAAAAATTCATTGTACTCTTTTACAGTGACAGGAAACTCGTCAAATCTAACTATGTTATTATTCTCAAATATCTTAATTGAATCATACTCTCCTAACAGATATTTACCCGGTATAACTGTTTTGTCAGTATTATAGGAGAAGGCATCAATTTTGAATAATTCTCTATTATTATGAATGGTATTTATGTGACTTCTTACATCTTCATTTAAAGAATGTTTTGTGTAGACAGAATCTGAATCCAAGCAATAGCCGTATGAAAATAAGAACTCATAAAAACTTTTGTGGACGAAATTGTAAGTATTACGGTCAACTTTTTTAAACAAATCTTTTAAAATAAACTCCTCGTATGTAAATTTTGACCTGAAAACACTCGAGCCCAATGTGCCAACTATATTTAAAAGCTCAAAAGCACTAATCCCATTTTGGTAAGATTCACAGAAATATTTAGCAATTTTCATCATCAGCTCATCATCATGCTCAAGGTGCTGTAAAATTATTTGGTAAATAACTTTAGTTAAGTCTAATTCCTTGGTTTGATCATCTATAAATTTTTCACTGTTAGTCGTTATCTTAATGCGTTGAAATAGATCAATGATCAAGGGAGTTGATTTTAAAATCCTATTTTTACTGTTTACATGAATACTTGATGAAATATCTGGTTCTATAGTGTCTAATTCTAAATCTAACAGTTTGATAATACTAAAATTGGGCAACTGCAAAGGATCTATCCCTTCAGCAGTTAACCCATAACTTACCTTGTCTGAAACAACTGCATTCTTATCTAACAATTCATTAATGTATTTAGATGATTGCAACAATGTTTGACGCGAAGTTATAATAATCTTTGATTTAGACGTAAATAATTTAGACAAATTCCCAAAAACTTCAATTATATCCTCTATCTCTCCATCTTGTTCCAGTATTTCATCCAATCCGTCAAATATTAGAATAATCTTTCCTTCTGAGCTTAAGAAATTAATGACATCGAATATTGAACTAGTATTTATACTGAAATAATCAACTAAGCTATCATTTATAAATTTATTTATATTTTTTGATCTACCCATATTCGATAGATCAAAATAAAAGGCGAATTTGCTTCTTATTATCTGTGAATTGATGTTTTCGAAAACCTTCCTACAAAAAAATGATTTGCCTCCACCTGCTTTAGAAACAACAAAAATATTTCTATGGTCAGTTTCTAAGAAATTATCTATATGAGTATCAACATCTTCAGTTCCATATATGGTATAATTTTGTTTTTCTTTATCATACTTTAATATGTCTCCCTTTAATTTTATGTCAATATATTTTGAATTAGAAAAATCTGTTTCCCTTAAGTTCTCCCAATACTTCTTTGAATTAAAAATACTTGATATAATAGTGTCTACGGTAAAAGCATTGTAATCTCTATTATTTAAAATCAAATAATTGTTTGTTAAAACTAGACTTGTAGTAATCGGATAATCAGTCTCGAAAATGTTCTTAACATTGGCCTCTAAATCTTTCAACAAATCAAAATCATCTGAGATAAATACCTCTCTGTACTCATACTTTATCCCAATGTTAAGTTTGAATAACAAATAAATCGATCCTTCCGAGTGATATAAAACCTCTGCTAATTCAAATTTTAGAATATTAAACAACCTCGTTATAAAGGATATTTTGTCTGATAATTCCTTGTCAATATTTGGCTTTTCTTTTGACAAGGTGTCATAGTCTTCTATTTGTTCTACAACCCTAACAAACGTTTTCAAGAATCCAATGACAGGTTCAACTTTAGTAGCAATATTCTCATCATCTATTTCATCTAAAAGTTTAAAACACGTGCGTAAAGGCTCTCCTAGTTCCTCATCAATTATGCACAACTTTGATTCAATTTCATCTTTCGAATAGCGAGCTTTAGAGTCTAGTTCGATATCATGAACTTTACACCAGTAGTCTATTATTTTAGATATAGACTTTTCTAGCCAATAAACGGCCAACTCAGAGTATCCTTTAACCAACTCTTGTAGCGGTCTTTCATAATTATTTTTTAAAACATTGTTGGCCAGTTTATTGGCCTTCAATCTTTGCCTAATTGAATCTACTATTTCCCGAGAACTCATTTTACTTTCTTATTTTGATCCTTTTAAAGCAATAAATCTGTCATTGAAATTTAAATTTTTCCGGTTATTGTATTTTTTTCTTAGGCTAGAAATACCTGTATGAATTTCTTTTTCTGAAAAATCAGATAGCAGTGACATATATCTATTTTCTATCATATTAAAATATTTTGCTTTTGGTATCGAAAGAGGAATAGATATTTCTTTTTCCTCTACATCAAACCCTTCGTTTCTTAATATCATAGATATATCTTTATAATCCGGTTGATTTTTTTCATATAATTCTATGGCTTTTTTAAATAATGGATATTCTATTTTTGGTGGAAGCAGTAATATTAAGCAAATACCTTTTTCATTGAGCTGAGTATAAATATTTCTAATAAGCTCTTCTTTTTTCTCAATATGATGAATCACCTCTTTGATCAACAATTTATCATATTTGATAGGTTTCTTTGAAAACTCCAGTGCGCTTACCGTTCGAAATTCAGCAAAGATATTTTTTTTAGCCTGCTCTATCATTTTTTTTGATATATCGGAACAAATGATTTTTTTTTTCAAATCAATTTCTTTCAATATAGATTTTGAATAAATGCCTGTCCCACACCCTAAATCAACAAACTTATCATCGACGCTTAAATCAATAATCTTAATTATTTCATTCGTGAGTTTATTTACATATCCCTCAGAGTAAAACCATAATTCGTCATAATTATTTGCTAGATTATCATAATGCTCATTTGTATTATTATTATTCATTTACATCAATTAATTTATATTGCTTTTCAATTTTTAAAACATATGTAGCTTTATTATTTTCATCTACATTTGACTTTGCAAATCTCACTTTATCTCCAATTCTTAAAGTCCTAAAACCCTCTGTAAGGATATCAGAGTAGTTACAGAAATATGTATTATTTCCATCCTCTATTTCATACATACTTCCTCTATTTTCACTAAATTTATTTACAACTTCTCCATATATATAATTCATACTAGAATAAGGCTCGTAAATTTTATTCTTGTTCCTTAGATGATTAATTGATGACAATAATTCGTTGACTGGAATTTCTGTCATTTTTTCTTGTATAAAATTGCCTTTTCTTTTGCTCTCTGGTGATAAAATTTTGCGAATATTATTTGCTAAAAACTCAATGTCTCTTGACCACTTCGCCCAATCTATAGATACTGCATTGCAATATGCTAATTTGCTCAGATTTTCTGGCAACTCTTTTTCACTTGGCATATCGGTGTTATCAACCAATATTGGTATTACAACACATTCTGAGCGTAGAGCCAATCCAACTTCCTTATTTACAAAGTCTTCAAGACTAAACAGTCTAACTTCGTTTTCATCATCAGTAATACTTAAATAACGCTTTCCGATAAGAACCAGAACTATTTTTGAATTGGTTATCTTTCGAGTTAGTTCATACGGAAATGTACTTCCTGGCTCAATAGACTCTGCATCATAAAAGATATTATTTCTTCCAAACTTTGAAATTAATGACTCATAAAGGCGTCCAGCAATATCCTTCGTGTCATCTCGTCGATAACTTATAAAGATCATTAGCAGTCAATACTTTAAGTTTAATAATTCTAATTAAAAGGTAGCTTTAACTAAATTGTAATTATATAGACCATTATTATAGTAAATAAAGTGCAAGAATAAATAATATTTAGGATTGACACTTTGCAACAATACAAATTTTAAAATTGGTCACCTCAATTTTCATATTCTTAATAATTTGGTATTAAGGCTTAAAAGTAATTACCAAACATCTTCTATTACTTCATTTAGTTTCTTTCTACACCCTCTTATGTCTCTTTTTATAATTACAATAAAAATATCCTCATCATATAAATCATACTCCGAACCTAATTACCTTACGACTGAATCATATCGACTATGTTTTGGTATTTTTTTAAAAAAATTCATTTTAAACTAACGATTACATAAAATAAAGTTTCTTTCAATGTTGAAGACTAAATTCAATGTTAAATTGACTCTAGATTTCAATAAAAAAAAGGGCCATATCTTGTATGAAACACTCTATCTTCATCGGCTCCTCATCAGAAGGCTTGCTAGTTGCTAAACAAGTGAAGGCCTATTTCTCAGAGCGTTTTGAACCCACGCTGTGGAATGAAGATGTCTTCAAGCTAAACGTTAGCTACCTCAAATCGCTGCTCGATGCCGCCAACCTGTTTGATTTCGCCATCCTGATCTTTACCCCCGACGATATCACTCATTCAAGAGATAAGCAGAAAAGCTCAGCTCGTGATAATCTAATTTTTGAGCAAGGGCTCTTTCTGGGGCGTCTGGGGACTAAACGGGCTTTTATTCTCTGTGAGGAAAGTGTTGATATTCTTTCGGACTACTCAGGCATCAGTATTTCCATGTTTCGGGAAGGTGACGAAGCATCAATAGCAAAAGCTTGCAAAGCCCTTGAACAGGCCATGAAAGAGGCTATCAATAAGACCGAAATTCAACTTCTGCCCTCAACTTCACTGGCAATCGGCTATTACGAAAACTTTCTAAAGAAGATTGACCAAGAGCTGATGATGTCCAACGAAGTGAAGATTGATGGAAAAACCATCCTATATGATGATTATGAGTTTAATATTTTTATTCCTGAGCGAATCACGGACCTGGAACGGGCGAACCTTCCACGCCTCACACGCAATTACAAAAAGGTAACCATACAAACACGATTCCGCCCCTTTCCTTTCTATGTAGAGGGGGCCATGGAGGATGGAGCCAAACTTGTCTTCTATGATATCCCTACCACCTTACTATCTTCCCGAAAAGCAATACGCAAACTTGTAACCTCTGAATTCTTTGGTAAAAATGAAGATCGCCTCAAACTGGAACAGCGTGAGATCATAAATTTTGAAATGACGTTACGGTATTTGATCAATGATGAGTATGGGGAGGACAACGATATCTTTAACGTGTTGAAGGATCTATGAGAAATTGTCTTATTCTATGTTAAGTTTTCCGGTTTCAGGTCATCGAGTAATTTCTGCGGATTATGTATAAATCGAAAAGCATTTGATTTTACTATGAGCTTTTTGATTTCATGAATATCTGGATTCGCTAGATTATCTTTCGAGTCCATAAAGATCCAGTCAAACTTTTCAGCAAGCTCAATCATATTCATTAAAAACTGTAAGCGATCTTCTCTTAAATCAGCCCTGAAGCACAAATATTCAATGTATCCTGTACGCTTATTTACAATAAGGTGTGCGTCGTTATCCACCTTATTAGTCTTAATTTTCCAGATGTGTATATGTTTGTCGTTACCCCAATCTGCTCTTGGCAACAATTTATCAATTTCTTCTACTATTTGGGTGGGGTCGGTTTCCGCGATTTTCCAATATTTACGGGTATATGATTCGGATAAGTCGGTTTTTGTACTTACGGAAATCTTATCTGGTATCCGGTCGTACTTTTCCAGTAGTACGCTTTTAGGAATTACATCTAAGAAAAATTGATATGCAGCCATTGCTTCCGGTAGTTGATTGAGGAACTTACTGATCTCGCTAAGCTCTCGGATTTTATCGTTACAATCAATGTCTCAAAGTTTAATACCTCACGAAACGATATATTTTAAAATTCTTGCAATAGTCAGTACCATCCTGAGGTCAGAATAGAATCTTTATAACTTTAAATTTGCAAGTATAACACAGGATTACTCTCTTTCATTTTCAATCTTGAAAATAACTACGGAAGAGCCTGAATATCCGGCCCATAGATTTTTAGTACTTGATTGTTTTAGTATTTCAATGTTTGATTTTTCATAAAAACAAATCTGCTCCCCTTTTTTAAGCTGCATATCACTCCCATCCTGATAGCCAATAAAATGGCGATCAGTCAGATTCGAGTCGTTTTCAAGCAGTGCCCGGAGTTGCTCAGGATAAATATGTTCATGAATAGTATATGGTATTTCTGCTTTTGACAGGTCCCAGATGCGTGCTGTGCCATCAAACGAAGCCGTTGCCACGCGGTCCCCAGAGGGCGACCATACGAGGTAGTTTATCCCGCTCCCGATGTGTCCCTTCAGGACTATAGGCTCGGACTTGCCAGCCGGGTCCCAGATGCGTGCTGTGCCATCGTTGGAAACAGTGGCCAAGTGGCCCCCGGAGGGAGACCAGGCTAAGTAGTACACCGGTTTTTTATTCACCTCCAATATAATAGGCTTGGCTTTCCCGTCCGAGTCCCAGATGCGCGCGGTGCCATCGCCCGAAGCCGTTGCCAGACGGTCCCCAGAGGGGGACCATGACAGGTGATCTACCCAGTCCTCATGGCCTTTCAGTACAATGGGCTCGTCCCTCCCATCCGAGTCCCAGATGCGCGCGGTACCATCGTTGGAAGCGGTAGCCAATCGGTCCCCAGAGGGAGACCAGGCCAGGTGTTGTACCCACTCCTCATGTCCCTTCAGGATCACTGGCTCGACCTGACCCTCCGGGTCCCAGATGCTCGCAGTGCCATCCCCGGAACCGGTAGCCAGGCGGTCCCCGGTGGGCGACCAGGCCAAATGGGTTACCCGCATAACATGCGCCTTCAGGACCAGGGGCTCGGACTCCCCCTCCGGGTTCCAGATGCGCGCGGTGCCATCCCAGGAAGCGCTAGCCAAGTGGTCCCCGGTGGGCGACCAAACTACACATTCAACAGAGATTTCATGGTTTTTCACTATCAAAGGTTCGTACTCAATCTCCACATTCCAAATCCGTATAAGACAATCTCTAGAAGCTGCTGCTAAACTATTTCCGTCAGAAGACCATGCCAAACAGGTGAAACCTGTACCTTCATTTATAAGTTGAAGATTCATCCCATCTAAAAGATTCCAGATGCGGACATTTCTATTAAATTTCATTGAACCATCATCCGAAATAGTTGCAAGGCGAGTACCATCGGGAGACCACGCTAAAAAGGTTAAACGATCTTTATATTTCTTCAAAATTAATGGCTTACTTTTACTATCTAAATCGTAAACTCGAATAGATCCATCCAAAGAAGCGGTGGCTAGCCGGTCCCCAGAAGGCGACCAGGCCAGGTGGGTTACTGAGCTCTTGTGTCCTTTCAGGATAATGGGCTCGGCCGTGCCGGTGGTAGCCCAAATGCGCGCGGTTCCATCCCAGGAAGCGGTGGCCAGGCGGTCCCCGGTGGGCGACCAGGCCAGGTTGGTTATCGACATTTTATGTCCCTCCAATATGAGAGTCTCGGACTGCCTGTCCGGGTACCAAATGCGTGCTGTGCCATCATCGGAAGCGGTAGCCAGGCGGTCCCCGGTGGGCGACCAGGCCAGGTGGTCTACCGAGCTCTTGTGTCCTTTCAGGATAATGGGCTCAGCCTTGCCGGTGGTGGCCCAAATGCGCGCGGTGCCATCGCCCGAAGCTGTGGCCAGACGGCTGCCGGAGGGAGACCATGCCAAATGTGTTACCAAGCTCTTATGGCCTTTCAGGATAATGGGCTCGGCCTGCCCGTCCGGGTCCCAGATGCGTGCGGTGCAATCCCAGGAAGCGGTAGCCAAGCGGTAGCCGGAGGGCGACCACGCTAGATGGGTTATAATTCTCTCGTGGCCTCTAAAGGTCCTATTATTAATGTTAAAAATATCATGAGAGGGAATAAGTTCCTTTACCCATGGCTTAGAGGAGTTTTTAGCTTTAAAATGAGATTTCCATGACTCCAATAGGGAGTGTGCCTGCTGTCCTTCACGTTTCCATGGAGGTTGATAATCCTCAGGTGCAGCATTAGTAATTCCTGAATATATCGCCGTCTCCGGCGCATCATACCACCAGCCCCGGTTCCAGCAGACCTGAAATAGCAAGTCGGGATGGCGCATGATGAACTGAATCTCACTATTTATCGCACGGCTAAGCACAGATAAAACCGTTTTCTTGTTATTTCTATCTTCCCGGTATTGCCTTGCAGCCTGTTTGAAGTCTTCGGCCAACTCCTGGACCATATTCGAGCGCGCTTTGAGATCCACATACTCAAAGTTTGTAAGCAGCTCATACAATTCATCCCAACGGCCGGCCTGCTGAAGATGGGTCGGCAGATATTTGAGATCGTAACTGTCGAGGTTTTCTTTTTCGGTATCCCATGATCGCAAACCGCCATCAGCCATGCGATGATGCCCTCTAATGGGACTCACACCAAATTTTATCTCATTATAGGTTTTGTTAGAATCTCCTGCTAACCATTCTGCTACGCTTAAATGATAGGGGCGATATTGACCATCAGCATTGGGAAACATAGCAGATAACTTGTGAAGCCTGCGATTTAGTTCAAATTCCGGGTCAATTGGATCCAGACCCACTTTTTCTAACATATCACTTGCCGAAAGGGCGGCTACCATTCTTTGACCTGAAACCGGTTCCTGGGCCGCCACGATAATTTCCAATAGAGGTCGGACTTCTTTTTCATATGCTTCAAGATCTGAGAAGTGACGCTCAAAAAAGGCCTGGTATAACCCGGTCAGCCCAACCGGGAACTGGTCCGGCTGGGAGGGGTCCAGCGTTCCTTTTTCAATAGCCTCTATCGCTTTTTCAGCATACAGGAAGTTTCCGCCTGCTTTTTCTTCCAACCATTCTTTGACGGTTTGTCTGTCGGTGCCGGTTTGCTCAAGTACCTTTTGTATCGACCCACCCTCTAACTTGTACTCTATATACTGCTGAATGTCATCCCGGTTATTCTCGGAAGAGGCATCAATGTTGATCCTGTGGGTACGACCGGTGAAGTAACGCATCACACCAGCTACCGGCCGGCTGGCCAAAAGCAACCGCAGATCCTTGGCCAATGTCAGCTCGCGGAGAAAACTCCCCAACAACTTGGGAATTGTCTGATCGGATGGTGACTGCAAGGCCTCATCCAGCCCATCTACAAGCAGAAGCGCGGGTGTATTATTCTCGTCAATGGTTACAGAAGTAAGTGGATTGATGATCAGGTTTTTAAAGAGCGCATCGGGCTTTTCATTAAACAAATCTGGATCATGTAGTACTCCCTCCAGTGCCTCGGCATAATCTGGTAACTGAGTGGCCAGCTGGGCAGCCAGGGATTTAATAAACCGTTCCGGATCTGTGGTTTGAGAGTCGACTGAACGGCAAAAGTGAATGGCTGCCACATTGGACAGTTTGTGAGCTAAATGGGCCAATGCCGCCGATTTACCGGCTCCCGGATCACCCGTTATCAGACATACGGCATCGCCATCTTTATCGCCCAACCATTGGTCAATTTCATCTACCAGCCACTTGCGGCCGGTAAAATCATGCTGCAGGGCGGCCAGCTCGGGACCAAAGTCGATGGGATTCAATTGTCCCATTAATCCTGCAAGAGCCCCTTCTACGGATAAGCGCCCGCCTGACGCAAGGGCTTGCCGCAGCTTGGATAATCGTTCCTCTAAATTATTGAGCTGATCTACGTTTTTCAGATCAATCCAGTCCAGCCGAAAGATGCTCAAAGGCGGGGTACAAGGCTTATACATCACCGGAATAATCGGGATTCCGCGAAAACGCGCAAAACTGATCTCATCCAGGCAAACCCCTTCCGGCCGCCGTACCGCGTGTGGAGACAGTACGGTGATGACCCTATCGGCACCTTTTATTGCTTGTTCAATCTGTTCTTCCCAAGATCGTCCGCCTTTCATCTCGGCTTCATCGATCCACACCGTGTGGCCCTCATTTTCGAGCGTTTGCTTTAGTGTACGTGCAATATCCGAGGCGTCTTTTCGACCATAGCTGAGGAAAATTTTGAGTTGAGGTATTTCTTTCGGTTCGTTGACAGTTTCCTTGCCTGCATAAACAAGGCCATAACCTGAGTCGTGCTCTTTTGCCAGGTTGTTGACGATGAGATTTTGTCGTATAGCCTCAGCCACGGACTCATCATCGTCACACATGGAAAGAAGATCCGAATTTGTGATTATGCCTTCCGCTTGAAGGTGCTCAAGTGCTTTTTGGTAACTTGCTTTAAAATATTTTTTATCAGGCATAATTACTTCTGTCTTATATAATTAGAATCTTGATTCTTTTTCAGACTGCAGTCCAGTAATTTCATGATTAAAATTTTGAACTTGGAATCAGCATGTTCAGCGTTCACCTACTTACAATGTCCTGGAGAAACTTTTATAAAAGATGATCGTGCGCAGCTTGCTTATCCCGAAGAAGAAAATGAATACATATACATCAGCTTTTTAAATCGGCATAATATTCATTAGCGAATTTTTATATCTATATTCAAGGAATTAAATGAATTAAACCGATTAATGAAAACGATTGACTGGAAATACACTCCAGCTTTTTTCAAGATATAGATTGTCAGCATATGAACCCTGATACCTACCTAAAAGACAGACTGGAAGATCAAATCAACTGGTATAGCCGGAAAGCGAGTAGTAATAAAAGCGCCTATCTTCGTATTACTACGGCTACCTTGATTTTTGCAGTTTCTATACCCTTGTTTGCAATCTACCTGCTAGCATCTGAAAATCCCCTGTTTCAAAATAGCTTTTGTTTAGCATACTTTGGTTTTGCCGGGTTAGCGATAACCGTTCTGTCAGTTTTGAACCATATTTACAATTACCAGGATCGGTGGAGCCATTACCGCACGGTTGGGGAATTGCTAAAAAAAGAGCGTAACTTATACCAAATGAAGTCCGGTCCTTATAAAGATCAAGATGAGCCTTTTGACCTATTAGTGGAGCGTGTTGAGAAGACCATCAGCCCAAGAAATTCTTAGATATTGTACTCCACGAGTTAGTAAAATGAGCTGAAATGGATGAAAGGAATTCATATAATTAAATATTAAGGGTACATAAAAGGGTACATGAAACTCTAAAAAAGCCCCACACAGCCTTTAATGTGAACAAATTTATTGACTTCGGATCAGAAGGCTGAGGGTTCGAATCCTTCCGGGCGTACATAGACGTACTAACACCAAGCCGTAAGATATTTACATATAATGTCTTATGGCTTTTGTGTTTTTATGAGTGGACAACATACGGCAAACATTTTCACTTAAATGTGTTCTATTGCCTGCTTAGAGGTTTCCGACCTTAATTGTCACGATTACATCACCTACCACAAAAGGCAGTCCTTTAAAATCCGATTTTTTGAATGGGATATTGAAAGAGAAGAGTACTACTATTTTCCAATGCCTGATACTTTTGCAGGGAAGATTTATGAAGGGAATGCTGAGCTAGCTGATCCACCGAAGGATACCAGTATGATTGTGTATGAGCTATTATTTGGTGGGAGGAAGGGATAAATAGAAAAGGCAAACCAATTACTAAGTTTCAAATGGAAAGGCTCTATAAGGCTGACATAGTCAATAAATCCAACTACAATGACTGCCTTATTTAAAGACATCCAACTACAAATGCTTAGTAAAATTTTAAAATTGACTTATTTTATCAGCATAAACTTCTTTGTGCTCAAAAACTTTCCTGCCTGAATGCGATAGATATAGACCCCACTGGATAGCCCGGAAGCATCAAAGCTAGCCGTATGCCAGCCAGCACTTTGCTTTCCGTGAACCAAAGTGGCTACTTTTTGGCCCAGCATATTAAATATAGCCAACTCCACCTCTCCTGCTTGTGGCAGACCATATCGAATCTGTGTAGTTGGGTTGAAAGGGTTCGGGTAATTTTGTTGAAGTGTGTATTCCACAGGCGCACCCTCTAGCTCGTTAGATACGGCCAATGCAGTAGTAAAAGAAAACACTTCAGACCAATCGGATAATCCCCCAGAATTTTCTGCTTGTACTCTCCAGGAATAGGTAAAATCCTCTTTGAGTTCATTCTCTAAAGCTATTGTTGTATCTGGTTCTGATATTGTTGAGTCTATTAAAACAGGATCAAAACTGTCATTTCCCGATAACTGGAATTTATATGTTTCAGCACGTTTGGAAGGTTTCCATACAAAATTCGGAGTTCTCTCTATTTCAGTTGATTCATTGGTTGGTTCAAGTAAAACAACTGCTTCTGGAGACTGTTGAATGGTTTTAAAATTCCAAACTTCGGACCAATCACTTCCACCTCCGTCATTTATAGCTTTGACTTTCCAGTAATATGTAGAATCATAAGATAGCGCATTTAGTGTAAGCGAAGTGTCAGCTAGGGTAGTGTCAATAATAGTCGATTCAAAATTGTCACTATTAGATAATTGAACATTATATGATGTAGCTAAATTAGTATCTGACCATCTTAATTTTGCTGATGTAGTTATTAAAGAACTATCTGGTTTTGGACTAATTAAATTTACAGGATCAGGTAATTTGACTATATTTATTTGAAGGCTGTCAGTATGTAATTTTATTGAATTTCCTTCTGCATCATTAGCGGTTATATCAAAAAGAGAAAAGTTAACTTGCCCTGTTTTGTCACTGATAAATTGTGCTCTGGCAATTTTTCCTGTACCGCTAATACCTTCTCCGTCTGTTAAGGATATAGCCAAATCAACTGTTTGGCTATCTATCACTGAGTAAAATTCCAACACTTCTCCACTGAAAAAATCACCAATTTGAGCACTTTTGTCAACGTATTTAGTGAAAGATGAACTGGTATGAAATTTTGCAGACAGACCAAAAAGGTTGGAAACTTCTACTGAGTCATCTATGACTATGTCTACCCAATAAGGCTGACCCAACGCATATGAATTTTTTGCGGATGAAGGCTTTAAAACTGGAATGCCTGGTTCCTCCTCAGTTTTAAAAGACCACCTCTCACTCCAATCACTTTCTCCATAATCATTAATGGCTTTTACCTGCCAATAATAATCTGTTTTGTAACCCAAACTATCTAATGGGACAAAAATATTATCTGCTAATAAGGTGTCAACGATGAGTTGGTTAAAATCTTCGTCAAGGCTTAATTGAAATCTGTAGTTCTTATCTAAATCACCAGCTTCCCAATCAAATTGAGCATCAACTGCAACATCTTGAATATTATTTTGCGGCGATATAAGTGAAACCTCTGAAGGTGGTTGCCTTAGTTCTTCTAGGCCATCCCAAATAGCAAATCTGCTGGCGGGTTTATTCCCAGCAATAGTAAACAAACCACCAACAAATAATCTGTTTTCAACAATTTCCATGCTCTGGACATCTAGTGAGCCACCTCGAACACCGCTGCCTAAATTACTCCATAAATCAGAATTTACATTATACCGGGCGATATAATTGGCTGGCTTTCCACCTGCATAAGCAAAATAACCACCCACAAAAACATGATCATCAACTAACTTAATATCCCAGACTTGAGCATCTGCAGTACCTCCTGCGAATGGACCGCCCCCCAAGCCAGAACCCAAAGATGTCCATTTTTCAGTGTCAATATCATATTGGGCAATACTATTTGCTTCTATTCCACCAGCTGCGGAAAATTGTCCTGCCACAAATAGTTTATTCCCAGTACCATCTATTGCAAAAGCATTTCCTGGTATTCCACTCCCTAAATAAAACTTCTCTTCATTCAATAAGTCGAATCCAAAAATCCCTTGGTCATTGCCAAAATTCCAGCCCCCAAAATAAATTTTACCATCCTTCAAATATGAGTCTGTAATACCTAAATTACCTTCATTTGGTATGTTGTAAACTTTATCAATCTGTAGGTTATCCAGATTGTATTCTACAAGTTCTAAAGAGTTTTGCCAACTATTATTATGAGATGCATAAATTGATGACTCAGTAATTTTTAAATTAATAATAGGTCTATCGCTATAAAGAGATATCTGTTCCCATATATTGTTTTTCAGGTCATACATCAAAAACCGTTTCTTATCTATGTCATCTTCTACGGCAACGACTCCTGCAACAAATAATGAGTCACTTATTAATCCCAATTCAAACACTCTAGGGGGTTCCCAAATATCTGTATTGGTTAGAATAGTATTTAGAGGACCCCAGCTTTCATCATGCAGAGAAAATTTAGCAATTGGGCCTGTTGCCCCCCCACCAACTGAGGTAAATTCACCACTTACTATCACAAATTGATCATTGGTTACAATATGTTCAATATGACCGTTAAAACCTTTTGCACTACTTACTTTTTGCCAGCCACTGTCAAAACGGTAATGCAATAAACCTTTTGCAGGAGGGGTACCAGGAGAATTTAAAGCGTTTGCGACAAATAAATCATTTTCCGTCGCCACAATATCAAGAACAGAACCCCACCGTGAAACACCTTCTAATCTTGAAAATTCATCTGTTTCTAGATTATAAATACCAACTCTATCGTGAAACTCGTAGTCATAAACACCAAAATTTCCCCCAAAGTATAGCATATTATCTGATACAGTCAGCTCCCATATACTATCATCTCCTATAGATGTAGTCCCAAAATCACCCAGTCGAAGTGCCGCCCAAGACTTTTGGATAGGATCGTAAACAGCTATATGATCTGGTTCATCTGAACCTGAAATAGAAAGCTGGTTTCCAGCTACAATCAGCTTTCCATTATATTTTTCTAGAGATACAACATTACCAGTAATATTTTCAGAAATTGCATTCCATTCTTTTTCTACAAGTGAATATTGAGCGAGTTTTTCAGCCCCTGATTCTCCGGCATTAATAAAATTTCCTCCCACATATAGAGTGTCATTTATAACCTCTGAATCCCATATAACACCATATCCTCCTTCTAAACCATTACCTAAAGTTGACCAAGTTTCTTGTTCTAAGTCATAAATCACAATATTACTTGCTGAAATAATAGAGTCATCAGTTTGTATTTCGGTGAATTGTCCACCAATAATTAGTTGATTATTCCAAGTGTCAATGCTACGAACTATACCAACAGGATACCCTTTCAGAGGAAACCACTCAGATTTATTAAAATCATAATATGCAATACTTGTTGCGTTCTTTTCACCAGCTCTATCAAAAGACCCAGCTACATATAATTTTTCGTTATAAATAAGCATGTCATCGATAGAACCATAGTTACCATTAGTTCTCCATATTCCTTCTCCTAATGCTTCCCATGTTTTGTCAGTTTTATTGAATCGGACTATGGAGTTAGCTTCTATGGTATCAGCATAAAAGAAACTACCTCCTACATAAATGTCATCACCGTAAGCCTCCAATGCCCTAACATTACCATCCACACCTGGAGCATAACTTTCGCTAATCCAATGTTCATCACCAGATGCACTGAAGGGATGTTGAATATTTTTAGTTAGAAAATTTGCGTTATTTGCAGAGCTTTTTTTCTCGGTTATGCATTTTTTAGGTAAAATAATGTCAGGTTTCTTTTCTGAAAGTTCCTTCAAAAACTCACACTCCGATATATCCTGATCTGGGAATACCATTTCCTGACCAAATAGAGGAATATTAATTGCTAAGAGTAGAACAAATTGTAGACCTAAAAGCTTATTTACGAACATAATGATCTGTGTTTTACTTTATTAAAGTCAGCTTTTTGACTTTGGAGAAATTGGTGGTTTCAATTTTGTAGAGATAGACACCACTGGAAAGAGAGTTGGCGTCAAAACGAATGCTGTGTACACCCGCTGATTTTTGTTCATTAACAAGTGTTTTTACTTTTTGGCCCGCTATAGTGTAAATAGTAAGGGATACATGGCCGGGCTTTTCAAGGGAGTACTCAATGGTAGTTGACGGATTAAAAGGATTCGGATAATTATCTGCCAAATGGTTCTTTAGCGGGAGCTCATTTTCTGCCGAAGTGGTTATGCTACCGCTGCCAACCACATAATTAATTTCAACGGATTCCATCAATCTGTCATCTGAAGTAATAATTTGGTCAAACGTTAAGTTCACAGTTTCATCATGTTTCCAAGTATGATTGAGAATTAATGTGCCTAAACGTGTATTCTCAACATGCACAGGCTGCTTCTTATTTGTGAATGCAATATCCAACATGCTTTCATCCTCATGATCATAATCAAACACAATCAAATCATCTCCTAAAAAACTGTTAGACACATCCAACTCATAACTTTGCAATTTCTCTTTGTTTTCTATGATTACATCAAAAGCAAGCCCTTGTAATGGCTCATCTGAATTCCATTGTAGATCCAATTGTAATTCCCCTTCTTTTGGTTGATCATCAGAGATCTCGACCTTGAAGTATTTTAGCACTTCATTAAGGGTAGGATCGTTACCCGTAAACTGCTCATTATTTTGTTGGTGTGTTTGAGAATAATTCAACCCAATAACTAAAACATCTGCGGCATTTATTTTCCCGTCGCCATTAGTATCAGCAAAAATTCTTTTGGGAGTCTCTCCATCCAAGTCCCATGGTACTCTTTGGTGAATTTCCCAAGCACTGCCGGGGTTATTATTCTCGCCATTTTCCTGACCGTAGTAAAGCCCGATTGGTAAAACGTCAGAAGCATCTACGTATGCATCATTATTTGCGTCTCCGGGCCATACATCAACTAGGATCGAATCATCCCAATAAACCTGAACAGGTCCGGCAGGGTGAGACTCACCATCATTATAAGATGCAACAACCGTATAGTTGTAGACTCCAGTATCAGGTAAAGCTTCGGTAAAGTATTTTTTGGTTGTAGTTTCTAAAAGCTCATCGCTTCTAAATACTTGATAGTGGTTAAATCGCTGTTCTTCAGCGGCATCTAAGAAGGTATGGTCCCAGTTGAGTTCGACTTGCCCTGAATATTGATTTAATTGTGCTGTTAAGTTAGAGGGTTTGCTCCGGGCTTCTTGTTGCTCAATACTACCACCGGTAACTATCAATGAAAAGGCTTGTATATCATTTTCTAACATACCCTTATGAGAAATATGTAGGGTGTACAGACTATCTTTATCTGTTTCATTAATGTAAATGACCTCTACATTATCCCTATAATTATCGCCGGTACCTGCATTAGCTGATGGAGTTGAAGGATCAAGGATGTAAGGGGCAAATTCCTGTTCCTTTTTATAAGAGATCCTCATATCTAAGTCATTAACAAGTACCATTTTGGTAGTGTCGGGGTTATCATAGTTATATGGCCCCGGAACATCTGTCCATGCTATGGTCGCTTTAAGTGGTTCTTCTCCAGAGGCTTTGACCTGATAAGCAAGCTCCTGTCCTTCATTAAGAATCAGTTCATTCACGGATGCAAAACCATTTTGTGCAGTGTCTCGCGAGATAATTTCAGCGGATTTTTTAGTATTCATCAATCCCCAGCCATATCGGTAATCCGGTCCTGGTGCACCATTTATAGTGTCATCTGCAGCATGAATAACTAAAGCTTTCATAGTTGAAGACCAAAGAGTCTGATCAGATCCGGAGACGTTCTTGTAGTGCTCATTTAGTAGACCAATAGAGCCACTAACCATTGGGCCAGCCATAGAAGTGCCATTAAAAGAGGCATAGCTATCATCTGATGACGAGACTGCAGAATAAACGTCTACGCCCTTTGCAACTACGTCAGGTTTAATCCTCCCGTCATGGGTAGGCCCCCAGCCGCTAAATGTTGCCATATTTGCAGCGGCATCAACCGCACCTACCGTGAGTATATTTTTTGCTGTGCTAACTCGTCCTAAACTTTTAAAGCCATTTTGCCCACCATCTAATTCTCGAATTTTATCCGAAGCGACCCAATCACCATCTTTTCTTACATAATGTGTTACGGGTTGGTTTTCCGGGCCTTCTCCACGATCATTCCCAGCAGATTTAACCATCAAATAATGAGGGGCATTAAAAGCAATGCCATCCCATTGATTTGCCCAATGATCGTAATGACCAAAAAAGAAATCCCTTTTTTCATTCATGCTTTCATCGCCAAACCAGTGCCAACCCTCGTAACCACTGTAATTTCCCCAAGACCAACCTACTATATTCCCATAAGAGTGTTGAGAAACTGTAAGCCCTTCTGCTGCAGCCTCTGCCATTTCTGAATTATCATCGTTCCAATCGTAAGCATTAAGGTTTGCTTTGTAAGACATTCCCTTTGCATTAGCATCAACTCCTTCTGCAATCATGGTTCCAGCTACATGAGTTGCATGTTCACTAATAGTAGTGGCACCATCACCTTGAATTATTCTGTCGCCAAATTCTTGATGAGTAGTTCTAACAGCTCCTCCATCCCAGATACCAAGTGTTTCTCCTTGTCCAGATAGATTAAAACCTGCGGTACCACTTTCCCACAGTTCTGATGATTTTATTAAGTCTGCACCCTCTAAATTATAGGTGGTTAGGTAGATGGGTATTCCATTTTCGATTCGTTGTAACTCAACTACTCTGCCATTTTGTAGCGTACTTCTGATTAAGTATCCTTTTGCATTAGCTATTTCGATAGCTGCTAATTTTTTTTGCTGAGACTCAATGCGTTGCTGAGATGCAATTTTATTTAACTCAGATTTCTGTAAGACTACCTGGCCGTATAGATTAATCGTACCTACAAATAGAAAACATATTAAGACCGATATAAATAATGAAGCTTTGAGCTTTAATTGTTTCATGGGATCTATAGTCCTTTTCATATTTGTACCCTGCATGAAATTAGTTAGTTTCTCAATGACCGAATCCAGACAATCAACTGAGTCACCTTTTGATCTTTTTCTTCTACCAGAGTGTCTAATGAGAAATTCATTTGCTCAGTAGTTTTGAAGTCTAAATTTCTTAGAGTAATAGAAGTTGAAGGACCAATAAATTCTGTTTTAGAGACCATTCTTTGTTTAATCTCTGCCAATTCTTGTCCTAAATCATCACTTTGTATAAGGTCATCTAGTATTTTTTTCTGCTCCCGGCTTAAGCTATAATTCCTAACACTATCTGCTTCGGTTTTCAAGGGTCTTACACTTTTAGCAATAAGTTGCTTGTATTGCACTTCTCCGGATTTGGTAAAAATAAATTCAAAGCCAACATTATCTCCTATTGAATACATATCCATGCCTCCAATTTCTTGGTATTGAAGAAGAATTTCATTTGGAGAGGAGTCAGTCTGTTTTTGCAAATTTGTACAGGAATAAACCGAAAGCCCCCCGAAAAAGAATACAACCCCTATAAAAGTTCTAAAAATCATCAATAAATTGGTTTTAAAAATGCCCCCCGATAATAAAACGTGATTTATTTTAAACATTTCACGTTAATAGAGCAAAAACAATTAATTCATGATTATTACAGACAATATCATTCTAACCCAGACCATAATTGCAACTGCTATAATCTCAGCTTCGCGTATTACAAGAGAGTAAATAATTATATGTAAAGATTGTATTCTATCTTAAGTATGTATCTGGCAAACAAATCTTTCATTTACCTTCGGTTTACTCATTTAAAGAAAAAGTGAAATCTACTTTTCATGGTATTCAGGTGCCTTTAAGCGTATTTGAAGGAAGAATATTCATTTCTTCCGGGCGTACATAGACGTACCAACGCCAAGCCGTAAGATATTTACATATAATGTCTTATGGCTTTTGTGTTTTTAAGAGTGGGCAACATACGACAAACATTTTCACTTAAATGTGTTCTATTGCTTCTAGAGCGTTTAGTCATCATTCAGCACACCAGTTTTGACAAAATAAAAAACAGCGGTCTTACTTGTGATAAAACCGCTGTTCTTTGTCTCTATTTTAATATGTGTTTAGGTTACTCTGTCTCAAACTGTGCCAACAAGGCTGGGATAACGACCATGTTCAATAGGGTAGAACTCAAGAGTCCACCTAAAATCACCTGAGCCATTGGAGACTGTATCTCATTCCCCGGCTCACCGGCGGCTAAAGCCAGTGGGATAAGTGCCAGCCCTGCAGTAAGTGCAGTCATCAGGATGGGATTAAGTCGTTCCATAGCTCCCTGCCGGATGGCTTGCAGGAATTCCTTCCCTTCTTTTCTGAGCTGTTGGTAATGAGAGACCATCAGGATTCCATTTCGGGTGGCAATACCAAACAGAGTGATAAAACCGACCAGTGAGGCAATGGAAATGATTCCGCTGGTAAACAGCACGGTGTAGATCCCACCAATTAAAGCAAAAGGGAGGTTTACCATTACTAACAGAGCCGTTTTGAGAGAACCGAATTCCAGGTACAATAACAGATAAATCGCCGCGATAGCAATAATACTAAGCAACGAAATCGTTCGGGTAGCCTGAGCTTCACTTTCAAACTGACCACCATATTCCACAAAATAGCTTTGTGGGAAGCTGACGTTCTGAGCTACATTGGCACGGATCTCATCCACGGTGCCACGCAGATCTCTACCCGCGACATTCGCGGAGACCACGATCTTACGCTGCACATTTTCCCGGCTGATGGTGTTAGGGCCACTTCGGGATGTCACCGAAGCCAATTCTGCCAGTGGTACAATGGTTCCGTCTTCCAGGTTAAAAGTGGCTTTTTGGACCGACTCAATACTGCCCCGGTGATCTTCATCGAAGCGAACCAGCAGGTCGAACATCTTGTCGCCTTCCAGTATCTGCGAGACCACTTCACCGGCAAAAGCCACATCCACCATCTCAGCAAGTTGTTGAATGGTAATTCCGTAGCGAGCCAGCGCTCTTCGGTCCGGTCGGATTTGGATCTGCGGAACATTTTGTTGCTGCTCTACCGACAGATCAACCACACCTTCTACCGTTTCCATTTGTCCGCGCACTTCTTCAGCCATAGCCCGAAGCCTGAACAGATCCGTACCAAAGATCTTCACGGCGATGTTCGCTCGGGTCCCGGAAAGCATATGATCAATTCGGTGCCCGATGGGCTGACCAATAGTGATGTTGGTTCCTGAAACCACACTCAGGTCTTCCCGAATCTCAGCCAGCACTTGTTCTTTGGTCGTTCCTTCCGGGATATCCAGTTCCGCATCTATCTCCGAAGCATTCACGCCCTGAGCATGCTCATCCAGCTCGGCCCGACCGGTACGTCGAGAGGTCGATTCAATTGCCGGATGATCCAGCAGTATCTCCTCAATTCGTTTACCGATAGCATTGGATTCGGTCAGCGAAGTTCCCGGAATCGTAACCGCGCTGATCACCAACGTCCCTTCATTGAATTCAGGCAAGAAAGATCTTCCCAGAAATGGCAACACCACCAATGTTCCAAGAAACAGCACTAATGTTCCAACCAAAACGGTCTTCTTGATGCGTAGGACTACGTTCAAGACATGTTCATAGCCTGATTTTAACTTCTTGGTAAACCAGCTTTCTTCCAGTTTTCCTTTGGAGGCCTGACTGGGAAGCAAATAGTAGCACATGGCCGGTGTAACCGTCATGGCAATCACTAATGATGCTCCGATCGAAATGATGTAGGCAAGCCCCAGAGGCTGCAGCATACGACCTTCGATTCCGCTTAGGAAAAATAGCGGAATGAAAACAATCATAATGATCAGTGTGGCATTGATGATGGAAGACCGGATTTCCTTTGAGCCTTCAAATACTACATCAATGTCCGATTTCTGCTTGGTTTCCGGAAGTTTTGAGTTTTCCCTGAGCCGCCTGAATACATTCTCCACGTCAATTATGGCATCATCCACGATCACCCCAATGGCAATAGCCATCCCCCCCAAGGTCATCGTGTTGATGGTGATATCAAAGAATTCCAGTACGAAGATCGAGAAGATCAGCGCTAACGGAATGGCGGTTAGCGAGATCAGGGTCGTTCGGAAATTCCCCAGAAACAGGAACAAGATCACGATCACCAAAAAGGCTCCATCCCGCAGGGCTTCGATGACGTTGTCGATAGCCAGTTCAATAAACTCGGCCTGTCTAAACAGGTGTGTGTTGATCTCAAATCCGTCTGGGAGGCTGGACTCAATCTGCGCCAGCGTTTCATCTACGCGGGATGTTAGTTCCAATGTATTAGCACCCGGCTGTTTTTGAATAGAAATAATCACGGCCGGTTCGGCATTCACCGAGGCATCCCCGATCTTTTGAGCAGCTGCGATCTCGACATTAGCCACATCTCCTATCGTGATTGGAATATTATTTCGCTGGGTGATCACGGACTGCTCCAGATCTTCTACCGAGTACGCCCGCCCTATTCCACGAATGGTGTACTCCTGACTGTATTCTCTGAAGAAACCGCCGGAGAAGTTTTCATTAGACTGCTCAGTAGCCTGTAAAACCTGATTCAGGGTGATATTGTACTGCTTCAGCTTATCAGGACTAACCCGTACCTGATATTGTTTCTGGCCACCTCCAATGGGAATAACTTGGGCGACTCCAGGGATAGCCAAAAGCCTTCTTCTGATTTCCCAGTCGGCGGCTGTTCGCACTTCCAGCTCAGAGTGCTCATCGCTGTTCACACTCACCAGCATGATCTCTCCCATGATGGATGAGATCGGCGCCATAATGGGCGGCGGGACTTCTTCGGGCAGGCCGGTCGCTACCAGCTGTAATTTTTCATTCACAATTTGCCGAGCCCTGAAAATATCGGTGCCCCAGTCGAATTCAACCCATACAATGGATATGCCTTTTGAAGTGGATGAGCGAACCCGTCGCACTCCCGTCGCTCCATTTACGGAGGTCTCGACCGGAATGGTTACCAGCCGTTCTACCTCTTCAGGTGCCATCCCATGCGCCTCGGTCATTACCGTTACGGTGGGAGCCGTGAGATCGGGGAACACATCCACAGGCATACGGTCCACTATATAAATTCCGGCTGCCAGTATGACCACCGAACTCACCAACACGACCAGCCGGTACCTTAACGATCCTCTGATTATTGCATCTAACATAATTTATTTCCTTTCCTGATGATTAATGAGAGTGTCCGTGCGAAGGTGCTTCAGATGACAAAGAAGCTAATTTTACCTGGTACGCATTGGTTGTAACCACATGCTCGCCTTCTTCCAGGCCGGAAGTCACTTCCACCCAGCCGCGGTTTCTAATGCCCGTGGTTATCGCTCTTTTTTCGAAGGATTCTCCGGCCACATGTACATACACCACAAAATTACCTTCCTCTTCAATAAGGGCTGATTCTGGAATCGCGATCACGTTTTCTTTTTGATCGGTGTCGATCTCTGCGGTCACAAAGAGTCCGCTGTGCAAACCTTCTGGATTATCAATTTCATAGATCAGCGAAAGTGTTCGTGTTTCAGGATCTACCTGTTTTCCGGCACTCAGCAAGCGTCCGTTCACCTCGTTCATTCCGTACATTCTCTCATTACCCTGCACGTAAAAAACAGCCGCGCCGGGATTTTGAATGGCTATTCGCTTAGCTGCGGGAACGTGAACACTCAACCACATTTTGCTCATATCGACGATTTTTAAGAGAGGCTCTCCGGCTTTCACCTGCTTTCCGGGTTGCACATAGGATTCCACTACGGTTCCGGATATCGGTGCTTTCATTTCAAAGCGATAAGAGGATTCTGAGTCGCCATAAGTATCTACCGTTGCAGTATCAATTTGAGCGATCTCGTTGATTGTCTGAAATTGCGTGAGCGCCTGACGGTATTCGATTCGTGCTCTTTCCAGTTCCACTTCTGGGATCGCTTCTTTCTCATATAATCGCTTTGACCGTTCCAGGTTCTTTTTGGCCAAAGACAATTGTGATTGTGCATTGATAAACTGCTGAGCATAGTTTTCTCCATCTGCAGATTGGATAGAAGGGTTCAGCTGCACCAATGATGTACCTTTTCGCACGTTCTGACCTTCAACTGGAAGGTTTTCATTGGCACTACTCAGGATGATCCCAGAAAAGGGCGCCGAGACAACCACTTCTCTGCTTTGAACCGGTTTGAGCTCCCCGTGTGCGTCCACCGTTTCAGAAAGTGTATGTCGACTTACTTTCTGCGTAGCAAAAGGGATCTTCCACTGCTGCTCTTTCAAAAAGGAAATCAGATTTGGGTCTTCTTCCTCGTGAGTAGCCGGAACGTCTCCTGCGGATGCATAAACAGGAATACCATTTACCTGTAGGGTATCATCTACCATTCCCTGGATGATAATAGTTAAGTCATATCGTCCTGCTCGCTCAAAAATAACATCCGGTCCGTAGATGCCCGGAATTTGCACTTCCGTTTCGGTTAGGGAACCTTCGTTACCCCGCTCAGAACTAAACACAAACTGTACTTCTGATTCAGAAATAGGCTGGAAATCTGAAAGCCGGGTCAGGTGAACGGCGAAGGTGGCTTCCTGACCTACAATAAGTTCAGGATATTCCATGAACAGTTCGGTTTTATTGGTCCATTGGGTAATTACCCCGGCTCCTTCCAACTGGGCATCTTCCGCATGACTATGGGCATCTTCTCCATCATGGGAATGGCTATCATCTTCCGGTTCTTGCTGGGCAGTTTGCTCGTGGGTATGGTCACCATCTTCACCATGACTGTGGCTTTCATCACCGCTTCCGCCGCACCCCATCATCGCCAGAGAGGTACCTAAAATTATGGTTAGTATAAGCTGTTTCATTGCTTTAAAATTTATTCGTGATAAGTGGTTTGTTCATGGAATTAGTGACTGTGCTCTTCATCCCCGTGAGAATGGGTATCCTCTTCATGAGTATGATCCCCATCTTCCCCATGGCTATGGTCTCCTTCTTCATCGTGGGCATGAGTTGAGTCCTCTTCTGTTGCTTGGTCACCGCCTCCTATTCGAACGGCATCACTATCACCGGAGGTGGATGATTGAGCCGGAGTTTCATGGGTGTGATCGCCGTCTTCTCCATGGCTATGCGTTTCTTTTTCTGAGCCGCATCCGGCGATGATAAATGCAAGACTTACAAATAGTGCTGTGAATAGATTTTTCATGGTTCTGAAGTTTTTTGAGTTGATAATATTTTTCCTGAAGTGATGGTATCGAGTGTAAATAGGGCTTGCTGGTAATCAGCTGTGATGCGATGCTGAAGACTACGACCATCGACGTAAGCCTTGGTGGCATCCAGCAGTTCGATCAGCGAATAACGTCCTTCCTGATAAGCTGACCGTGATGTTTCCAACATTTCCGCAGAAAGTGGATTTTGTTGCATCTCTTGCCACTGCGCATACAAATTTTGAACACGATGGTAAGCTACATCCACCTGATTACGAATGGTTCGCCTTTGGAGCTGCATCGATGTTTCCACGCTTCGATGTTTGGCTTCTGCCATGGTGATGCTTCCACTGTTTCGGTTGAAAATGGGCAGCTGTATGCCCCCGCCAATTACAAAACCTTCCGAGCCGTCCGACTGATTTTTATATCCGAAATTCACCTTTAAGTCCGGCAGGCGTTCTCGTTTTTCGACTTTGTAATTTAATCCAGCAGCTTCTGCTTCCAGCTCCATGGCTTCAAGATCAGCGCGGTGGGTCAAGGCATAGTCTTGAAGCGTTTCTGAATCTTCCATGATCGGCTCAACCGGTAAATCAGCTTCTACCTGAAATTTAAAACCGGTTTCTTCGGATGAAGTGATCATGGCCGCCAATTGGTTGCCAGCCTGCATCATTTCCAGTTCTACATTATTTCGCTCTCGCAGGTACCGGTTCTTTTCAACGGTAAAACGCTGCACCTGAAGTCCCGATTCCGTGCCTTCCGTTTGGCGTGCTTTAGATGATGCCAACACATGATTAATAACCGCAAGTGCCTGTTCGTACACTTCCAGTTTATGCTGTAAATACCAGTATCCAGCATACAGCGATTTTACCTGCTGAATGAGCACTGAGCGATCATACTCATAGCTTAATTCTGCAGCCTCACTACTTTTGGTCGCGCTTTTATTTCGAAGGAAGGGTTGCCCCAGCAGTTCAATCGGCTGCGAAATCTGATAGGTCGTTTCATCATAATCGAGCGTGCCGGCATTGAGCTGCTCGCTGAAGATGCTCACCTCGGGATTCATGTACGATTTATACTGTTGAGCCGCTCCCTGTTTTCGAAGCTTATCAAGCTCTGCCAGCTCTTGCTGGAGGCTGTATTGTTTAAATCGCTCAACAACGTCCTCTAAGGAAAGAGTCTGAGTTTGGGCGTGAACCTGAAACGGTATCCACAGGAATACCAAGAACAAGATCCACCACTTGGATGAATTCATAAATAGGATGTATTAATGGTTATTGAATGCTATTGAGATAGCGGATTAGAGATGCTATCTGGCAAAGGGATAGATTTATCCCAGGGGTGGGCCGCGAAGAGAGTAAGAAGAAAATGGGGTGGATTGGTTAAGATGATCCGGCGGAGGCAGATCTAAATAAAGCAGGACCGGAGATTGTAAAGTTCTTTGGCTGCTTAAAACATCAGGGGCAGAAAAAGGGTCCGGATTAGTGTCAGCCTTACTTGTAGTCTTTTGAGTTAGTGTTCCCGTTAGGTCAACGCTAGCCGTTGGATGCTGGTGGGCATCCTTATCATCAAACTCTTCCGCGTGACTATGATTTTGTGTCTGATCTTCCGAATGGGTGTGCACAAAGGCATGGACATCACCGTGTTCAAACATATGATCAAATATAGCATGTACATGGACGCCATTTCCAAAAAATACGCACAACACGCTGGCTACTATCAGTAGCCTGGCCGTTTGTTTGAACACTATTTTTCGGGTTAACTCAATCATTGGTTTAAAATAGGTGCTGACAGGCTAAAACCAAAAGCCTTTATAACAGATGATTTGCATGGCTTTTTTGTTTCTAACTACCTCATCATAGAAAGCTGCCATAAATCAGTATTATTAATTTTTAAAAGAGGTTGAATAGCCAGCTTTCCGGTTTTTCCGATCTGACCATCAAGATACTCCAGCTCTTTAAACTGTGCTTCAATAGCCGGGTCAGGTGGAAGCTCAAGTCCTGTTTCTTTCATGATTAAGATCCCCTTTGCTTTGACCGACAGCTCGAGATAGATCCTCAGGTAGCAAATGATATCACCCACCACAAGTGGAGGGAATTTATCCTGAATGGATTTAATGTAAGCTCCCATTTTAGTCTTTGATATATCCCCTGCTTTCAGGATTTGCAGCAGCTCCATATCACTGTCCAGGCCGGTACCCAACCAATTTCGAGTATTCTCCTCGCTTCGTTTAAAAATTCCATAAAACACGGGCGGCAGTAAGAATACAATCAAAAGTGTTGAGGTTGTGGGCGGGAGTATGAACATATTGAACAGAGCGTGTATTAGAATCGCAGCACCCAGTCCGGGAATAAATGCTGCAAAAGCCGGCCACTCTTTTCTGTCCGAGAAATCTTTGCTGATTATCGCCGCGATAGCCGTTGTGCCTCCGTGCATAATGGCCGTTCCAAAACCTCTCACGAACCATGTTATGAGTCCGGCATCCGTAAGCACGCTCAGGTAGTATAGGTTTTCGACAATAGCGAAGCCTGCCCCAACAGCAAAACCCATGATAGCTGAGTCAATCATGAAGCCGACTTTATTGGCTCTGATCAAATAAACCACAAACAGGATTTTCAGGATCTCTTCACTCACCGGAGCTATAAATCGAGAGAAAGAGCTTCGTGTGATGCCGGAAAACTCCATAATTTGTGTATTCACAAGAATAGCTGCCCCGGCCACAGCAAAGCCAATCAAAATGGTGTAGACTACTTCTCTTTTCTTAACAAGCTGGAAGCTGTCAAACATCCACATTCCAAATAGAAATACTACAATGGGTAAAAAGGCAATGCCAAATTCTAGAACCGTTGTTATCATGAGAATGTACTACCTATAAACTAACCTTCGCATTACTTCTGCCACCCATCTTACTTCCTACCGCATGAGTCTTAGTGAAACCATCAATTCATCACTTCTTTGTCCGGTAATATCATTCCATGCAGAGGCGTATCCAAATGACAAGTTAGATTCTAATATCGAGATTACCGAAAGCCTGAAATCCAACTGTGCCCCGGCATTGTAATATCGCTGCTTAAACTGATCGTCATCGATGTTTGTCAACAAGCCGGAGGTAAAGAGGTTGAGCTGAGCCCAATTTGCATATAAGTTCATAAAGCCGGCTCTTTTGAATCGTATAGGAGGCAAGGACCACTCTACCATCATTTTACCAAAATTTGTCCCGCCGACCTCATTAAGTTCTGCTCCCGGAAACGAAAGGTACTCCCGATATCTTTTGCTTGGCTGATAGTCAATCCAGTTATTGCCAAATCCACCAAAATAGAAATTCCCAAGGGGTTCTCTTCGGGGAGAAAATGAGACACCCGCAGATGACCTTAACCAAATAGATGAGTGACGAATGGGAAGAGCAATTCCATAATCCAGATTTTGGCTTACTCTCGGAAAAAGTGTGCCTTCTACATAATTATTTGAACTTAGCAGCTCCCATTTCCAGCCTTTTTCATAATCAACCGCACCCAAAGAGTTGAGCAGTGCTTGATAGGATAATCTTCCCGAAACCGACACAAATTCTTCAAATGAAGTAATGATATTCTGGAAGCTTGGAAGGCGCTCCATGCCCCCATAATAAGCGCCGGTCAGGTTTAAACTCAAAGACCGGTCTATATTATCAATGAGCTGAAAAGATCTTCCCAAGCCTAGTGAGTATCCCTTCCTCGATTGTTTGGTTGGGCCAAATAAATCATAAAAATCTGCCCCATTATAGTTTCCAAAATACCTCCATTGTGAAGTTTCGTATAGAAATGAGGCATGAAATTCTTCGTCACCCGCCAGGCTTGAATAGGGCGAGTATGAAAAGGACACTCCCAGATTATGAAAGCGAAGAGGATCATTAAAATTAAACCGGACTCCGCCGGCTACGTAATCTTTATATCCCTGAATAATCGGATATGCTGAAGTGAGCGCAAGATTACCCATTGGAGTGTAAGCAGACTGACCCGTTTTCAGTTTCTCAACATCCATCGTTTCTGGTGAAGGAGGTGGCAACATCCAGTCTATTACCATGGGGTGATTCTCAACAATTTCCTGCCCTAAAAACTGAATAGCACTTACGTTTTCAACCGGTTCATTCTTGATCAATACCGGAAGGAATCCTGTTCCGGTGTATTCAAATGCCATCAAGGTATCTTCGCTTATGGGAAGAGGCTTAAAGTACCCGGTCTCTACATTGGTCAACCACTTCATTTCATCTTTTTCGATATCATATCGGGTAATATTTGAAACTCCGCTATAGTAGGTTGAGCCAAACAGGAACTTCCCGTCTTTAGAAAAATTGAAGCTTGCCGGGGAGCTCACGTCAAAATCGAAAACCTCTGTTGGCTCGTACTTCTCTTCTAAGAGAGTTTCAGTACTTAGCATCACCAATTTTTGCAGACCTTGCACATCTCCTACAGCTGCACTTAGTGTTTTTCCATCCGGTGAAATATCAATATCAAAAATATCCTCCCCATAAGGCATTGAATAAACCCTGTTCCAGTCCGTGTATGGGTAGGGCATTCTAACCAGAGACACAATCCCGTTTAGGTGCCTGATGCCCCATAAAGATTCATCATTAGGATTAAAGACCAAGTCCCCCGCCCTTAGATCTTTGATTAATAACTTAGGCTTCTTCGTATCGATATTTACTGAGTATAAATCACGCCATCCGTTATTGTCGTTTGTATAGAATATAGTACCGGTTTCACTGTCAAAAGCCAGTGAGCTTACAAAATACAGCGCTGATCCTTTGATGTCTGTCACCCGCTCCATCTCACCGGTATCGGGATCAAGCAAAGCGATATGAGCTATATTCCCAGGCAGATCTACAGCAAGTATAATCTTGTCTCGCTTCTCGTCGTAAATTGCCGTTGATACTCCCCCCAGCGGACTTTCAGACAACACCTCTCTTTCAGTTATCGGGTTTTTACGGATTCTTTCGAGGTTATCTTTTTGCCACTGTTTTTCCCAGTCTGTCCACTCAGACCAGCCATCATCCAAAGACTTTCCATAGACCTGCTTAAACTGTGCAGCATAAAACCTTTTACTTTCATCATCTCGTGATACCCATTCCAATAAAGATTCCGGGCCATAGGTATTTGATAGGTAAGCCATGAAGCGGGTTCCATACATGTAGGAGTTTGACCCTACCTGAAAATCTGTGGTTGTCCCTTCTGATTCCAACCCAACGGCATCATACATATAAGCCGAATCTCTAACCATGGTTCGGAACATCATTTCGTCGTAAGCCCCAAAAACGCGGCCAATTCCGCCAGACATCCATGTGGTCATATATTCCGCTATACCTTCATGATACCATCGAGGTGAAAATATTCTTGGCGCAGTGAGATAGCCATAAAGCATAGAAACGGGATCTTGTTTATCCGGAAATACTTTGCCACTGAATACTTTTCTGTAAAACCGGTCAGAACTTGATGATTTTTCCTGGGCAATGATATGTACCAACTCATGCTTCATCAAAACACCGATGCGCTCGTTTGCAGGGTTGGTTTCGTACGCATAATGAAACGGTGCGATACCCATCAAAATCACATTATTGGGAACAGCCGAAGCTCCCCCTTGTGCAAAATCCCCAAAATCCGACATGATAACCGTAACGGGTTCTGTGATTTCGTACTGAAATTTTTCTTTGTGAAAATTCAACGCATTCGTGTAGCTGCGAATAGTATGGTTTAGCAGATACTCGTGACCAAAGTTGTAATAGACGAGATTAAGGTCTTCTGTTTTTACGGTTTTAAACTGAGCAATTACTGAAATTTGAAACCCTAAAAGAATACACCCACTAATCAAAAACCTTTTAAATAACCCCAAAATACACTCCGTTAAGTGATCAATTATTTTGCACCCTTTTGCCCCGAATAATTGAATTCTTTATTTAAAACCTATTTACGCAACTAAACTAAAAAAAACAAAAGAATGCCCCTCTTTAAAAAGGAACATTCTTTCTCTTGTTACTTGCCGTATGTAAAACAAGCTACTTAATCGTACCCCTCAAACCCCTACTTACTAAAACTGGTTGAAGTCTGGGCTTGAAATCATTCTATGAAAGTTAGGATTGGCCATCAAACGACTGAAGTTTGGACTGGACATTAGCTGGTTGAAGTTCGGGCTTGCCATCAGTCTACTAAAGCTTGGGTTGGCCATTAGTTGGTTAAAATTAGGACTGGCCATCAACATGCTGAAATTCGGGCTTGCTACCAGCTGATTGAACTCAGGACTTGCTGCTAATCGGCTAAAGTCTGGACTAGCCATTAGTCTCCCAAAGCTTGGGCTTGCTAACAATCGGCTGAAGTCTGGACTGGCCATCAATCGGCTAAAGCTTGGGCTCGACATTAAACGGCTGAAGCTCGGGCTTGCAATCAAGCGGCTAAAGTTTGGGCTAGCCATCAATCGGCTAAACTCAGGACTTGCAGAAAGACGGCTGAAGTCTGGACTCGCTGTTAACCGGCTGAAACTAGGGCTTGCCATCAACTGACTGAAACTAGGACTTGAAAGCAGTCTGTTGAAATCCGGATTTGCCATTAAGCGGCTAAATGTTGGATTTGCCATTAGATTGCTAAACTCAGGGCTGTCCATCAAGCGGCTGAACTCAGGGCTTGCGGATAGGCGACTGAAGTCAGGGCTCGCTGTTAATCGGTTAAAATCAGGATTTGCCATTAAGCGGCTGAAGTTTGGACTTGCAACAAGGCGACTAAAATCCGGTGATGCTAATAGCTGGCTAAAGTCAGGACTGGCCATCAATGAATTGAATGATGGGTTAGCTGAAAGCCTGTTGAAATCAGGACTTGCTGTAAGCAATTTGAACTCTGGTGAAGACATCAGCTCACTAAATTCCGGTGAAGCTGCAAGACGGCTAAAGTCTGGGCTAGCTGTTAAAGCATTAAATTCCGGGCTGGATACTAACTGATTAAAATTTGGACTCGCCATCAATCGGCTGAAAGAAGGATCAGACATCAGCTGTGCAAAATCCGGACTACCGATCAATTGGTTGAAATCTGGACTAGCAAAAAGTTGATTGAAATCTGGGCTTGCCATCAGGCTAACAAAAGATTCGTTTTGGGAAAGAGTCTTCAACTCTCCAGATTCAACAAGATCTATAAAAACGTCGCTTTGAAGCACTTGCTGAAACCCTTCGTCTTCCAGAGAAATATCGGCATGTGTTATTTGAGTGCCACGATATCTTTCAGCTCTTTCAATACCATCGCCGGGTCCCCCGATAGTTCCGCTTACATCACTCATATTTGGTTGTGGGAAGTCCGGCGTAATAAATACGACCAGAAGAGTCACCGCCGCACCTACTAAAGCGGCTGCAATATTTTGACCTGAAAAGAAACTGCCAGATCCCTCAGTTGGTTTATGGATTTTGTTACTCATGGTTTGTACCTCGTTTAATTGTGATTCAACTATTAATTCTTTGTTTACTTCTTCTAAAATTCTCGGAGGAGTTTCAACGGCCAAACCCAAGGCCTTTATCTGATTGGTGATATGAATCAGGTCGTCATATAGAGCTTTTGCCTCTTCATTATTTTTAATAAGCTCTTTCGCTTTCTGGCTTTGAGCAGGAGTATTTTCCCCGTCAACTTCTGCCTGTATTAGATTTATGAGTTCCTGTTTCATTACATATATTTGTTAAAAATTCTCCGTGCTACTATAATTACACAGGAGTAATAAAAAAGTTGGTGAGAAATATTAATTAATTCTTTTTACTGACTTTGAAGTAATAACCTTCTAATCGATTTGCTGCTTTCAATATCCTATAAGAGTATCTCTGAGCTGCATCCTCGCTGTATAAAGACGGGATTTCACCGTTTTTTCTTCTATGTTTAAAACGGTTGCAATTTCCTGGTAACTCAGCTCTTCGAAATGCCTTAACTGAATTATTACCCTATAGTCTACGGAAAGGTCTCCAATGGCTTTTGCCAATGATGTGCTTTCTTCTTTTTTAAGCATCATCAAATATGGGTTATTCCCATCTGAGTGATGCAATCTTAATTTAGTGTGGCTCTTTTTGTCCCGAACATAATTCAATGCTTCATTCACCATTATTCTATATAACCAACTATAGAACTTATAGGCTTGGTTGTAGGTATCAAGTTTTCTCCAGCACTTAATGAATCCTGCCTGAGTTACATCTTTTGCAGCATCTTTGTTTTTGACTATCCCCAAAGCGGTCCGGTACATTTTCAGCTCATACCGCTTCACCAACACATCAAATGCGCTGTTGTCACCCCTCAAGCTCATTTCTATGAGCCTATTGTCCTCCGCTTCAGTCATATTTAGTATTTATTTCTACCCAAAAACCATAAAAAAGAGAAAAGCCTACCCCGTTCTAAAAAGCTTTCCTTTATAAAATATCAGTCAACAAACTCAAAAATTTGATCTAACCTGGTGTATTTAAAAACATCCTTTAGGTGTTTGTTTAGATTTTTCAATCTAAGAGACTGCCCATTTTCATTCAGTCTATGATATGTTTTCACCAGTACCCCAAGCCCCATGCTTGAAATATAATTTAGTGATTCCATATCAATAGTCAATGTTTGGTTATGCTTTTCCAGTTTTTCAGAAGCAACCCCTTCCTGGCTCGCATCAAATTCCCCGATAAACTTTAATTCATTTTCATTCACTTCTTCTATAGTCAGCATATCCTAGATCTGTTTTGTCATTGTGATGGTTGAAATCCCATTACAATGGTTAAATTTAATTTCGTCCATTAGCTCTTTAACAAGGTGGATACCCAAGCCCCCAAATTTCTTTTCCTCAAAATACTGGTCAAAATCTACTTCTTTTATCTTTGTAAGATCAAAAGGCACTTCTTCAGAGTCTATAAGGCTTATATTAATTTTGTCCCCTTTTCTTTCCACATTCATTTTAATATCACCCTCGGCATCTGAGTTATGCCTTACCATATTCATAAAAAGCTCTTCAACAGAAAGCTGCATTTCCATTTGTACTCCTTCCTCAACTTCAAATTCATTCCAATTTCCCTTCAAAAAACTAAAGATACTTTGGAGCTCATTGATGTGACGTTTAAATACTTTCTGACTTTTCATGAAAGCAGCTAAAAATTAATTACACCCGTAAACCAAAATCTATTCAGCTAATTATATATAAAAATATTCGATCAAATGTCTGTTTAATTAGCTCTTTAAAATTACATTAGCTCAACAAACTTAAATCACCCTTACTAAAACCCTAAATTTAAGGTCTTAATAAGGGTGATTTGATTTAGTTAACACAGAAACTTCAACTGTGACGAGTCACTATATCTATTCCCCACCAAAGTTATAGCGGAAGTTCAGACGAAAAGCCCTGCTTGACCAGCTATATTGACTGTTTCTATAGTAGTTGGGCTCAATAATTTCCCTGTCACTGTTTCTGGAATTGAAAAGGTCGCGAACGTTTATGGATACATTAGCCTTGCCATCTAGCAACTCTTTTGATAATCCAGTTCCAACGAATGATCGCCCTGCTCTACGACCCTGAGTGGTGTTCTGAGCTCCCCTGAAAGAAATGTAGGACTGAAAATTCCAACTATCCAAGAACTGCCATCTGACTCGAATCCGACTGCTAAAAGTCTCTGTTTCACTGGTGTATAAAACGCCCTGAAACTGCCCTTCACGATTCGACTGATATATATTCAGGCTTCCGGAAAGCTGAAGTCCGTCAAACAGTTCCTGGTCTGCAGAAAATTCAACGCCCCAAGCGTCTTCAGAAGCAAGATTAATCGGTTGTTCAATATTTACGGACTGACCTCCGATAATCTCCGTCGTTTCTATATCCTCAATAACCTGCGTTCGGTACCTGTAGTATAGGCTTGTAAGAACCGAGCCTGTTTCCCAATATCTTAGGTACCCAAGTTCAAAGGAGTTCCCAAATTCCGGCTTTAGATCTGGGTTACCAATTTCGCGGTTTCTTTCATTTTCGATTTCGGTAAATGGCAGCAGCTGTCCTGACCATGGGCGAGATATGCGCCGGCTGTAACTTGCCTGCAAAGAATTCAGCTCGTTAATGGTGTAAGACAAGAATACACTCGGGAAAAAGTCGGTATAGGACTGTGAACTTGTGGTTCCCGATTGATCCAATTCGGACTCAATATTGGTGTTTTCAGCTCTTATGCCCAACTGATAGGTAAATGGCTTCAGCTCGCCGTTAAAGATTGCGTAGGCAGCATTTACATTCTCTAGGTAGATGAAATTATCCGCGGCGCCTATGTTTTCGGGAGTGCGCACCCAGTTTCCATTTTGAAATTCCTCCACGGTATAATCATTATCCTGCCAGTCGTAGTTGAACCGTAGACCAGCCTCCATTTTTGCCGATTCTCCAAGCGGTTGTTCATAATCAATGTCCAAGCGTGCTTCCCGATAAATTTCACCCGCATTTGTGCGCTGCCTGACTTCATTCCCTGTTCCTTGTTCTACAAACTGTTCAAAGTTCGTTCTGCCATCTTCTTCACCAAACTCATAGTCAAAATCGGCTACCAGCTTATGGTCATTGTTTTCCTTGAATGTTTTCTCATATTGGGCACGTACATCAAAATCACTTTCTCTTTGCTCTTCCAACACATCCCGAGTAGTCCGCTGAACAACACCCCAGTTGTCAAATACATCTCGATAGACCTCATCATTTGTAGGATCATAATCCGTATAGTTTAGATTCCTGTCCTCAGTTTGGTCTTCGAGGTTTATTCGGGTTGATAGAGTTAACAACTGATCAGCGGGTAAATAGATGTCTGCACCAAAGTTGATGTTCGCCTCTTTTTCGGTCTCGTCAGTATCTATCAATTCTTGATACGCATATGTGGTATCTCCACTAAAGCTTTGAAACGTACTGCCTGATTCAGGCTCACTTTCGTATTCAACCTGAGTATTTAAGAACCAGTTTACCTTGCTACGCTGATAATTAAGGTTGGCTCCTAACCCATAATCCTGTGGATATCCTGCATTACCTCTCACACTACCGTTGAAACCCAACTCTGCGTCATCAACCAAAATAATATCGATAATTCCCCCGGTACCATCGGCAGAATAGCGAGCTGATGGATTGGTAATAATTTTAACTTCTTCAATCATACTCGAAGGAATGCTGCTAAGCGCGTCCGTTCCATTTCTTACCAAATTAGAAGGTCTGCCATTGATCAAAATTTGAACACCCTGATTTCCCCTCAAGCTTACGTTTCCCTCAAAGTCTGTGGTAATAGAGGGGACATTATCCAAGACATCTAGAGCAGAACCTCCAAGGCTGGTTACATCATCCTGAACGTTGAAACTTCGGCTATCAAAATTCATTTCCATATAAGAACGCTGACCTTCAACAACGACTTCATCAAGCTCACTTTGCTCGGCTGCCAACTCTATTGTTCCTAAATCAAGAGGCTGGCCGGGTTCAACTTCAATTTCAGACTTATAGCTATTGTAAGCCAGAAAGGAAACTTCAATTACATACTGTCCGGGTTCCATTTCTACAGTGAAATTTCCATCTGGATTACTGACAACTCCCGTTAAAATATTTTCTTCAGCCTCATCATATATAGCCACTGAAGCATTTGCGAGAACCTCTCCCTCTGTATCCTGAACCATTCCCGTAATTGGAACCTTTTCAGTAGTGCTCTGTCCAAAAGCGGTTGTACTTCCTGATAAAAAAAGGATGGCGATTAACGCTTTATAAATAATATTTTTCATGATTCTTTGATGTACTTCTGTTGAATAGTCGGTCTCTTCAATGAAAATTACCGCACAATCATGCCCGAAATTTGTACCAATTCTGAAGCAAATTTGAAGCTTAGGCCCTTTTTACAGTCTTTAAACTAATTTCGATATGGTGCCATGAATTTTCGGTGGTATAAGAAATGTCAAAACCACTTTGGTCTGTAATTCTCTTGATGATTGACAGACCTAAGCCAATGGAATTTGAACTCTGATTGGCTTTCTTAAAACGTTCAAATAAATTATTGGCATCTACTTTTAACTCCTCTCCTGTATTTGAAATCTTAAGCTTTTTGGAATTAAGCCTTACCCTGATCTTTCCATTTTCAACATTATGGCGAATAGCGTTCTGAAATAAATTGGTCCACATTATATCGGCCAGCAAAGGGTGCATTTGTACCGATACATTTTCATCAATATCTGTTTCAAGATGGAGATTATTTAAGCCCGCAAACTCTTCAAAAGCCTCAATACCTTCCGTTATCAGCTTGCTTAGATTTACCTTCTCCTCGTTAACAAACTCATGATTTTCAATCTTGGTTAATAAAGCCAGAGATTCACTTAATCTGGATATTTTTTTAAGCGTCCGCTCTAGCTTCTCGACATATTTGTACTGCTCTTCATTTAAGTCTGTTTCTGTAAGCAGCTCTAGTTTTCCTTTTGCAATAGCCAGAGGTGTTTGCAGTTCATGAGAAGCATTTTCCGCAAACTCTTTTAGGTTTTTATAGTCAAAAACAGCCTTTTTTGTCATTTCCTCAACAAACCTATTCAAGTCTCTGAATTCCTCGACATTGGTTTCTTCTGCCTTGAGGTATTCCTTTTCATTAAGCTGAAATTCCTGAATTCTTTTCAGTGTATTACGAAATGGCTTAAACAATGGTCCCGATACAAAGTAGCCAATCCCCACTGCGCCTATGACCTGCAAACCGAGAATCCATAATAGAATAGTAATCACCGCTTCTCTCACGTCATCCGACTCAATCATATTTCCATAGGTAGAGATATAGTAAGAAGTATCATTGATGGTGCGGTATGCGGATACTTTCACATTTTTTTCTTCCTGTTCAAGGCGGTCATCCCAAATTAAGGTGTCAGCAACTTGCACATCATTCTCTACTTGGTAGTCAAGTGGTTTTATGATCAAATTCTCATCCTGGTCTACATTATCGTACCCTTTAAACGTTTTGCCTTGTTCAAGTAGGTACGTAACGCGATCAATTCGATCCATAAACTCGAACTTCAACTCTTGGTCAATCTCATCTTTAATTACGTAGTATGATATCACGCCGCCAATACCCAACACTATGGAGCTAACAAACAGATAAATCAGCAGGAATTTGGTAATCAGCTTCATGCTTTTCCTTTCTTTGTGTTGAACTTATAGCCAATGCTATACACGCTTTCGATGTAGTCTTGGGCTCCCGATGCAACCAATTTTTTTCTCAGGTTCTTGATGTGCTGATAAACAAAATCCAGATTTTCCAGATGATCTACATAATCTCCCCAGAGGTGCTCGGCAATGGTCTGCTTCGAGAGTACGTGGTTCTTATTAGAAGCAAAATACAAGAGTAAATCATACTCTTTAGGCGTTAAGTCAACCAACTCGCCCTCTACCTTTACTTCCATCGTTTTTGTGTTGATGGAAATCTCATTCACGCGGACTATTTCGGTTCCACCTAAATTATTCCTCCGGTTTACCGCCTTGATTCTTGCCTGAAGTTCAGCAAGCTGAAATGGTTTTGTAAGATAATCGTCAGCTCCTATTTCCAACCCTTTCACTTTATCGTCCAGTGAATTTTTTGCTGATATAATGATGGTGCTTGTTTCCGGTTTTACAGATTTCAGCTCCCTCAGTATTTGCAGTCCATCACCACCGGGTATCATGATGTCAATAAGGACGACATCATACGTGTAAGACATAATTTTGTCGAAAGCAGCATCATAATCGCTGGCGGTTTCGCATAGATATCCTTCACGCTTCAAATACGTGATGATATTGTCAAGTAAATCCGGGTTGTCTTCTACTATCAGCAGCTTCATAACGCCTTAAAGATATTTATTAACTCTGAAGGAAAGCTGAAGAATCGGTCTTATTAGATTGATTTTACGATGTTTAGCATCGTTAGACCCTAACCGCCCATCTTTTTGTCCACCGAATACTTTCCTCCACCTGTGAATAGAATTACTACAAAAAGCAGCAGGAATAACATAGACTTCTCTTTTGCACTGAAGGGGTCACCGGCATGAGCGAAGAAGTAAGCCACCGCCATATTAATTGAAAGTATGGCAGCTGAAAGGCGGGTCCATAGTCCCAAGACAATAAAAAGCCCGCATATGCCTTCCGCAAAAGCCGCTAAGATAAGCGAGACTTCAGGGCCCAATCCAATCGGATCTCCAAAGGCGAAGTTTCCATTTATTACTTTTAAAAGCTTGGGTAAGCCATGAGTGAAAATCATTAGTCCGGCACCAATTCTTAATAATAGAATGGAATAATCAGTACTGATAAATTTATTCGGATTTACGGAAAGCAGCTTCTTATACATTCTTTGTACGTTTTATTGAGATTATATCAATCATAACTTCTTCCCGACTACTGACCATTCCCATTGTAAACCTTGAACCGTTTTAAATAATTAGCTCAATAGGAACTATCTATTATCAGGAGAAGTTATGTGTGTGTATTTTAGTTCAACATTAAACTATTTGACATCAACTTAATTATATTATTATGACAATCTGGAACATTGACCCAACACATTCTGAAATTCAATTTAAAGTAAAGCACCTTGTTATCTCTACTGTAACAGGAAATTTTAAAAGCTTTAACGGTTCTTTAGAAACCGAAGGCGACTCTTTTGAAGGTGCCACTGTAAAATTTGAAGCCGATATTGACAGTATTACTACCAATAATGAAGACAGAGACGGACACCTCAAGTCAGACGATTTCTTCAATGCTGAAGAGTTTCCAAAGTTAAAATTTGAGTCTACTTCTTTCAAGAACACTGACGGTAACAACTACGAGCTGAAAGGCAATTTGACCATCAGAGACATCACCAAAGAAATTACACTCGATGTAGTTCATGGCGGAACGGTAGACGACCCTTACGGACAAACCAAAGCCGGATTTGAAATTAACGGCGACATCAACCGAAAAGAGTTTGGCCTGAAATGGAGTGCAGTTACTGAAGCGGGAAGCGTTGTAGTTGCTGAGCAAGTTAAGCTAAACCTGAATGTCCAGGTTGTTGAAAGCGTACCTGCTGAAGCTTAATTAGCTGTTTAAAATTTACGTATAGATGGGGCGGTCTCTTGCTGAGCCGCCCTTTTTTTATGCCTTATATTTTTCTAAGAACTCATCTTTATATGCTTTGCCCACCGGGATCTTTTCTGTTCCGATTGCTATCATATTTCCTTCCAGATAATCAATTTTCGAAAGCGCTACAGCATAAGAACGATGCACTCTACTGAATAGGTGACCGGGTAGCTGATAACAAAAATCTTTTAAGGTTTCGTTATAGGTGATCTTCTTTTCTTTGGTGTGAACCGTAATATAATCTCCCTGACTTTCGGCAAACAGTATTTCATTAAAGCTAATACGGTACAGCTTCCCATCAGCTTTTATTGTAATGAATGAATCATCGTTATTAAGAGGTTGGGGCTCACAGACAGCCTTATCAATAGCTTTTAGGAATCGTTCAAACGAAAATGGTTTAAGCAGATAGTCAATCACATTCAGCTCATACCCCTCCAAAGCATATTCAGAGTAAGCTGTTGTCAAAATAACCTTGGGCGGATTATTAAGGCTTTTGATAAACTCAATGCCTGTTAATCTCGGCATATTAATATCCAAAAAAAGCAGTTCGATATCTTTTTCTTTGACAGCTTTTCGGGCTTCCAGTGCGTCTTTACAAACTCCTGCGAGTGTTAATTCCGGAGTGTCTGAAATATAGGTTTTCAGAATGTCACGAGCCGCGGGTTCATCGTCAATGATTAAGCAGCGCATTAGCTCAGCTCCATTTTAAGGGTTGTCTCATAAAAGTTAACCTGGCTGTTTATATCAAGACTATAGCGCCCTTTATAGGCCAACTCTAACCGCCTTTTTGCATTCTCAATCCCCGATTTCAATGACTCTGTATGGCCTTTAGGATTTTCAAAGACGGAATTCTTACAATATAACATCAGGCTCTTTTCTTCCAGCTTCAGCTTAATCTGAATTGAAGAATCGTCATCAGTCAGGTCTCCATGTTTAAAACAGTTTTCAACAAAAATAATCAACAGTAAGGGGACTATTCTGGCGTTGGAAGGATTTCCCTCTACCTTAAAGGTCACTTTTTCAGGCTCATTCAAACGCTCTTTATTTAAATCTACAAAGTGGGTCAGATATTCAACTTCTTCTGCCAATGCTACCTGTTCTTGTTCCATTTTATCTACCACATATCGAAGCATATCGGACAATTTTAGAATGAGCCTTGGCGCCTTATCAGACTTTTTTAAAGCTTCACTGTAAATCGTATTTAACGAATTAAACAAAAAGTGTGGATTAACCTGAGCCCTCAACGCTTTCAATTCAGCAGCCACTTTTTCTGACTCAACTTCGGCAAGCTTTGCCTTCGCTTTTACTTCACCAAACCATGTCTTTGAAAATTCAAGAGAGGAACCCAAGATCAAATAGATAGTGATTAAGCCGAGAAACTCAGAATTGCTATAAACACCTACTAAGAAGTAGTCTTCAAACAACCACGAGGATAAGTAATTGAACGTAAAGTGATAAACCAATATGGTTGTAACCAACAACAGGAATAATGAAATTGAGTAGAGAACATATCTTCCTTTGGCTAATATCTTTTCCAGAAACAAGCCGGAGTGGGTCGTGACTGCAAAGATCATCGGTATATGAAACAGGAAGGTATAGATTACATCTATTTTACGATACTCACCTGTTCGGCTAAATACTTCAAGACAGATATAAAAAGAAATTGCCCAGAACAAACTGTACATGAGCAATTTCTCATTAAAAAATTTACTGTACTGCATTTGGCATTCTTTTCATTGTAATTGGGTCTTCGTAGGCGTCCTCTTCTTTTCCATATTTTAATACAAACTTTTGAAGCTCATTTGTTGAAGCTGTAATTAAAATCTCCGAAGAGTTATCAAAATCAGAATATACTGCCTCATGTTTAATTCTGACCCTGTTGTTCTCAATCTGATCTTTAATCCAACCACTGGCAAATGGCTCCATAACCAGCCCACCTTCATTTACTTTTATTTTCGAAAAGGTATTTACGTTAAATCGGTGTGAATCTACAAATGCACTGCTCTCTCCAAAACTGAAGTCCAGTATTTTAAGGTTCAAGAAAAGGTCACCATTAATTTCACCTATAGTCCCCACAAAAAGAATCGGGATAGCATTTTCAGTCTCTTTGTTTTCGTAAAGAACTAGATAAGCATTGATGCCTAGGCTATCTTCTTCACCGGGATCAAAACTTACCTCTTCATCAGGGTATTTTCGGATAAGGTCAGCCACTAGCTCTGGGTTCTTGTCTGATGCAAAGGTCCAGCGCTGGTCATCGGTTTCATAAACCCCGTCCAATTCTTCTACAAGAATCGCCTTTTCTGCGGTAATCAAGGGGTGAACCGATTTCAAAAAACATCCTGATAAACCGATCATCAAGATGGCAAGCATGCTAACTTTGGTTATTATTTTTTTCATAATCCTATTGCTTTGTTTTGGTTGCGAACCAAAGAAACCAAGGTTTAACCTCCTTCAGAAATTTTTTCGATGAACGACTTCCTTTTCTCGGTGAATGAATCTCCTTAAGCCTTTTAAGAACTGCTAAAATAGGTAAATGGCATTTGCTATACTTTATAATGGAGTAATTCTAAGTTATAATCCATCAAATTAAATTAACTACGTTTTATGAAACACCTACTTACTGCTCTTCTTACCGTACTGCTATTTGCGGGCTGTACGAATACTCAATCAAACCAATCAGAACCTGCTCAGAAAGAATGGTCTATCGCCCTGCATGGTGGCGCCGGTTATGTATCTAAAGACATGCCTGAAGATCGGAAACAGGCCTATATGGATGCCCTAAATGAAGCATTATCGATTGGATCAGAGATCTTAGAGAACGGCGGTTCTTCACTTGATGCTATTGAGAAAACGATTAACTACCTCGAAGACAATGAGCTTTTTAATGCCGGGAAAGGCGCCGTTTTTACTGCTGAAGGCCGGAATGAATTGGATGCGGCTATTATGGATGGTTCTACCTTAAACGCTGGTGCTGTCACTGGAGTCACTACCGTTAAAAACCCAGTCTCTCTTGCCCGTAAAGTTATGACTGACTCTAAACATGTATTTTTCTCTGCTGACGGTGCTGAGACTTTTGCCGACCAAACTGATGTAACTCGTGTTGATCCTGAATATTTTTATGTAGAAAGCAGATATCAATCATTAAAAAGAGCACAGGCAGCTGAGCAAGAATCCAGCCTGATTGAAACCAATGAAGAAAAAGCCTGGAAGTATGGTACGGTTGGTGCTGTAGCTCTGGATCAAAACGGCAAACTTGCTGCGGGTACTTCTACCGGTGGAATGACCAATAAGAAATTCGGTCGTGTTGGCGATGTTCCTATTATTGGCTCCGGTACTTATGCTAACGGAAATGTTGCCGTTTCAGCAACCGGATGGGGAGAGAAAATCATGCTTAATGTTTCAGCTCACACTCTTGCTGCCTACTATGAATTTAAGAATGCCGGTCTGCAAGAATCTATGGATTACCTGGTAGATGAAGTGCTTGAACCAGGAGACGCAGGTTTTATAGCCGTAGATAAATATGGAAACTTCTCTATGAAAACGAATACAGGCTCCATGTTCCGCGCTGCTACAGATTCAGATGGCAACAAAGAAGTGGGGATCTGGTAGTCAACGTGCTGAGGTGTTAAAGTGTTTAAGACTTCGTTAACACTTTAACACCTAAACACTCTTACCTTTTCTATTCTAATCCGAAGCGGAATTGATCTCTTAGTTCTTGGATGTAGATTCCAATGTCATTCCTGAGCTCGAATAAAACTGAGTGTAGCTCTTTATAATCTTTCTTCTGGAATAGAGACTTTTTCTTCAGAGACTGTATTAAACCAAGGGCTCTGTTTGCGCTTGCCAGTGCTTTTTTAGAATAAGCGATGTTGGCTCCAATGTAGTCTTGGTCAAACCCAAAGGAATGGCCTCCCGCAAGTTTAGCTCCTATCTTCAGTGTTTCATCCACAAAGTCCTGAAAGTCTTTTGATTGGTCTTTAGCGGGAACCGTTTCAGCCCATCGCAAAATATCAACAGCGAACTCTTTGGCTTCGAAGTAGGTGTCCAGATCTTCGAGAGAACCGTAGTCAGAATAGACATACTCGTCACTCAGGCTTTTCCACTCCTCGCCTTCATCAAAGTCATCGAAATCATTGCTATCCATGGGACCACCTTCATCAAGACCGAAAAGGAAATCTTCGTCATCCCAATCGTCATCTTCCTCTTCCCAGTCATCTTCTTCTTCCGGGAAATAGGCTTCATCCATAAGCAACTCTTCTTCCACATAAGCTTCAAAAGCGTCGTCTTCGTTTTGGCTTTCCTTCAGCAAAGTAAGCCATCGAGGTGTGTTCCCTTTGGGGTCTGAGGCGATAAACTTTCTAAGCTGCTCGCTCTTTTTCTCAACTTCATTTAAGTGAGCTTCCCACTTGAATTCGTCCCACTGTTCGTCATCGAATCCATCAAAATGCATGTGCATATTAGGCAGGCTAAATAGTTGCTGTTTATTATAAAAAAGGAATTGTCAGTAGTAATGCAATACTTTGTGGAAAAGTAACGCTTTTTGTGGATAAAAAGTTGTTAGAGACGTTCCAAAACACTAATAATTACCTGTGTCATTTTAGGCTCAGCCATCGCAGCTGCGGACAAAACATCTTCAATGTCAACCGGCTCTAAAGCATCCGGAAAACACTCGTCTGTAATTACTGAAATACCAAGTACATCCATACCCATATGTACTGCAGATATTACTTCTGGTACCGTACTCATACCTACCACGTCTGCACCTAACTGACGCATATATCGGTATTCGGCTTTTGTTTCCAGCATAGGCCCTGAGATGGCAAGGTACACTCCCTGATGCATTTTGATAGAATGTTCGAGTGCCACATTTTCGGCTAGCTCGAGCAGACGCTCAGTATAAGGCTCACTCATATCCGGAAAACGAGGGCCGAGTTCGTCATCATTTGGGCCAATCAGAGGATTATCACCCAAGAAGTTGATGTGATCTGTAATCAGCATAATATCGCCGCGGCTGAAGTTTGTGTTCAGACCGCCACAAGCGTTGCTTACCAATAGTGACTGTGCTCCAACAGCTTTAGCCACACGAACCGGAAAAGCAATTTGCTGCATCGTATAACCTTCATAGTAATGAAAGCGCCCCTGCATTGCTACAACATCCTTTCCGCCAAGTTTGCCAAAAATCAGTTTTCCGGCATGACTTTCTACTGTTGAAACCGGAAAGTGCGGAATATCAGAATAACTGATGATGTGCTCAGTTTCAATTTCATCAGCTAGCTGTCCAAGCCCTGTACCAAGGATTAGCAAGTACTCAGGCTGAAAATCGGTTTCGTCTTTTATGAACTGAACTGCTTCGTCTCTTTTAGTTCGGAATTCCTTGACGGTGTCGTGTTTCATATAGTAGGATTGGTAAGATGTCCGTTGATTTTGAAAAGGAAAATATCAGATCGTTTAGTCTATTTCATCTAAAATATCATCGAGACGATCGCTGCCGGGAGGGAAAGCATGATCCTCTTCTTCGCCTTCTGAGGTCACTTTCGTGTCTTCAGCCTCATCGGAGTCTTCATCAATATTTTCATCAAGAATAAACTTTGACGACTTTTTAACATTATTCAGCGAGTCTTCCAGGTTTTCTTCTTTAGGAAGGTTAAACACTTCCATCTCATCCTTCCCAAATTGGTCAACTGAATTTTTGGCGTTCTCTAAATAGGAACTGATTCCGTTAATAATTTCTTCCCGGCGGTCAAGTAATCGCAGAATGCTTTGGCGAATTTGCTGGCGGTTATGATTCGCTTCTTTGATAATAGCATCCGCTTCCATCTCAGCTTTTTCCAGCGTGTTCTTGGCCTCTTGCCTTGCGCCGGAAATCTTTTGCTCCATCGATTCTTTTGCAGTCTGAAGGGTTTCGTGAAGGGCATCTTCAACACGTTCGTAATGCTTAACTCTTTCGGTCAGTTTATCAATCTGCTGTTCAAGCTCTTTATTTTTGTTAAGCAAATGTTCGAATTCGTTGGAGACCAGCGTAAGAAAAGCCTGTACATCAGCTGTATCGTACCCACGAAGCCCTTTTTCAAATGTTTGCTGTTTTATTTCAAGAGGTGTCAGTTTCATAACCAAATGTTTTTAGTAGTCCTTAAAGCTTAATTAAAATAACATTTATTCGTTTAACATGTTCCGCAGATTTCCATCATCTTCTTTCCCTTTTTTTGAAGATGAACGCACCTCTTGTTCTTCTATTTCAATTTCAGGCATTGACTTTTCACCCTCGTCAACCAAGTACCGTTCTTCCTCAATATCAGTTACAATTTCTTCCAGATTTGAGAGTCTTCGTTCTGTGTTCTTCTTGAAATCACCCAGTGCTTGAAAAAACTGTGGATTTATATCTCCGGAACTACCCTTATTCCCCTGATCAATTTTTGCCTTTATCAACTTGTAGATCCCTGTTAAAACTAAAGCCGTCAGTGCCGTTCCAAACACAATGGCAACAACCGATATAATCATAATTTCTTCAGGCATAAAATCTCCTATTTACTAAGCTCTGGATTTCGTTCTTGAAGAACCATTATCGTTATTTTGCCTTTCACTTTCATCCTCTATTTCAATATCACTAAGCGGACTTCTTTCTTCTTGTGAAGTTCTTTTATCAGATGATGATGATGTTTTTGCCTCCAAGGCATCTACTCTGGATTTTAGATTATGGATAATCTGCCGCATCTCATTAAGCTCGCGAGATTTAACCATCCGCTTTTCTTCCATCTCCATCTCTTTTTCTTTGTAAGCATAAACCAAGCCGCCAACTATAGCAACGATAGGAATAATTGCAAACCATGGTAATCCGAATAACATTTTTTTGCCCTCTAACTTTTAGTTTCGTTTCATAAATATAGCTGAAATTTACTACGGTTCAAGTTAGCCATAGTTGCGCTCACCAAAAATGGCACTTCCTATTCTAACCATGGTAGATCCTTCTTGAATAGCAACCTCCAGATCGTTGGTCATTCCCATTGACAAATGCTCTAACTTCACACTTCCTTTATTGTATTTTTGATGCGTATCGAATAGTTCTTTAAGCAGTTTAAATTCGGAGCGCACGTCTTCGGGGTCATCTACAAACGAGGCCATTCCCATCAAACCGCGAACAACTACATGGTCATACTCCTGAGCCTTCTCCAAAATCCCCGCCAGATCATCCGGCTTGCAGCCGCCTTTTTGGTTTTCATTACTAATGTTCACCTGAATTAAGGCGTTCACCACGCGATTTGCTTTGGCAGCTCTTTTCTCAATTTCCTTTAAGTACTTCGCTTTTTCTACGGAATGAACCCAGTTCACTCCATCAGCTATATATTTGATCTTATTAGTCTGAATATTGCCAATAAAATGCCACACAACATCCGGCATCTCAACTTCAGCCATTTTGTCTTCAAGCTCTTTCATGCGGTTTTCTCCGAAATGAAGGGTTCCCGCTTCAATGGCTTTATATATATCGGAGGAGGGCTTGGTTTTACTTACGGCAACCAGTGTAATATCGGAGGGATTTCTTCCCGCTTCTTTGGCTACAGTTTCAATTTTTTGTTGAATGGTTTTCAGATTTTGGGCAATATCTCGGTCACTCATATCAAAAAAAGTCTTCTTTTTAACTATTCTATGTAATTAACCACAAGATAAGCTTTTATCATTCATCAATAAGCCTTATTTTTGGAAGCTCTAAGGTTATCTTAATTAATGATTACTGATTGATATTGAACGTATTCAAATTCATACTTTATCCGCCTCTAAGGTCGTCGGGTTTAAAACTCCAAGGAGATAGATAGCATGTCAACCCGAATCCGGCAAATATCCACCTTCCTTGATCAATGGGCTCCTCCCAAAGTAAAAATGGATTATGATAACGTCGGATTACTCGTAGGAGATCCGAACGCACAGGTTACCTCTATTCTTACCTGCCTTGATGTAACTGACAAAGTTGTTTCCGAAGCCATTGAAACTGGCGCTGAACTCATTGTTGCACACCACCCTCTTATTTTTAGCAAGATTGGAAGCATCAACCCTACGGATGAGCAAGGACGCATTATATATAAGCTCATCAAGAATGATATTGGGCTGTTGGTTGCACACACAAATTTAGATGCTGCTCTTGATGGCGTCTCTTTTGTATTGGCGAATATGCTTGGGCTTGACCATCTGAAATTCCTTGAAAAAAATTACAACATAAGCCGCAAAATACGGCTCATTACTTCCCACACAGACAGTGAAGCTGTCCTCAAGCTACTGAATTATCATTCCGCTGAAGAAGCCCATTACTTTGATGTGAACAGCCGGGAAGATGGCCTTAAGTGTTTTGAGGCTATTATTGATCAGCATAATGTATCCGTTTTAGAACGAGCCCTGAATAATGAGGGCATGCTGAAAGAAGGCAGTTTTCAGGTAATTGACCTGGCATCTAACTCTCAAAATTTTGGAATGGGAGTAGTCGGAGAATATCCCGAAGAAGGTATTGGAAAAAATGAATTCCTGCATCTGGTCTCGAAAGCTCTAAATGTGAAAGCCATTCGCTTCTCCGGTGATGTTGACCGAATTAAGAAAGTTGCTGTATGTGGAGGCGCCGGCATTTTCCTTAAAGACCAGGCCATAAAAGCAGGAGCCCAGGCTTTTGTTACCGCCGATATAAAGTATCACGATTATTTTACTGAGAATGACAATTTCTTATTGGTAGATGTAGGTCACTATGAAAGTGAATTCCCTATTGCAGAAGCCTTAAAAAACGAATTGTCTGAAGCATTTGAAGAACTTGAAGTATTTGTAACCCGAACCGTAACGAACCCGATGCAAGTTTATGTATCGGAGCCCGAACCGAAAACTATTCAACCAAGCTGACCCCTCACTCCATGAACGAAGTATTACAAAAATTAGCCAACTTACAATACATTGACAGCCGAATTGATGAGCTGAAACAATTACGTGGCGACCTTCCTGAAGAAGTACTTGATCTGGAAACAGACATTGCCCGAAAGGAAGCTAAGCTCAATAACCTCAAAGAGGAAGATCAGAATCTTACTGTTGAGTATGATAACCTCAAGCTGGACCTGAAAAGCTCTCAGGAAAAAATTGAGAAGTACGAAGAGCAACAGCTTAGTGTTCGCAACAATCGCGAATATGATGCTCTAACTAAAGAGATTGAAGCTCAAAAACAGGTTATCGAGAACGCAGAATCTCGCCTTAAGGAAATTGAGAAGCGTAAGGAAGAAATTCAGCCTGAAATTGAGAAAGCTCAAGAAGATCTTGATGTTGCCCAAGAAATGTTTGACGAAAAAAGCGGCAGTCTCGATAAAGTTGTCAAATCTACCGAAGACGAAGAAGAAGAGCTTTTAAAGCATCGCAAGAAAGTTGAGAAGGATATCGACGACCGATACATGAGAAGTTATAACCGCCTCCGAAATGGCCTGACCAACGGAATGGCTGTTGTAGCAATGGATCGCGGAGCCGCTCTTGGAATGGCGCTTCCTCCTCAAACACAAGTTGAAGTCCGCCGCAAAAACAAAATCATCATTGATGAGAGTAGCGGGCGTATTGTGGTAGATCAGTCTTTCTTTGACAAGGCCAAAGAAGAGCTTTCTATCTGATAGTATCGTTTTCGGATCAGCACATTGTTTATTTAAAAAAGGGAAGCCGACCGCTTCCCTTTTTTTTGTTTGGCTCATATTACAACAAAAAGGTCGCCAAACATATAATCCCATCGCCGGATTGTTCTAATTTTATTTTAGCTAATCACTGCCCGGGACATGTGCCCCATTGTGGTTGCTTATCACTTTGATCCTCAAATCCACTATTGTAATCAAAATCTCCAGGTTTATTTGAAATTTGCTCCACGCACCAGCCACTGAGATTCTGATCGAAGTCAGTAGCATTACTAAACATACTACCCATATTGGTCACCTGGCTTACATCCCAGCCGCCAATATCCTGGTTGAAGGAAGAAGCACCATTAAACATATTTGACATTATTGACACCTGGCTCACATCCCAACCGCTAATATTTCCATTGAAAGAGGACGCGTCACTAAACATACTTCTCATATCGGTCACCTGACTCACATCCCAGTCACCAATGTCCTGATTAAAGGCTGAAGCACCACGAAAAATCTGTATCATATCAGTCACCTGACTCACATCCCAACCTCCAATATCTTGGTTGAAGGAGGAAGCACCATTAAACATGTACCCCATATGGATCACCTTGGTCACATCCCAATCACCAATATCCTGGTTGAAAGAGGACGCGCCACTAAACATACTTCTCATATCGGTCACCTGACTTACATCCCAGCCACCAATACCCTGGTTGAAGGAGGAAGCGCCACTAAACATGACCTCCATATCGATCACTTGACTCACATCCCAACCGCTGATATTTCCATTGAAAGATGAGGCTTCATTGAACAGTCTCCTCATATCTGTTACCTGACTTACATCCCAGTCACCAATATCCTGGTTGAAGGCTATAGCACCCTGAAACATACTATACATATTGGTAACCTCACCCACATCCCAACCTCCAACATCCTGGTTAAAGGCTGTAGCTCCTTTGAACATCCACATCATATCGTTCACCTGACTCACATCCCAACCTCCAATATCTTGGTTAAAGACTATAGCGTTATTAAACATTAAATCCATTCTTGTCACCTTACTAACATCCCAACCTCCAATATCTTGATTGAAGGCAGTAGCACCTTTGAACATCTGTGACATTGCGATCACTTGACTCACATCCCAGCTGCCGATATCCTGGTTGAAAGATAGTGCATCTCCAAACATACCTCCCATACCGGTCACCTGACTCACATCCCAACCGCCAATATCTTGGTTGAAGGAGGAAGCACCATTAAACATGTTCCACATATGGGTCACCTTGGTCACATCCCAGTCACCAACATCCTGATTGAAGGAAGAAGCATCAAAAAACATACTATTCATATTGAATACTTGGCTTACATCCCAGCTGCCGATATCCTGGTTGAAGGCAGCCGCACCCTGAAACATACCACCCATATTGGTCACATTACTCACATCCCAGATGCTTATATCCTGATTAAAAGTATCAGCATTGTAAAACATTCTATACATATCAGTCACCGGAGAGGTACAAACCTTTGTCAAATCCTCTCCGTTATCTCGTTTCGTTTCTAAAAGTGACCGATCTATAGCAGTATATGTAACACCATTAACTACACCGGTATCTCCCGGTGTAGCACCGTTACACGTAATTGTTACGCCATTAGGTGCTAATTTAAATTCTATTGCAATAATTATATGTATTGTCGCTACATTGGATTTTCCTAACTCATTTACAGCTCTGAATGTGAATGAATCCTCTCCGGAATAATCATCATCAGGGGTATAAGTAAACGTGCCTTTTTCCATATCAAAATTGCTAATGGTACCATGCATCGGATTCGATACAATTTCAAAGGTATTCAGATAATCTGCTTTTAAAAAAGCATCGTATGGTTCATTAACTGCCGGTGTTAAAGTATCGTCGTAGGCTATCGGCGTAGATTTATTTACAGTTATAGAAATAGAAGCGGTATCAGAACCATTTTCGTTAAAACCGGCAAACCAGAATTCATCTTCCCCAGTAAAATCATAAAACGGGTCGTAAGTAAATTTCCCAGTCGTAGAATCAACTAGTACTAATGTTCCATAAGATGGTTCTTGTATTATTCTATAATAATCAATGTTATCACCCTGTAACTGCCCTTCATGTACCTTATCTCTGGTCATAATAAAAGCGCTATTAACAACTTCTGGCAGAGCTATAGGAGTCAAAGTGGCTTCAATAATAGTTGACTCATCGGGGTCTTCAATTTTCTCTAAATTAAAAGTAAAATCCTGGGCTTCATCCGGCATGGCGTCAATTTTGTACGTAAAGCTTAAGCCAATCTGCTCTTCGTAATAATTATGTTCAACGTCAATATCCTCATTTGAGATTTTTGTTATTCGGTATAGAGATGGTTGACTTAGTTTCTCAACCTCTTCTTCTTCAAGTGTAGAGATCCAGGAGCTGGGAATTCTCCCGGTAAAATTTTCTACTGTCTCGGCTATAGTAGCTATCAATCCTCGCAGTTCAGAAAGTGGACCTCTTAGCTCTTCTGGAAGTCGGTACTGAGTAAGAATATAGAACTGTTGTTCCTCCGCATGGGTAAAGCTAATCGTTTTCGTATTTAGCTTAACTTTGGCCTTATTATATGAGTTAGATATATATGAATTTTCGGTTTCTCCAACTTCACTAATGCACTCACCAACTAAGTCTAAGGTAACTCCTACATCTTTTAATTGTAATAGTAGATTACCTAATCCCGCACCAAGCACGACTGCTCCTAGAATTCCACCCACCCCACTTCCAGAAACAGCTCCTGCAACTATAGCAACACTTCCTGATGTTACTAAATAGGCCGTAAAATTCGCCTCTACAATAGATTTAAGTGCATTTTCAGTTACCTTATTGCAGGATAGACTTTCAGAGTAAGCCGCTTGTTTAAACCCTTTTTCTTGAACTATAGCCTGACGATTTAAATAGGTATCAAGCATGCGTGCCAATACTTTAATCTCATCATCATCCAGATTATTTATAGAGCCTTTTTGATCCGCCAACTCCTGCCGTGCTTCCGAGATTATATCAGCAATATCAGGGTTTTCGGTCTCATTTATGAGTTTCTCAAGGGAATGATCAAGAGAATCCAGTAACGTGTTTGTATATGCTTTTGGATTATCGATAGCCTGGTATGGCTGCATCGTAAAGTCCAAAGCAGTATTCCAGTTTCCAAGGTTTATGGAAAGCTGATGATCTCCTTCTTCTATTTCAGGGACAAACATCAGCATTCTTGTAGTATCGCCACGGTTATAAGTGGTGTCCACTGCAAGTTTAAGTTCGGACTCATCGTCAATAAGGCCACTATAAATGTCGCTTGGCAAAGCTGTTCCAGATATAAGAATCCCTATCACTTCCCCGGGAAGAAACTCTGCCCGTGTGTTTTCAAATTGAATATTTATTTCTGATGGATCCAGATGAATAGATTGAAAGGTTTCTCCCTGGGGATTAAGCTCTTTCTTAAATATCTTGTAACCTACTTTCTCGGCTTCAAGAACTATAGAAGACTTTCTGCTTGACGAACCTGCTTTTGGGGCTGCAACTTTGGGCTTTACGTTGCCAATGGGGGTAAAACCATTTATTCGAAACTGCCCCCCCGGTGAACCCATATACGCGAAGGAACGCGTTTGCACTGCTTGATCGTTGCTAATACGCGCAAAATAAACGCCTTTAGCTAAACCTCTAACTTGGAAGGAAAGGTTATAACTACCGCTCCTTAACTGTTTTTGGTAGGTGCCAACTTTCTGTCCTATTACATTAAAAAGTTCAACGGTCAATGCGCTTGTTTCCTGAACCTGAACATTAGCATTTGTTTTGTTTAAAACAGGATTGGGATACATCTCAGAAACATGAAAGTTCTCTGGAACTAAATCTTCCGTCTCATTCGAAACTATGGTCCAGGTTAAATTTACCTTACCCTCAACATTGGTAGTGTCCTTTACAAGTACCTGACCAGAAACAGTGTCTTTAACGGTTACTGTCAGGCTATCAATAGGTTCACCAGTAATACTGTCCCTAAATTCTAATTCACGCTCTATGGTAGTCTGTGCGTACACGCTAACCGAAAGAAGCCAAACACCGATAGTTAAAAATAATGTTAATGCTTTAAGTTTAAACATAGAAATAACAGCTTTTTCAACATTGTATTACCTATATAAAAAATTTGTATAAAATAATCACCACATAATATGGTGTTTTTCAGTCTCTTGATTCTACTTGATTGACTATACTTACGATATACTCCTCAGACCAGGAAGCCTGTTAACTTCACAGCAAAGTAGATGTTTGGTTTTTAAGAATAGCTTGCTTTTCAATTACAAGATCTCAAGCATTCGCCGCGAGCTGACAAATACCCTATTTCATACAAACAAAACTCTTATCTTTTACCAACAGGAAAGCCGGGTAATCGCTTAGTACTTTATTGTGCTGGGAGGAAAGTCCGGACACCAACAAGTACCGCGCTCCCCGATTCGGTTCAGCTGGCGAAGGGGAGGCTTCCTGAAAGGAATTTCAGGATGACAGACAGTGCAACAGAAAACAGACAGCCTCCAGCGCGGAGCGCAAGAAATTCCAAGTTACAAATCCCAATGACCAAATCTGAAATTGAGCTTTGGGATTTAAGTTTTGGTGCTTAGAGTTTCTAACGCTCCGCGTTGGCGGTGATGGTGAAAAGGTGAGGTAAGAGCTCACCGCCCCGTGTCGTGAGGCCGGGGGCAGTGCAAACCTCGCGGGGTGCAAGTTCATGCAGATGGTATACGCCTCTTGTCGTGACGCCATCGGGTGGAATGCGCCAGATAAATGATTACCTCCCGCTCATAAATTATGTGAGGGAACAGAATCCGGCTTACAGGCTTTCCTGTTGATTTTACATGAAAACCCCGCTCTTATCTGAGAGTGGGGTTTTGTTTTATAGACCACTTGCTTTAGCTTTAGTCATGAATTCTCTAAACCTAATAGCTGGTATATTTTTCGCCCTACTTGGTATGCTGGTTAAGATTTTTCCGAATTTAATTGCGGGATTTAATAATCTTTCGATTCCTGAAAAAAAGAGTATTGATGAGAAAACTTTAGTCTCTTTTGTTCAACTTATTTTATTCGGCTTAGGAATAGCAAATATCTTATTCTTTCTAATTATTGGAATAATGGATTGGCCAGATTCATACGGAACAACCTTCTTCAAATACACTTCGATAGGCATTGTACTTTGCGCTGTTCTCTATCTGAATATCAAGAAGCCTCACCACAAAAAATAACTACATATTAATCTTGTAGTTCCCTTTTACATTGCGCTCAATCTGGCGCTTCACATCTTTTTCCTTGATGGAGTCTCTCTTGTCGAACTGCTTCTTCCCTTTGGCTACGCCGATTAACACTTTCGCATTTCCTCTTTTGAAGTAGAGCTTGAGTGGCACAATGGTATAACCCTTTTGCTCCGTGGCTTTTTGTAGCTCGCGAATTTCTCTCTTATGAAGCAGCAGCTTTCGGGGCCGGGTTTCGTTGTGGTTGTAATACGAGCCGTGCTCATAAGGCTTGATATACATATCCCGCAAGTACACTTCTCCATTCTGGATGTAAGCAAACGTGTCCGCAAAACTGGCCTTTCCCTGACGCAGTGATTTCACCTCGGTTCCCTTTAGGGCGAGTCCTGCCTCGTAGGTCTCTTCCACGCTATAATCGTGGCGGGCCTTACGGTTTTGAATGGTTGGTGTTGTTTTCTTCTTGTCACTCATTTGATCACAGCTTTTTGTTTTCGCTGATTTTGCTGAATGCTTAGCACACTATTTCCTTTAAATGTCGAAACCTAATTCTTCTAGCTTCTCCACAACTTCAGGCTCGGGACTACGATCTGGAAATGATCGATATATCATTAAAATCTGCTCGGTTTCAGCAGTGGCCTTTTCGTTTTCCGGGTTGATTTCCAGAACCGCTATAAATTCACGAAGTGCTTTATTTGCATTTTCTCTCATCTGAGAAGGATCAGAATTGTAAATCAAATAAATGCCGTGCTGCAGGTGAACATTTTCTTCTAAAGCAACAACTTCGGGTGAACGAGGTTTGCCGTCAAGAATTGCCATTGCTTCATCAAACTTGGCTTCTTCAACCAAGCTGTTGACTTCCTGCTCCATGGTCATTTCCTGCTGAGCTGGTTTCTCCGATTCAGAGCAGGCTGTGATCAAACCAAACGTAAGTAGTATAAATAGTAAAATTCTCATGAGACTCATTAATTCATATAAATTGGATTGGGACTAATGCAAAGTATAAAGATAAGCATACTTAGCCAGCCTATCACGCGCCGTCCGGGAGATAATTCTTCTTCAAAATCTACCGGCGGATGCTCCACTCCTACAATAAATGCGATGAAAAAGCTCCATAATGCCCAGATAAGCGACACATTCCCAGGTTCAATTCCTCCTAACATATAATTATAGCCTACAGATCCCAATAAGGAAAGTACCATCATCCCGGCAACCCAATAACGATCTGAGCGAAAAGCTTTATTCATGAGCATGAATAATATGAATCCCCAAACCACCCATTCTGCAAATGGCAGTGTGGTATAACCTGAGATAAAGCTTCGGAGAAAGGGTAAAACTTCCGCTCCGGCAAGTCCTGTTAATAAGGTGAAGAAACCCCGAGCCACAATTCGGTGCTTTTTGTATCCAATGAGTGAATACAGAATGTGTCCGCCGTCAAGCTGCCCAACGGGCATTAAATTCAAAGCTGTAAAAAAGAGTCCAAGCCATCCCGCAAACAAAAACGGAAAGTGATACATCTCCCACATGGGGGGCACATTATCAAACATAGAGGCAAGCATGGTGTATAACAGCGTATTTCCAACGGTCAATACTCCCTGCCCCTCTGCTTCATCTGTAATAAATCCCGGGTAAGTACCATTCTCGGCTACGTATTCTTTGAGCTCCTCATGCCCGGAAAAATTCTGTATGTAGTCAGGTTCGGGAAGGGTAGCAAAACCGATCATCAAAACGGTAAGAGCAACTATAAATCCGGCTACAGGACCGGCGGCACCCACATCAAACAGCTTGTGCATTTTGCGAATGCGTTCCTTTATTCTAATGACTGCACCAAGAGTACCAATCCCAACAGGAATAGGGATGTAATAGGGAAGCGTTACTTTGATATTATGATAGACCGCCGCAAAATAGTGCCCAAATTCATGAAACGTCAGAAACGAAAGAAGCAGCCCAGCAAACAATAACCCGCGAAGCAAATCTACAGAATCGGGGAAAGCAAAAGGAAAAAGTACAGGATTAAAGCCAACGAAATTAGCGCCGGTCATGGTCACAAAAAACAACGTCAGCAGGAACAAGCCGCCGTGTTTGAGCAGCGTTTTAGTATCCGGCTTATTTTTTGGTTCTTCTTCTCTGGAGAGAACTTCAAAATCTGATGTTACTTCTTCTTGAAATGGATCTGAACTCAATCGTCTCTTCTTAATGGGTTAGTGCCTTTCTTGATATTGGCATCGTCATACAGCGAGCGCCTCCTCGGCCCCGGCATAATTCATGTCCCTGAAAGCTAATGGCGATCTTTTGGCCTTCTTTCGGGTTAAAACCTTTTTGGCTGTATTCTTCTATAAACTCGAACTGATTCATCAGGTCATAACCATGATCAACCAGTGTGTTAAAGGTATTGGTATTACGCTCATAACCTACAATTATTCCCGGTGCCAAGGCAAACACATTAGCGCCATCCGTCCATTGCTCACGGAATTGATTGGTTCGGTCTTCCCCGCCACACTTGATAAAGTTAAAGGCTTCGCCCGTTTTTTCTTCCAGCGCTAACTTCAGTGATTGATGTGCTTTTGTTTTGATGGAGTCTCCATCTTTAAAAAGCTCAATGACGTTATCCTCTTGTTCTAAAATAGCGGGCGGAAAGACTATACATTCATTCTTATCAGCAAAAGTAAAAATGGTATCAAGATGCATGGAAGATCGCTGCTTGGGAATGTCCACCGCAAGAACGGTTTTAACTCCGCTATTCAACAATCCCTCAGTTCCCTTCATTAAGCCACTGAATGACGTTCGTTCACTCATTCCGATTAACACTAGATCATCAGAAACTACCAGCACATCTCCGCCCTCAATAGACTGATGCCCTGAAATGCGGATGGCATTCTCCCGCACCGGATCAAATAACGGGTGATATTGAACAAGCGTCTCCATCATAAGTGATTCCCGCAAACGAGCCTTTTTAGCGGCCCGGGAAATCAAAATGCTTTTGCCAACAACGGCAGCAAGATCTCTGGTAAAAAGAAGGTTGGGTGATGGGTTGAGTGTAAACCCTTTAGGATGTTTTAGTGATCCCTGAGTAATAAAAATCAGCAGCTCTTTAGGATCTAGCTTCAGTAAATCCTTCTCAATAACGTGCAGGTTTTCTTCAGGAAATTCTTTAACCAGCTGCTCAATAAAATAAGCCCGGGCATCTTCCTTTTTAAAAACCTCTTTCAACAGATCTATAATCTCAATGACCTGACCATCTTTTTGCATAGCTGTTCGAAATACCTCCAGCATGTCCTGATGCTCTATTCGGGCATCTTCTTCAAAAATTATATCATCAAAAAGAAGCTCGTTCTTAAGTTCAGGGTTAACAAGAGAAACTTCATGTCCGGGGGTGTGTACAATTACGCCCTGAAGAAGACCGATCTCAGAAGAAACATTAATGTTCATAGAATGGTTAGGTTGTTGATGCGTTGAAGCCTTCAAATATAACGGTTACCGATGGCATTTATAAGAAGTAATTGTTTAAGTGAATTTCTATCTTCAACAGCCAAAGCAAATGAAATCAAACTATGACTTCAAAAACAGAAATTGAATCGTTGCTTTTTTTAATGGATGACCCTGATCCATTTGTGCAACAAAGTGTGGAGAGTCGCCTACAGGAATTAGGCGAAAAAGCAGTCCCCCTGCTTGACGAATATCGATCTGAGATAAATGGAGAAGATGCCAAGAACCGCGTCAATGATGTAATTCATAAGCTCACCTTCGACAATCTTGAATCAGATTTTATAGACCTTCTTGAGAACGGCATCAAGACCCGTAAAACTCTTGAGACGGCCATCTTTACCCTTGCCCGCTTTGGCAACCCCACGCTTCGGATTTCGGAATATCAGAAGAAGCTGGATCACTTTGCCCAAATGATTGAGCCACAGATTAAGTACAAGCTTGATGAGAAGCGTAAAATGAAGCGAATGCTTCAGTTCATCTTTGAGGACCTAAACTTTCGGGGCGACCCCAATAACTATCACGCTCCTAAAAACTGCTTTCTGAATCAGGTGGTAGATCGCCGAAAGGGATTACCCATTTCTCTGAGCCTGATTGTTATGTTCATTGCCCGCCGATTGGAAATGCCTTTCTTTGGGATCAATATGCCCATCCACTTTATGCTGAATTATGTTGGGGATAAAGAAGAACTGCTCATAGATCCTTATGATAACGGAGCTATCGTCACTTACGATCAGTGCTACTTCTTTCTGAAGAAGAATAACATTGATCCAAGACCCGAGCATTTTCAGATTGCAACAAACCTGGATGTGGTCCTTCGATGTATCCGAAACCTAATTCACAGCTACGAACGGCAGGAACAATTAGAACGTGTTGAGGACCTTCAGAAACTTCTTAACATTACAGAAATGTACCAAGACTAATGGCGGGCTATTCAGGCACGCCCCTATTAAAAAAGCTTGGCATTAAGCCCGGCCATTCGGTTCTTATTGTTAACGAACCCGACCATTTCCTGGAACTGCTCGGTGATTTTCCTGATGGTGCTGAACTGGTAGGCACTAAACATCCTGACCTTATCGATTTCATTCAGGTATTTTGCCATAATGAAGAGGAGCTTCATAATGCATTCCCTCCTTTAAAATCTAGATTAGCAAAGAACGGTACTCTTTGGGTTTCATGGATTAAGAAGTCATCAAAAATGAACACTGATATTACCGGAAATGAAGTACGATCTCTGGGCCTTCAAATCGGTTTAGTAGATGTGAAGGTTTGTGCGGTTGATGAAGACTGGTCGGGATTAAAGTTTATGTACCGCAAAGAAGATCGGTAGGCTTTCCTATCTAAGGTTCAAATCTTCTTCACGACGGTGTAAACAAAGATACACCCGCCTACTAAAAACCCGATCCCCGTTCCCACGTTGAAAAAGAAAATCTGTCCCAGTCCATAAAGAAAAAAGAAAATAGCTAAGACCGACATCACAACGTTAATGGCTTGAGGCAGGAACCTATCCGGTGAAGTTTTTCCTTCCCGGTAGCCAGACCAGCTTCCCATTGGAGTTACTTTAGCATAGAATTTTTTGAGCGTTTCTTCAGATTCAGGTTTAGTAACAAAAGTAGCAATCAGCCAGGCAACTGTTGAAAATGCGGTAGTAAATATCATGCTTGCTGAAAAATCATATCCCATTTGGTTTGAAAATATCGCTCCAATAAAGGCTGCAATCATAGCTACAATCTCACTCCAGGCATTTATTCGCCACCAGAACCAGCGGAGTAATAATACACCTCCGATACCTGCACTTAGTGAAAGAATAAATTCCCACCCTCCCGAAACAGAATCAAAGAAGTAAGAAACGATAATTCCTAAAGCAGCCATCAGGAACGTAGATATTCGCGAAACCAGTACATAGTGCTTTTGGGCTTTATCCCTGCTTTCAAACTCTTCCTCTGTTTTGATGAATCGTTTATAGAAATCGTTTACTACGTATGAGCTACCCCAATTCAACTGCGTAGAAATTGTAGAGACAAAAGCAGATAGAAAAGCCACCATCAGTAACCCCATCCAGCCAACCGGTAATACTTCAAGCATCATGAGCGGATAACCGGATTCCGGATCTTCCAGCCCCGGAAATACTACGAGCGCGACTAGTCCAACCAATATCCATGGCCAGGGACGTACGGCATACATCAAGATATTAAAGAGCAGAGTACCACCCACTGCATTCTTTTCATCTTTAGCAGAGAACATTCGCTGTGCAATATAGCCTCCACCGCCAGGCTCGGCTCCCGGATACCAGGCTGCCCACCAGTTCATTCCCACCCAAATAAGCGCGGTTGTTACGGCAATTTCAGGATTGGTGAAGGGGTTAAAACTGAGAACATCATAGTTAGCAACACTCCCTAATTGAGATTTTAGTTCTGCTAGGCCTCCAACGTGATCAATGGCAAAATAGGCGAGTGCAATGGTCCCGGCCATCGCAAGAATGAACTGCACAAAATCAGTAACCATCACTCCCCACAAACCAGAGATTGCGATGTAAATAGCAATGAGGCCATAAAGAACCAGAATAGCGACCCATTGGTCCGCGCCGGTGACCACGGTCAGGATTTTGGCCATACCCACCGTTACCCAACCCATGATGATACAGTTGAAAGGAAAGGCGAAATAGAGTGCCCGGAATCCCCGCAGAAAACTAGCCGGTTTGCCTCCATATCGAAGTTCAATAAATTCTACGTCAGTAAGTACATCGGCTCGTTTCCAGAGCTTGGCATAAATGAATACCGTCACAATTCCCGATATCATCCAGTTCCACCAAAACCAGTTTCCTGCAACCCCTTGCCGAGCTACAATGCCAGTTATTGCCAAGGGAGTATCTGCCGCAAAAGTGGTAGCAACCATGGAAACGCCAACCAGCCACCAAGGGAGGTTTTTACCGCCAGCAAAAAAGTCATCCAGTGAATCTTGTCCCCGTACTTTTGCTGCCCAGGCAACAGCAATCATCAAAACAACATATCCAGCTACGACTACATAGTCTAAGGTTTCGAACGGCATTTGGTAATTTTAAATGATGAGTTTCAAATTAAAAATGGCTTCGCGGAGAGTATAACCAATTACTGATTCTGATACTAAGAAAAGGAATTTATGCTATCCAAAAACCAGAGTTACTACTGACTAGCTTTACGCTGAATTTAATTTCAAAAAAAAATCGCGAGCTGTAAAACCCGCGATTCTGCACAAAATCATTAATAAAGAAAGTGGGCTACTAGTCTTTATCCTTCATGGCTGGGCGTTCGATATAAGGAATTCCACTTTCAATCCATTTCGGCGCTTCATCTCCTTTAAGGAAATGCTCATGCCATTGGAAGGCTCTGGTTGCGTAATCAATGCGATTTTCTTCCCGACGAAGGCCATGGTTTTCACCTTCATACACCAGCATTACGTATGGCTTCTCCATTCTTCGCATCGTGTTATAAAGTTCAACTCCCTGATTGAAGTCAACGGCTCCATCATCAGTTCCAAACTCAACCAAGAGTGGAGTTGTATTATCTTCCATCTGAAAGATCGGCGAGTTTTCGATGAATTTGTCCCAGTCTTTCCAGTAAGGATCTGGGAATCGTCCCTGACTCACTTCAAAAATCTGAGCATCCGGTGTTCCTGAATTCCAGTACACGGAGTTATACATACTCACCATATTGGTCAGTGGCGCTCCGGCTACAGCGGAATTAAATATATTTGTTTGCGTGATGATGAATGCCGTTTGATACGCGCCCCAAGAGTGACCGGTCAGGCCAATCTTTTCTTCATCAATCATTCCGGTTTCGATTACTTTTTCTACCGCTGGAACTACACTTTCCACTGCAGAAACACCGGGATCACGCAGCACATAATTGATATCTGGTTCAAAAACGAAATATCCTTCCGACGAGTAGCGGCGCATATTATATGGGCTGGTTCGGGTCGGAATGCTGTAGCTATGCATGTTTTGAGATCGAAGCTCATAAATGTAGGTAATCATCGGGTACTTTTTCCCTTCTTCGTAATTTGCCGGATAAAGTAAACGGCCCTGCAGTTTATCGCCTCGAGTATTGGTGAAGGTGATTAACTCATCATCAGCCCAGTGGTATTCTTCCTGCTGAGGATTGGTATTTGTGATGGCTTCCGGATCATCAAAATCAGCGCCCGTATAATAATAGTTTGGTGATTCAGTGGCCGATTCCATCATAAATACAAACTCATTAGAGGACTCTGCTTTATCCAAACGACTTATCATTTTAGAATCGTAGATCAGCTCCGTTAAACGGTTTCTGCGATCGATCCGGGCATAGCCTCTGTCCTTTGTATAATATCCATACTTAGAAAAATAGATCGGATCATTTTTAGAGATATAATCATCTTCGTAGTCCAACCGATTTTGACGATATCGAATTTCATCCGCAGTCCCGTTCGTCAGGTTTTCATGCTTCTCGCCGTTCGCCCATACGCGGTACACATCGTATTCGTCATACAGTAACATCCAGTCATCTCCTTCAACCCATTGCCCCGAACCAAAGGGTCCAAAGTCTTCACTTCCAAAAATCGCCTTATAATTCTCGAAACGAGTATCGATATTTTCGGTGATGTTTTTATGGGTATCGTTTCCGATATGGTATGTCCACCAGTTATTATCTTTAAAGTATGCGATATATTTCCCGCCGGGGCTGCTGCTCGCATTTTCGTGGCGCTCTAAAATCATTTTACGGTCGCCTGTATTCACGTCCACCACATATATATCATTCCATGACTCTCTGAATCTTGGCTCATAGGGATTTGAGTTATATCCGATCGCATGCTCCTCATCTCCGGTCAGTGCTACCTCTTCAAGGTCTTCGTCTTCGAGCTGTACAAATTTCCCATTGTTCAGGTGCCAAGCCGATAGATAGTTTGCTTCTTTCAGGCGGTTTTGGCGAACCTGCTGCTGAGGCTGGATTGGGTCATCTTGCCAGTGCCAAACTTCTACATTAGTCGGGTCCATACCTTCATTTAGCTTAGCGATAGCTGAGGTGTCTTCAGGTTCTTCGATGTCCAACTCCCATTCCTTGATGCCAAAAAATACAGTCTCTCCATCTTCCGCCCATTCTAATCCTCCATATTCTACAACTTTATAATCTTGAGGGAGGGCATTATTTTCCACATGATTAAACACTTTCTTCGAAGACGCCTTGGTAACATCCGAAAAGGCGTACACTATATGTGACTCCCCGACATGTGTGGTATCCGTCATCGTTTTCATAAAGGCGAGCGCGTTTTTCTCATCATGCCAACTCAGTCCCTTGTAGTCTTCGGTGTCACTATCTAAAACTGTAAAATTGCTGTTTTTCAGGTCGATGAGTTGTACCCCATTCCCCAGCTTTTCATTTGCATCAATCAGGATGGCAAGGTGAGTTCCGGCATCATTAAAACTATAATCCGCTACATTACCTACCAGCTGATTAGTTCCTTCACTCAGGTTTCGGATGATAATATCGGTGCCTTCTGTTTTCACTTCTTCAGCTTTGTACTTCTTCATTACCAGGTGGCTTCCAGTCTCTGAAAAATCAAAATCCTGAATCGCTTTAAACGTATCTACTTCCGCGGTGCTGAGGTTCACTAGCCCCATATCATAATGAACAGGCTTTTTGCTTTCCTGAAGCTTCTCTTCCTCATCTTCAGAAACACCAATACGAAAAGCGAACCACTTAGTATCTTCAGAAAAAGCAGGCTGCGAGCTATACATGAATTTATGTTCTTCGTCTCCATTCACGTTTGTCAACATCAGCCAACCATCTCCTTCAACTAGCGAAACCTGATATGAAAACCAGTTGCCATCGTCAGAAAAGGCGGTTGAAAAAATTTGCTGCCACTGAGCATAATCAGCAGGCGTTAGGTCTTTTTGTTGGGCTTTTAAAGGAGCCGAGATGAGCAGAGTCAGCGTTAGTACCCCAAGCAGGTAATGTTTTATCTTCATTTTAATGATCGGTTTTGTTGTCGTTTATTGAAGCTGTTTTATGCAACAGTGTAAGTAAATTTATTTACTTGGTTTCGTAAAAGATGTTTTTTTGGCTATTTCCCTTTCAAGCCTGCCCTTTATCTGTTAAAAGTGAACTAAGTCCTTTGGAATTTGATTGATGGAATTAGTTAATTCCCGAAGTCAGTTGAACGCAAGCGGATTAGAGAGATAAAAACAATAATGCCATACCATTTGGGCTGCACGGTCTGGAGTCTTCCGGAGTGGAAAGGGACTTTCTTTTCCGATGATGCTAAACCTGATCAGTTCCTGTCTCAATATGCTTCAGCATTTAATTCTGTTGAGGGAAATACGACTTTTTATAATGTGCCTGATCCTGAAGTAGTTAAGAAGTGGGGTGAGCAAACGCCTAAGGGTTTCAAGTTCTGCTTCAAGTTTCCACGGCTTATTACCCATCAGCGAAAGATGCTGGACGTTGAAGATGAGGCTTTGAGTTTCGTACGGCTTTTCGAACCTATAAGAGAAAAGCTTGGGCCCTTCATGATTCAATTTCCGGAGAGTTTTAGTCCACAGGATTTATACAAACTCGAGAATGTCCTTTCTGTGCTCCCTAAAAGTTTCAGCTATTCGGTAGAGGTTCGGCACAGAGACTTTTTTGACCATGGTAAACACGAACGTAACCTTATCTCGCTGCTCAAAAGTTATGATGTAGATCGGGTTATTTTTGATACCAGAAAGCTACACTCCGTTAAAGCAACAGAGTCTTCGGTTATTGAAGCTCAAAAGAAAAAGCCCAAAGTACCTGTTCGTTTTGATACTACTGCCTCCCATCCTGTTCTGAGGTACGTAGGAACAAATGATGTGCTTAATAATGAGCCTTATTTAAAAGAATGGGCTATCATTGTGGCGGAATGGATCCGGGAAGGACTTCATCCTTATGTTTTTATTCATGCCCCAAATAAGGCAAAGCAACCTGAACTTTGCCGGCATTTTCATAAGCTGTTAGCCCAACTTATTGGATTGCCCCCACTTTCAGCCTGGCCCATTGATAGGCAGGATAAACAGCTGGGGCTTTTTTAATCACGCGGTATCTTTTACGCTCATAGATTTACTTTCAAGGTTATTTGCCTCTTTTATGGCATCCACACTGTATTTCGCATATGGCTTAACCTCTAATCTTTCTTTTTTAATCGGATCTCCGGTAACATTGCATATACCGTAGTTGCCAGCTTCAATCTTGTCTAACGATAATTTGATATCTGCGATCTTTTCTTTCTGCTTTTCGATCATCGCATAATATTTCTCTCTTTCTTCTTCTGAGGATGCAATGTTTCCCTGGTGATGAGCAGATGAGGAAGTAGTGTCATCTAATTTGTTTTCAAGTTCGTCTAGCCGCTCCTGAAAGTTATCTATCTTATCCTGAGCATCTTCTTTTTCATCTTGAAGTAGCTCTTTGAAGTGCTGTAGTTCTTCTTTAGAAAATAGAGAATTATTGACGGGTGCTTTTTGCTGTTCCATAACGATCTCTTTTCTTCGAATTCACTTATTAAACGAGATAGAACGCTTCAGCATTTCACTTTAAAAGACGTCGGCCGCTACTGTTCCAGACTACCAATAAGAGCTGTGTTCTTAACGAAATGCAATTTCTTTAACTCATCCATTGCTTCGAGTTCTTTATCAACTTCGGTTTTTACAATAGCTGTACGTTCACTGTTTTCTTCAACAAGAATCTCAAGCTCCGGATAAGCACTTCTAAGCTCTTCAACCATTTCTTGCGAAGCATTGTGTGTTAAACCAACTATAATAAACTCATACTGACCGGTTTGATTAAGCTGAGTAAGGACGGTATTAATACGGTCGCTGTCTACCGTATCTTTTCTGCTCATTTCTTCAATATCTTCATCTTTGATCCCAGCGGATTCGCTCATCACAAAGTCTACATAATCCAGACTTTCGATTTCGTTTAGCTGTCCTGGTTTGGGGTTGTTCTCTATAGACAGAATGATGTTTTGAAAGGTACTGCTAAGGATTTCATAACCAAGTTCTGAAAGCTGATGATTTACAAAGTCCGGAGATACGGTATCGCTAAATGTGACTTGAACCTTGCCTGCTTCCAGGTTATACCCACCCTGCTCGAGCTTCTTAATATTGGTGTCATCCATTACTTGCGCTCCAACCAAGAGCGGCATAAACACACAAAAAATCGTAATTGCTAACTGTCTCATCAAAAACCCCTTTTATTAATTATTTGATATGGGTCTAACGCAATATACTTTTTTTTGTTCCCCGTTCTCTGTTCAAATATAATAAGTACCCTTCCACTCATTCCATGATCCCAACAAAGGCAGTGCTTTCAACATAGATCAATCTTTCAAGACTCTTCATTACCTCTTCCTCTTTCCCAACCTGTGTTTTAACTCGTCCGGATTTTACGGGTGCCATGCTAATTCTAAAGTCAATCCCCGGATAGCTTTCAAGAAAAGCTGTAGCTTTTTCATGATTGATGTGATATTGGAAATAAACCCTCACGAATTTTTGCTGCTCCATTGACTCAAATCTCTTTCTCACAGCCTGCTGTTCTTCCACTGTCAGTGAGTCTCTTTCAAACATATCCTGAAGGGCTCTTTCAGGAATGGATGTCTGACTAACTTCTATAGAATACACCTCGGGATTCTGCTCAATTTTCGCCAGTACTTCCATATCAGTTTCACCATTAATGTGCGCCGTTACTCTATTTATATTCAGGTTGATGGCTTCATAACCCAACAGCTTTAATTGCTTTTCTACAAAGCCCGGCGAAACTGTATCTACAAATACAACCTGAACCTCTCCTTTGGCAAATGAATAGTTTCCGCTTTCTACCCGCTGAATTTCGCTTGTGTTGCCTTTAGTCTGTGCAATCAACGAAGTTGAATTACCTATTAACAGCGCTAGAATTATCGTTACGAAATACCTCATTGTTCTCTTTTCTTGATAAATACTCAAAAGAGGTAAGCCAAGCAAAACTATTTCTTTAGTAATTCAGCTTTCCAGCTTCCGGCCGCTACTGCAACCATGCAAATCACGATAAAAGTAAAGCCGCCTGTTAGTTGAAATTTTTCGACAAGAAAGCCCATAATAGGCTGAGAAATCATCCCACCAACAACACCCAATGTAGCAACCGATGCCAAAGCGACAGCCCCTTCTTTACCGGCTGCACTAAATACCATCGGGAAGTTTAGCGCCACACCGGCTCCAGCAACCAAAAAGCCAACTGTAGCAACTATAATGCTTGGTGATAAAATTGCGGTCATAATTCCTGCAGCAGCGGTTAGTGAGCCTACTGTTAAAAGCGTCTTGGCCCCAAATCTTGGTTTCAGCCTGTCACCCACCAATCGCATTAGAAGCAGTGCTCCAGCGTATGCCGCAAAACCTATAGGCGCAACTCCATCACTTGTCCCTACATAGTCTGTAAAAAATAATACTACCCAGTTACTAATTGATTCTTCGATAGAAGCTGCCATAAAACAGATTACTCCCAGCCAAATTAATCCGCCATGAGGCAGCTTGAATCCCGGCCTGGCCGTGCCTTGTTGAGGATCATCTTCGGGAAGATATTTGTAGAGCATGATAAGAAGCACAACCATCAGAAATGCCATACTCCAAAAATGGCTGGAAGCTGAAAACTGCTGAGAGGCCAGCCCGGTTCCAATAAGCGCCCCTGCAAAATTCCCTACACCAAACCAGGAATGAATCATAGACATATGAGACTTTCCGGTACTAGCCTCAATTTTTGCGCCCAATGCATTTATACAAATGTTATAACCGCTCCCTGCCGCTCCTGAAATGAACAAAACCAAAGCAAGTACCTTCCAGCCTGACGCTAAGGTCATCGGAATAAGAATTAGGATAAGCACCAAGCCAAATAATGCAGCTGATTTCTTTGCCCCTATTCTGTGAATGGCTGCCGTTACGGCCGGCATAATAACTACCGCCCCAATTCCTTTTACCAATAACACATAGCCAAGCGTAACCGGAGTAAGTGAGGCAATATCCCGAATTGCTGGTATCCTGGAAGCCCATGTCGCAAACGCTGCCCCTAAAATAAAAAATGCCGCACATGTGGCTATGAGCTGAAGCCGTGGCGAAATATCTGAATGATGTGAAGTACTTCTTTCCGCTTTATCCATGTGTGAGTTTTGTGAGCAACCAAAAATACAGGGATTGCAGTAAACATCATAAACTTAACCATGCCTATTGATGATTTGTTTTTTGAAAAATATTCCTCTTAATTAGTGCTCAAATTATTTTCTAATCGTTGGCAATGGCAGATATTGATGTTGTTATACTTACGGACTCTCGGTACATAAATCCCCCTGCTCCGGGGGCTTATGTCCAGAATATTTTGAACGAGGATCAACTCGTTAGAAGTGCTTTGGAAGAAAAAGGATTGTCTGTAGATCGTAAGGATTGGGCCGATCCGGACTTTGACTGGACTTCTACAAAGTCAGTTCTCTTTCGAACGGTCTGGGATTATTTTGACCGATTTCAGGAATTTACAACATGGATTTCTAACACATCATCAAAAACTCACTTTATAAACAGCAGCCAGATTATAACCTGGAATGTGGACAAACATTATCTGGATGACTTAGGCAAAAGCGGAGTGCGCGTTGTGCCTACCCGCTATCTTAATCGTTCGGGTAATTTGTCAATTTCAAAAATTCATGAAATCACCGGCTGGAATGACACCGTTATTAAACCAACCGTGGGTGGAGCTGGCAGACATACTCATCGGATTAAACCTGAGACCCTAAATACTATTTCCAGTAAACTTGAAAGCGTTTTGTTAGAAGAAGACTTTATGCTTCAGCCATTCCTGAGGTCCATATTGTCGCGTGGGGAGTGGTCATTTGTATTTTTTGGAACCACCTTTAGCCACGCCGTTTTAAAGAAAGCAAAGAAGGGGGATTTTCGCGTTCAGGATGACTTTGGAGGAACTGTTCACAAGTATCAACCCACTGAAAGTGAAATTGAATTTGCCAGAAGTGCTCTTTTTGCCTGCCCAGAAATCCCAGCCTATGCCAGGGTAGATGTAATACTAGATAATGAGGGATATTTAGCGGTTTCAGAATTGGAGCTGGTAGAACCGGAGTTATGGTTCCGGTTGCATCCTGAATCAACGGCGTTGTTGGCAGACGAAGTGATCAAGCGATTGCCAAAATCCTGATGAGAATCTCAGTTCTGATATTCTTCAAAGTACGCTTTAATGCGTTTCGCATTCACTCCCAGATCACCCCGTCCTATTCTTGATTTTGAACGCACATCAATTGTACTTCCTGATGCGGCAGTATCTACCCGTATTACTACATCATCAATAAAACCGAACCAGGCTAGTTTTTCAAAAGCCTCAATTCGCCCTTGCTCTCTGTTTTCTCCTACCAGCTTCCAAGGCATTTCACGAGCTGCTTCCAGTGCGCGGTCGTAAGCTTCATCGTAGTTGAGGGCAACTTGCAGTGGTTCTAAGTTCGTATAGAATTCTTTTTGTGCTTCAGCTGTTTCCTCACCTGCATATTCTACCGGATTTGGTGCGTCTTTTCTTAGCGGAGCAATAGCCACAAATTCTGGCGGATTTTCAGTATCTGTAGAAATATCATGTATTGGGGGGTAACCCTGCTGAACTTCACTATACCAATAACCAATATTTATGATCGCAAGTACAGCTAAAAACATTCCGGCCATTCCGGAAACTGCCATGTTTTGAGTCTTATTCTTCATTCGGAATAAGCCGATGCCCGCCAATATACCTCCAACTATTGCAGCTCCTGTCCCCCATGGGATAATGCTGAAGCCCGTACTAAAATGCCACCAACCCCACTGATAGCCATAGCCGGAAAGTATAACTGCAAGTCCCCCTGCTATTGAAATACTTGTTCCCCATTTTATAAGACCTGTCCCTTTTTCTGCGGGTTCCGTCATTTTTTATCTCCTATTTTTTAGCTAATGCTCAGTTTTAATACATAAAAAAGGCTCTTAATCGTTCCAGCCGAACCTTTTACTACTCTTTGTTACAGCCGCCAAAATATATAGGCAAAAAAAATCCCGCCGAAGCGGGACAATCATTTTAATCAGGAAAGCTGGTCGGTTATCCGCTCGAATATCTCATCAATGGACCCCATACCCTCTATTTTCTGCACCTTGTTTTGCTTTTGGTAGTGCTTCATAACTGGCTCAGTTTCATCATAATAAACCTTAAGCCTTGTTTTAACTTTCTCTTCTGTATCATCTGAACGACCTTCACCTCTGGAGAGAATGCGCTTAATCAACTCTTCTTCCGGAACGGAAAGGAGGATAAAAGCATCGAGCGAATCATTGTTCTTCTCAAGGAAAGCATCAAAAGCTTCCGCCTGTACAACTGTTCTCGGAAAGCCATCCAAAATATATCCATCCTGATACTTTTCTTTGGCAAGCTCATCAGCTACCAAGTCTACAACGGTTTCATCAGGGACTAGCTCACCGGCGTCAAGAATTGACTTCACTTTAACGCCAAGGGGAGTTTTATTTTTAATTGCCGCCCGAAATATATCCCCGGTCGAAAGATGAGGGATGTTATACTCGTTTTGCAACAATTTTGCCTGTGTTCCTTTTCCCGCGCCCGGAGGGCCAAACAGAATAATATTCATTCTTAAAAAAGCTTGGTTATCAATTATAAATAATTTACTTAGGCTAACAGACAATCATCCCAAGGCTTCAATGAAGCCAGTAGATTGCCTGCAATCAGCCGGTAAAAGTATTTACTTCTTAACTTCTTTGTCTTTAATACGAGCTGCTTTACCACGAAGGTCGCGCAGATAGAATAATTTAGAACGTCTTACTTTTCCTTTTTTCTTCACTTCAATTTGAGCGATGAAAGGAGAGTTCAGTGGGAAAACACGCTCTACACCAACATTACTACTGATTTTTCTTACAGTGAATGTTTTGTTAGGGCCGCTTCCACGCTCAGAAAGCACAACGCCTTCATATTGCTGAATACGTTCTTTTTCACCTTCTCGTACACGGTAATGTACGTTTACTGTATCTCCGGCAGTAAACTGAGGAATGTCCTCATTTATCAGGCTTTGCTCTACAAGTTTTAACTTATCCATGATTTCTAAATTTAACCCCAACCGCTGTTGAGATTGTTATTAATGTTCTTTCTTAAATTTTTCGTACAAATCTTTTCTTCGTTCTTTAGTCCGTTTTTCTGACTGCTCCTGTTTCCAGTTTTCCACTTTCTTGTGGTCTCCGGAAAGCAACACATCAGGAACTTTTAATCCTTTGAATTCTGCCGGACGCGTATAAACCGGACCTTCCAGCAGTCCATCCTGAAATGAATCATTTAATGCGCTTCCTGCATCTCCCAACACACCGGGGAGTAGTCGCACAATGGCATCTGTTATCACCATTGCCGGGAGTTCGCCTCCTGAAAGCACATAATCACCAATGGAAAACTCTTTGGTAATGAGTTCATCTCGTATGCGCTGATCAACGCCTTTATAATGCCCGCATAGAATGATGATGTTTTCTTTGAGTGATAATGCATTTGCATCAGCCTGTTCAAAAACTTCACCATCGGGTGCAGTGAAAATGAGTTCATCATAATCACGTTCGGACTGGAGCTTTTCTATACAGCTAAAAATTGGCTGCGGAGTTAACACCATTCCGGGCTCGCCTCCGTAAGGGTAATCATCTATTTTTTTGTGCTTGTCTTCGGTGTAATCCCGAAGGTCGTGCACATGTATTTCAACCTGTTCTTTATCAACAGCCCGTTTCACAATACTGTGATTAAGCGGTCCATCCAATAAAGCAGGAACAGCGGATATGATATCAATTCTCATCATATACCCTCCAGTTCATCCAGGTTTTGGCAATAGATATTACCATCGCGGGTTTCTTTCACAAAATGATCAATGTATGGAATTAACCGGCTTCCCGAAGTAGTAGCTACTACTAATATGGGGTGAGCCGGGTTGTTCATCACATCAACCACCAGTCCTATCGATTCTTCATCATCATAAACTTCATGATCTATGAGTGAATCTTCAGACTCTTCTTCCGCACTAACAAATGGCTCAGCATCTTCTGTTTCCAGAAAAATACTTTTCCCTTTTAGTGCTTCAGCGCCTGTGCGATCAGCGATATGGTCAAATTGTACAAAGAACGAAATCTTGTTTCTTTTTCCTTCAACCCGCATATCAATAATGCGGGCAGGATAAAAGTCGCCACGTTCATTCCGCAAATACACAAGCTTTAGTGTCTCCACCTTTTGTGGATCATCGACATCAAAGAAAACTTTGACCTCGCCTTCAAGTCCATGGGAGCGTTCTACATGCCCCACCTGAACAAAGCCCGGTGTATTGGCGTCCTGATTCATCGGCGCCGGATATTAAATTATCCTTCTTGTTTACTTTCCCAGGCACGCTGAACCGTTACACGGTCTTCGTCTTCTGGTACAAATCCTTTGAGGTCTGCAAGGTCAGTACTATCGATGTGATCAATAGCTTCTTTTGCAGTCATGTCCGTAGAAACTTGTCCTGATGTTTCTTCAGCTTCTTCTTCAGCTGGTTCTTCATCTTTGGTTTCTTCTTCGGACTCTTCAGCTTCCTCAGCTTTTTCTTCCTCAGGCTCGTCAGCAGATTCTTCTTCGGAATCTTCTTCTTCAGCAGGAGCTTCTTCTTTGGCTTCTGTTTCTTCTTCAGCCTCATCAGCAGCCGACTCTTCCTCAGCTTCCGCTTCAGTTGTATCTTCTGCTTCGGTTTCAGCTACTTCTTCTTTTGCTTCTTCAGAAGAATCATCAGAGTCAGCTTTTTCTAGCGCTTCTTCAATTTTATCTGCTTCTGACTTCGGAGCGTCATCTTCCTTTTCTTCGGCTTCAGCAGCAGCTTTTTCTGCTTCTACTTCAGCAGCAGCTTGTTTCGCTTTCTTCTGAAGTTGCTCCTTGTATTCTCTTTCTTCAGCTGCAAGTACTTCTTTGTAATCTGCTTTACGGCTGGAAGCGTCTTCTTTTTTAGAATCTCTGTATTCTTTCCACTCAGCCAGAGCTGCTTCAACTTCTTCTTCGCTCTTGCCCCAGTTGATGAGGTGGCGCTTATAAAGAATGCCTTCGTGGCGAAGGATTTTGCGTACAGTATCGGTAGGCTGTGCACCGGAATCTAACCAGTAAAGAATACGCTCTTCGTTTATAACTACTTCTTTTTTCTCGGTTACGTTGTCATAACGTCCAACCTGCTCAACAATACGGCCATCGCGGGCTTCATGTCTTTCGGCTACTACAATATGCCAGATCGGTCGTTTCTTACGTCCTTTGCGTTGTAATCTGATTCTTAACAATGATGTTCTCCAATTATGTGTGTTTGATTATATAATTTCTTATCGGCCAATAGGCAGATTTTTCAGTCCTTGAAGAGCACGTCCGGCTTTACCCATTTTTGACATGGTCTTCATCATTTTTTTCATTTGATCGAACTGCTTCATGAGTTGATTGATCTCACGAACTGTGGTGCCAGATCCTTTTGCTATACGTCGTCTTCGACTTCCATTTAATAGCTCAGGTTCCTGGCGCTCCTCCGGCGTCATTGATAAGATTATAGCTTCAATCGGTTTGAATGCATCATCATCGATTTCGGTATCATCCAATGCTTTGCTGGCGCCGGGTATCATAGATACGAGATCAGAAAAGTCTCCCATTTTCTTGATCTTTTGAATTTGCTCGAGAAAGTCGTTCAGGTCGAATTTATCAGACCGTATTTTCTTTTGAAGTTTTTCAGCTTCTTTCTCGTCAAATTCTTTTTGAGCTTTTTCAACAAACGATACCACATCTCCCATGCCCAGAATACGCTGAGCCATTCGGTCGGGATAAAAAGGAGAGAGAGCTTCCAGCTTTTCGCCGGTACTCACAAATTTGATGGGCTTATTTACAACGGACTTGATAGATAGTGCAGCACCACCGCGGGTGTCACCATCCAGCTTGGTTAAAACCACGCCGTCGTAATTAATGCGTTCGTTAAATTCTTTGGCTGTATTAACAGCATCCTGTCCGGTCATAGAATCGACTACAAACAGAATCTCATGAGGATTAACGGCTTTTTTAATTTCCGCTACCTCGTTCATCATCTCCTCATCTACATGTAAACGACCCGCGGTATCAATGATAACCGTATCGAGTGCCAAACTTTTAGCCATGGAAACGGCTTCTTTGGCAACACGAACTGCATCTTTCTGCTCGATGGAATACACCGGAACATCAATTTGCGAAGCGAGTGTCTTAAGCTGGTCTACAGCAGCAGGGCGATAAACATCGGCGGCAGCAAGAAGAGGATTCCTTTTATGCTCCTGCTTTAAGTGTCGGGCTAACTTACCAACAAAGGTTGTTTTACCCGAACCCTGAAGTCCGGCTATAAGAATTACTGTAGGGGGAGTTTGAGCCAGTGCGATATCGGCCTTTTCGCCACCAAATGTTTCAACCAGCTTATCGAACACAATTTTTGTGAACTGTTGGCCGGGATTAACACTGGTGAGTACATCGGAACCGAGCACCTGCTCTTTTACATCTTCGGTAAACTGGCGGGCAACCTCATAGTTAACATCAGCATCCAATAACGCGCGGCGAATTTCACGGACAGTCTCCGCTATATTCACATCGGTGATTCGAGCTTCTCCTTTCAGTGACTGAAAGGCTTTATCTAATTTTGAGGATAAATCTTCAAACATTGTATTAACTGATTTTTCTCCGCCAATTACAGAGCCTGTAAAAATACGGCATCTTTACAGGCTTATCAACAGTAATGTGGATAATTATTTTAATTGGTCTTTGAGGGGTGAAAGTTGGTCGGGTGATAGTTGATTTAGCTGCTCAACTTTTCCGGTGTTTGGCTACCTAAAGCCATCAGAGGCTGAGCCTAGCAAACTGGTTCCTTAGCAGAACTCATCTTCATCTGACGACTGTAGCTCGTCCGATGAATTTACAGGGCTTTCTCCACTGCTTCATTCGTCAGACCGCTCAGGCATTGTCTTCTAATTATCAAACTTCCCGAAGCGGTTGGACGAAGCACACTTAGTTCAAGCGTCCGCTTGGACAAGCCTTTTTAGACACAAGCATGCTTAGCTTAAACCAACAGTGCATAAGTGGACACTTGTGCTATTTGTGAGAAACCCTAGGTTGGTTAAACCCCATTACCCCATCCTCCTTCCAATTCTCGGGAACAAATCTATCCCTTCCTTATTTAACTGTTTGAAATCTCTTCAAACAAATATCGAAGGTCATGAGAAAGTTAACTCTTATTGTTCCCTTAGCGGTACTTATTAGTGCCTGCGCAAGTACCAAACCCCCAAATGAAAAGCTTACCCAAGTTGAGGCATCCATTCAGCAAGCCGAACAAGTTGGTGCTGAAAATTATGCTCCGCTTGAAATCCGTGAAGCCCGAAAGAAATTGAACAAGGCTAGAGAGTTGGTCGGTAAAGAAAAGTATGAGAAAGCAAAACGCTCAGCCGATCGCGCTATGGTGGATGCAGAACTCGCCCAAATGAAATCCTTATCTGAAAAAGCACAAAAAGCGGTCAGAGAACTCCGGGAAAGTATTCGGGTGCTAAAAGAGGAAATTCAGAATAACATAGACAAAGAGAGAGACTAACCATGAAATTCTTTTCACTCAAAATACCCCTATTAAGTATTGTTGTTACCGCCCTGCTAATTGGTTGCGGTGGACCACCTCAGAATAATCCTCTCCTTATGGAAGCAGAAAACTCATACAACCAAGCCGAAAATGATTCTCTTGTTGTGTTGAAAGCTCCCGTAGCTTTAAAAGAAGCGGAAGAAGCCCTTGAACAAAGCCAGCAAATTTGGAAAGAGGAAGGTGAAGACAAAGCCACATTGGTTGAACACTACGCTTACATCGCCCAGCAAAAAACGAAAGTCGCCAGGGAAACCGCAAAATTAAATGCCGCTCAGGATGAAGTGGAACAAGCAGAAGCCGAGCGTAAGCAAGTACTCATAGAAGCCCGAAAGGCAGAGGCTATTGCAGCAGAGCGCAGGGCGGAAAATGCACTCGAGCAAGTAAAGAAAGAACGTGCTGAAGCGGAAAAAGCTCGTCAGGAAGCCAGTGAATTAGCCAGTCGCCTTTCAGAAATGGAGGCTCGACAAAGTGAGCGAGGCATGGTTCTTACTCTTGGTGATGTACTTTTTGATTTCAACAGCTCGAACCTAAAAGCCGGAGCTAATAAAGTTGTGAATGAGTTGGCGAACTTCCTTAAAGAATATCCTCAGCGTTCTATTCAAATTGAAGGATTTACCGATAGTGTTGGGTCAGCCGAGTACAACAAGAATTTATCTCAGCGCAGGGCTGATGCATTACAGGACGCCTTGGTAAACGCAGGAATTTCCAGCCGAAGAATTGAAACCATTGGCTATGGAGAAGAATACCCGGTAGCTACAAATATGAATGAAGCCGGCAGACAACAAAATCGCCGGGTAGAGGTTATTATATCTAACGAGAATGGAGTAGTTACGCAACGTACGCAATAACTCCATACTCGAAGAGAGACAGGGCGGAAGGTTGATCACTTTCGCCCTTTTTTTATGTTGATGAATGAGGGTTGAAAGTTAATAAGGTGACTTGGCCTTGAAACTATCCTCTTGATCTTACCCACCCACCTAGTTCAAGCGTCCGCTTGGACCAACCAAACTCATCTGACGACTACAGTTCGTCCGATGAATTTTTACGCATCGTATTTTTCATACCCTCTCATTCGTCAGACCGCTAAAACATGCTCTCCTGATAAAACAGCTTGCCAAAGCGGTCGGACGAAACTTACTTATGTCACCCGCCTCAACTTTCAACTCTCATTTATCACCTATCAACTTTCATTTCTTTTAAAACTATCTTCCGGCTTTCCTCGTCTTTACTTCAGAATGAACTCGGGACAACACGAACACATGGAAGACGCACAACTGGTACATGATTTTCGAGGTGGAAATCACCAAGCCTTTAACACGCTGGTAACGCGATGGCAAGATCGCATCCACCACTTTGCATACCGGTTTTTTGCGAGTTCTGATGATGCCGCTGAGATCACCCAGAAAACATTCATCAAAGCATACCACAAGCTGGATACGCTGGATGATGTGACTAAATTTGGATCCTGGCTGTACACCATCGCCAATAATTTGTGTCTCGATGAATTGAAACGTGTGGGACGAAAACGAGCAACTTCTTATGAAACGCTCAAAGTCGCCCCGCAAACCGACACCGCCACTCCTGCCGATGGCGCGGTTCTCCGAAACGAAGGATTGGTATTGCTTCACAAAGCACTCCTTCAATTACCGGTTGACCAGCGAGTGGTGGTGATAATGAAAGAATATGAAGGCCTGACCTTCAGAGAAATAGCTGGAATTTTGGACGAACCCGAAAACACAGTAAAGTCAAGATTGTATTACGGGTTGAGCGCCCTCAAAAAGACGTTCGACTCCTGGAATATCAACAAAGAGGTGTTTGATTATGAATAAAGAAACTGCCCGATCGCTCTTCATGGATTATCTGTATGATGAACTTGAACAAGATCAACGAAACGAATTAGAACAATTTTTATCCCAAAACCCCGAACTAAAGAAAGAGCTGGATGAGTTGTCTGATGTACGCTCTATGATATCCCACCTTCCCGTTCAGGATCCAGCCGAGCAGCTGGTAATGCTGGAGCCGGATAAGACTGGATTCCAGGAATGGTGGAATGATTTCGTTGGTGGGTTACTTCCCCGAAACGGATTTGCGCGTGCCAGCTTCGCCATGGCTTCACTCTTAGTGGTGTTTGTGGTTTTAGGGGCCTTCACAAAAATGAATATCACTGTTAATAATGGCGAGTTTAATCTGGCCTTTGGCGATAAGCAGGAAATTATCCAGCAGGGGTTTACTCCTCAGCAAGTAGAAATGCTGATCCGCCAGGTTAGAAAAGATAATGCACTCATGATCTCGGATGCAGTACAAGCCGCCCAACAGCAACAGGAAAGCCAGTTTGAAAAAACGCTCATTAATTTCGCGGACTACATCGAGCAGCAGCGGCAGTCCGACCTTCAGATGATCAGCTCAGGATTATATGACATGGAAGAAACGTATTACGACCGGTTCAGACAAACCGACCAGGTATTAGGCGAACTCATACAAACCGTAAGCACAGGAAATTAACTTTATATAAGGACACATTATGAAAACAATGAAACGAATACTTACTACAGGGCTGATGGCACTTATGCTGACCACCCTTTCTTTCGCCCAAGACTTTGATACCAACCGAATGAATCGGGACATCAAAATTATGGAGAATATCTTGGGTGAAATGTTTAAAACCCAATTGGTCACAACGGCCGGCTCCAAAAACACTGGCGGAACCGTTACCATAGGCGAAAGCAGCTATGCTTTCTTTGGCGGTAACTCCTCCGGCAATGTTAAAGGAACATACATCCCGGGTTACGGGGTAATCTTTATGATTCCATCGACAAGCAATCGGTTTATTGTACGTGGCAGTAATTCCAATTCAAACCAACAAGTAGTATTTCAGTATAGCTCTGACGACAAGAACTCTGACCGAAAAATTGATGAGGAATCAGTAAAAACCCGCATTGGGGAATTTCTGCAGGATTATGCATCCACCATTGGGCAGCTTAAGGCTGATGAAAGCATCCTGGTTATTTATGGATCTACCAATTCTAACACTGGAAGAGTTTCCGTATATAATTTACGGGGTGCTGTTGTAGATGCCCTGGGAGGCAATAGTGATGAGGAAGATCAGAATAAGCCCCTTCCTGCTATCTCAGTCTCTGCTAAGAAATCTGATTTAGACTCTTACCGGGCAGGACGGCTGAATGCTGATGCTTTCCAAAACCGTCTTTCTGTCTCAACTTCTCAGGACAAAGAACGCCTCGACCTGAAAGTGCTTGGTAATATTTTCGGTACCGCTTTAGGAGAGGGCGATGGAAATGAGTTCCACTTGATAAACAGTAATTCACTTTCGTACATGTACTTGGAGAATTTTGGAGCGCTGTACTCTCTGAACTTACACCGGGGACATGGATTCGGCACCGTATCCGCCCGGCTTTTCCCCACAAACTATAATGAACAAACACAGGCAGAAGTAAAGGTTAAGCTTGAAGAGCGCGAAAGAAAACTCAGCGAGACCTTAGAAGAGGAATTTGACGCTATGGTTGCAAGAACCAAAGAGTTCATTATTGATTACGGCAGAACCCTTAGCTCGTTAAAAGATGATCAATACCTGATGGTCTCATTAAACATTTCCGAATCAAGTGACGTGGTTCCCGACCGTGTAGACTTTCAGGTGAAGAAATCCGTTTTCGACCAGCTTGATAAGGGGCAAATTTCCCGGGAAGCGGCATTAAATGCTGTAACCCTCACAGAATATTAAAGTGTAACTAATATCCTATCCAAAAAGCTGCCCTGGGTACCGGTTCATGATTTTCATCGATCCGTATTTGGGGTGGCTTTTTTTATACCACTGTATTTTTGTGTGCCCCCTTTGTTCAAACGTCCGCTTGGACGTTTTTTTCGTACTTCATCGGTTGAATTAAACACCGCACAAGCGGGACGCTTGCGCTAGTGCTGCGTAAGGGCGTATCGCAATACGCCCTTACAAACTAAAGCTAGTAGCTTTTTTCAAGGCTCGTTCAAGCATTTCTTCATACTCTTCAGCTTCAATTTCAATACAGCCGAACTGAGCTAAGTGATCTGTATAGAACTGAGTATCCCAAAGCAGGAAGTTGTTTTTTTCTAAAATTTTGTGGCAGTAATATAAAGCTACCTTATCAGCCCACTTCTCTTTTTTGAACATGCTCTCCCCAAAGAAAGCAGCCTTTAATTTCACCCCATATAAACCACCCACCAGCTTTTCATCTTTATAGCATTCTACGCTGCAGGCATTTCCATACTGATTCAAAACATCATAGGAGTTGATAATCAAGTCGTTAATCCAGGAAGTCTCCCGATTGGCACATTCTGTAACCACCTGCCGAAAGTTACTATTCACTCGTATTTCAAATCTTTCCTGCCTAATAATTCGGGCAAGGTTATCTGAGGTGTGAAATTCACCAATAGGAATAATCCCCCGCTTTCGGGCTGAATACCAGTCCACTCCTTCTGCATCTTTACTTTTAGCCATCGGGAAGATTCCCTGGCTATATGCTTCAAGTAATCCTTCGGGTGGAAGTATTTTCATTCGATTACTTTATTAATACAATTACTGTCATCGCGAGGAGTATCATTGCCGAGCTTCTAAATTTACAGCTTTTCAACGCGGCGATCTCCACGAACCACTTGGCATTTCGATTATGGAGATTGCTTCATCGTAAAATTATTAGACTAATTAAGCTATCTATTCTCCTCGCAATGACGATCAATCTTAAAATTCACAATAAAACAAAGCATCAGAACCAATTGGCGAGCCCGGAGGTGCTGACGGTGCATTTTCAATCTCGAAATCTTCTGGGTTAGTCAAGTACATCCCAATGGTATAAACCGCATACCGGCTGTCCGCATCATTTTTACCAGATAGCTTGGATTGAAGGTCGGTTAGTTTTTTATGGGTGATGGCTTTGGTTACAGGATTTGCATCTCGATCCGCTGCAAGAGCAATCATATTCTTCAACACCACATGGTTTACGACTCGTTGGATAGACCCAAGATATCCGCCCTGAGCTTTTTTGTCCCAGCTCGCTTTAATGAGTTCATCCAGAACAGTTTCTAAACTAAGGTTATTATCACGAGCGCTATATTCTACCAATCGATTTGCTCGATCCGGATTCAGAATCAGACTTACCGGTACGTCGGCTGCCGTTTCTGCGATTCCTAAAGCATCCAGCGCCGGGCCTGTATTTCCACTAAACAGTTCTCGTGAATACCCAAGCGTTGAAGGTCTTGGAGGAATAAGGCTCAACAGGTTTTCAGGAATAGCTAAAGTACTTGGCTCGATGGCCTTCAACATTTCAGCTAACGCTTTTTGCTGGGTTGATTTGTCGACAATTTTAGGGCCGGGAAGATTGTCGCCTTTTAGATTATAGCTGTAATCAAGCCCACCAATCAGTTTCACGGTTCCTTCTAACTGATACCGATGAAAGAAATACATGGGCACCAAAGCGTCTTCAAGCTCGGCCATTGCCTGTCCTGATTTTAGATTAGCTTCTCCAAAATTCTCTAATGCTACTTTTCTGATTTCAAGAACTTTTGATAGTTGCGAAGCAGGATCAGAACCAAAATCCCAAAGATGCGCATCCGGGTGGGCTCCGCTTTGTGGGCGGGCATCGGCATCAGAAATAAATTTCAACCCAGAGTCGTAGGCTTCTCTTATAATTTCATTGAGGGCTTCTTTTTCGTTCGTGCCTTCGGGAAAATCCTGATAGCCATAATTAACTACGGCTTTATCCCACTCACCAATTCCAACATCATAAGGAGTTGAAAGGTCGATCTCTCCATTTACTAATTTCGGTTGAGGGTGTGGGTAATCCATCACAGAGGCATCATTTGTTACACTGGCAGCAAAGTTATGTGCAATACCAATCGTATGCCCAATCTCATGAGCAGAAAGTTGGCGAATACGGGCCAGAGCCATTTCCTGCATGGCTGTATTCATCTCGTCATCTTGGTACGGGGCTAATAAACCAACAGCTATTAAATAATCTTGACGAACCCTTAATGACCCCAATGAAACATGGCCCTTTATGATCTCTCCAGTTCGTGGGTCAGTAACCGAAGAACCATAAGACCAACCGCGCGTTGACCGGTGGATCCACTGAATTACATTATATCGTACGTCCAATGGATGAGCATCTTCAGGAAGCACCTTCACAATAAAAGCATCCTTATATCCTGCCGCCTCAAATGCCTGATTCCACCAGCGGGCGCCATCAAGCAGGGCACTTCGAACCGGTTCTGGAGTTCCGTTATCCAGATAATAGACAATCGGCTCTACCGGCTCACTCATTGCTGCTTCCGGATTCTTTTTCTCCAGTCGATGCCGGGCTATAAATCTTTTCGTTAGTGGCTGATTGATTGGTGTTCCGTAATCTTGATATGAAATTCCAAAAAACCCTGACCTTGGATCCGTTTCTCTTTTTTGATACCCATCATCCGGCAACTCCACAAATGAGTGGTGCTGACGAACCGTGATGGCATCCGAGCTGGGAGCCACGGATCGAAGATATCCACCGGCACCACTTCCGCCGAAGGTAAGGGTGGCTTCAAATTCTGTGTTTTTCGGGAAGTTCATGGTTCCCTCACTGTAAAGTGCGGATCGGCTTTTATCTAGACTAAAAGAGCCCTGCCCCATTCCCCTTAAGCGGTCAGAAACACCATGGGCATCCCGCAGCAAGAAATCTGTTAGATCAATAAGTACTTTCCCATCTTCCTCTGCTTCTACTTTAAATCCCGCAATAATGGATGAAGCGAAAGCTTCACGAACCGACTTTTTCTCCAGCTCATTGTCTGTTTCTGCCCGGAATCCATAGTTGGGTTGAACCATCAGCACTTTAGGTCCTCTTCTTTCAAAGTAAACTATCCGGGTATCCCCAAGCTGACCTCTATCCAAACCTATATCGTTGGATCCAATTCCAGCCGTAAGTGAATTCACATATATAAATTCCGTATCCAGCTTATCGATTTCTACCCAAATCTGATCCTTGGATTCATCAAAGTAGTAATCAAAATAGCCTTCTGTTTTAGTAAGCCCTTCTGTTTTTTCGGAAATGGTTGGGGTTTGTGCCGATACCTGATAGGTGAGCAACATCATCAGGATAATGGGGAATGCTTTTTTCATGAATCCGGAATTTTATTTGAGTTGGATGAAGGTTCGCTAAATAACAGTTTTAGCTAAAATCTGAAAGAAGAGACGATAAGAAAAATGTTAAAGTTTAGGGGAGAACATTAGCTCTTTTTTTTTTGAGTTGAAATATATTGCAGAGCCCTCATGCTATTCCAAGCCCTATACTCCGACCTTTCTAAATCTCTCCTTCTCAAGGAGAGACTTATTCGTGCCTGGTAGTCGTACTTATACCGAGTTAAAGTGTAGAAACCTTATCAACGCGTCTTTCTCCTAATTGAAGGAAGCCAGTGCTGACCTCGAATGATCTAACATCTGCCGTGAGGAGTATTTGCAGTGAATCACTCCTTCTTGCCGGTATACTCTTTGAACTCGCCGTTTTTCAGTTTAGTGAAATACTCTTTTGAAGCTTCGCGAACTTTTGGTGAGAGAAGCAGCGCAGATATCATGGTTGGGATTGCCATCAAAGCAAACATTCCGTCAATCAGGTTTATCACAGCATCGAGTGAGGCAACGGCGCCAAAAATGATGGAAAACACATAGAAATAGTTATAGAGATTCTGCCTTTCAGCACCCAGTAAAAACCCTAAGCATTTTGTGCCATAGTATGAGTAAGAAAGCATGGAGCTCACACTGAAGGTCAGCACAGAAATAATTAGCAGATAGGTTCCAAAAGCGGGCAGAGCTTCATTAAAAGCATTTAGGGTAAGTGTGACCCCATTAGCCTCGGTAGATTGCCACACACCGGTTACCAAAATGGCAAGGGCTGTCATTGTACAAACCAGCAAGGTGTCGATAGCCGGCTCCATCATTGCAACCAATCCTTCCCGAACAGGCTCTTTGGTTTTGGAGGCTCCGTGAGCAAGAGATTCTGTACCGATTCCGGCTTCATTAGAAAAGGCAGCTCGCTGAACACCGATAATAATCAACTGGCCAATCGCTCCACCCATAACAGCTTTTCCGGTGAATGCATCGGTTACTATCAGCCCTAAGTAATAAGGAATGTCGCCAATATGAACGGCCAAAATGAACAGCACTGAAACCACATAAATCACAACCATAGAAGGGACAAGCTTTGATGCTACTTTCCCAATTTTTGTAATCCCTCCAAAGATTACCAGTGAAACCAAGCCTACCAGTGCAATTCCAGTAATCAGGTTTCCGGTGAAAGCAGCATCAGCCTCAACCCAGCCATTGGGGATATAAATAAAATCTCTTAAAATCTGAACCAGCTGGTTGGTTTGAAAAATCGGCAGCGGTCCAAACAATCCCGCTAAAGCAAATAAGTAAGCTAACGGCATCCATTTCTTTCCGAGCCCTTCCCGGATTACATACATCGGGCCACCTTGTAATTTCCCCTGAGTATCTTTTCCTCGGTACATGATGGAAAGCGTGCAGGTGAAGTACTTTGTTGCCATACCTACAATCGCACTCATCCACATCCAGAATAATGCTCCGGGTCCCCCCATAAAAATAGCCACTGCTACCCCACTAATATTCCCCATCCCAACGGTGGAAGCGAGCGCGGTTGAAAGAGCTTCAAAGTGATTGATGTCTCCGGGATCATCCGGGTTATCATATTTACCACGCACCAAATCAATAGCGTGAAAGAAAAAGCGGAACGGCGTGAAGCCGGACGAGATCAGAAAAAACAGTCCTCCACCAACTAGTAAAATGACCAGAGGATATCCCCACATAAAGGATGAAAATGCTGCAAGAAATTCTTCGATGAGTACCAGAGTATTGCCCGTTTATTAAATCTTAAGCATAGAAACTAATGAATAGACGGGTTAATTGTCGAAAGGCTTCAACTTTTTTTACCATTTTATTATTTCTTGTCTTAGCTTATGAAGCGTATTAAACAATTATTTACGCACTGCTTAAGAGATGAATTACTTCAAGAAGAGCCTATCTGCCTTATTACTATTTGGTATCATTTTTATTTCGGCCTGTCAAAATAGTACCGGCCCCAAACCTAACGCCCAGGCGGTTATAAGCGAGTTTGGTATTTCGGAACTACCCTCAGTCGACTTTTCAATCAACCAAGAGGATAAAATAATTGAGGTAACTAATCTCGGTGCTATTGACCCAAGCACAGATTTGTCCTCCCTTACAGCTACATTTACACTTTCCGAAGGTGCTTACATGATGGTGGGAACCATGCGCCAAACTTCAGGAGAAACGGTAAACGACTTTTCAGAGGGTGTTTTTTACACCATAATATCTGAAGATGAGACTCAGCAAGAGACCTATTTTGTCTACTTAAGTGAGCAGATTCCTCTCAATTATTTTCTAACAGAGGCGCCTGTCGTTGAACTTAACCCCACAGGAAGAAATCCTTTATCAGCAGAGCTGCAGTTTACAACCCGAAAACGATCTTCTGTAACTATTACAGTTTTGGGAGAAATACCAATTGAACAAACTTACTCTAAACCATTATCTGAATATCAAATTCCTGTTTTGGGACTATATCCCGATACCCGAAACAGGATAGTTCTATCCATAGAAGATTCCGGAAACCGTAGCATCACTGATACCCTTATTGCTGAAACTGCCGCTCTGCCCGACTTTCTTCCCACTCCTGAAATTAACGTTGTCAAAGAATCCAGAATGGAACCCGGAATGCATTTCAATGAGGTTCATATTGGCAATGCAGGGACCTTTAATTCACACCCCATTATTTTCGATAATAACGGCGACATCCGGTGGTATTTGGATTTAAGTGAATTTGACCGAATCACCTGGCCCATTCAGTTTAATGACAACGGTACTTTCTTTGCCGTTTTTGGGGTGACTATAATTGAATTCGATATGTTCGGAAATGAATTAAACCGGATAGTGGTGGAAGAAAACAACATGCATCATGAGGTCATTAAATTGCCTAATGGAAATTATGTGGTAGCTGTAAGCCGTGTTGGAATCACTATGATTAAAAATGGAGAAGAAATTGAAAGTGTTGAAGATTACATCATTGAAGTTGACCCCTCTGGCAATATTGTCACGGAGTGGGATATGGCTGAGATTTTAGATGTTAATCGAACCGACCTTACAGACGGAGGCGTCGACTGGTTCCATATGAATGCCATTTGGCACGATGAAACCGACAACACCCTAATTATCTCAGGAAGAAACCAAGGAGTTGTAAAGGTAAATTGGCAGAATGAACTACAATGGATTTTGTCTCCTCATAAAGGCTGGGGTAAAGCCGGGCGCTATGAAAAAACAGCCGAAACCTCTCCCTTTTTACTAACTGCTGTAGATGATGCCGGCACTCCATATAGCGACGAGATTCAGCAAGGCACAGCCGAAAGTAACGAGTTCTCCTGGACCTGGGGTCAACATGCTCCCTTAGTTTTACCTAATGGTAATATTTTCATTTTTGATAATGGATTTAACCGCAATTTTGGTTCTGCATCAAACTACTCAATGGGAACAGAATATGAGGTTAACGAAGATGATATGACGATAAAACAGGTTTGGAGCTATGGAAAATCTAGACAAGATGCTTTTTATTCATCCATCATTAGTGATGTCGACTATTTGCCTGAAACTCAAAACCGGCTAATCATGCCCGGAGTTGTTCGGATGGGCGGTTCGAATCCCTATTCAAAAGTAGTGGAAGTGAGTTATCCGGATAAGGAAGTAATATTTGAGTCCACTTTATATTTCAAAAATCAACTTGTCGATGGGCAGGGTTGGGGCAATCTTGATATTACTTATCGTGCAGAACGGGTTTCTTTATACCCTTAAAAGTTCTTAGTTCTCCCTCGTAAAAAAGATAAAGTCTGTGCCCGGGGGTGTCGCTCTATCGGCTCTCAACATTTTAGCGATCTGTGCCCGATGATGCTGTCCATGAATGATCAGGTGCATCAAAATATCACTCACTTTACTTTCATGAGCTACTCCTTTCGAGTTCTCATAGCTGATCACTTCTTCCTGCCTGTCTATTAAACCCTTCAACTTGCTCGGGTGGTTTTTTATGAGCTTTTCCATCTCTGATGAGTCAAATGAAGGCCAGATTCCAAAGGTTACTTTTTCTCCGGTAATTCTGCTCATCCAAACAGCTTGGGTTGCAAGTAAATGAGAAAACATAGCCTCTATTTCAGCACGGACTTCATCTTCCTCTACCGCTTGAAATGCTTCGTATATCTTTTGATTAGCCCACTGGTCGTAGGAAATTAGCCTTTCGAAATTCATCATCCAATCCCAAAAAACTTAGAAATGCCATTTATCACAAATTGTACCCCAATGGATAAGGCGATGAAACCCATCATTCGGGTAATAACCGTCATCCCGGTCTTGCCAATATATTTAACCAGCGCCGGTGCTACTCTTAAAATCCCGTAGGCGACCAACGCGGTCATAAACACAGCAGCTCCATGCACCAGATAATCTGTAACCCCCTGAGCATCAGAACCGAAGCCAATTACAACGGCGATACTACCAGGGCCCGACAGCAAAGGAAGAGCAAGCGGGCTAAATGATATATCCTCTTTTTCCATCGCCGCTTCCTGATCTTTTTTAGTCAGCTTTCTGCCACCATTATCGGGGCTTAACATTGAGAAACCGGCGCGAACAATTACCAGTCCACCCGCAATTTGTATTCCCGGAAGGCTGATTCCAAAAAAACTAAGGATATACGTTCCGACCAGCAAGAACGTAATGAGCACAAAGAACATATACGTCGTAGCCTTTCGTGCAATCTTTATCTTTTCGTTGTCTGTATTCCCCTCCACCAGCGAAATGTAAACGGGCATGGCGGCAAATGGGTTTACAACAGAAAAAAGTGATGAAAAGCTGGCAAAAAACAATCCTGCAATACTCATAAACACTGTCGAAAAAGGTAATATGTCTCTAAAAAAATCTTCCATGATGGATCAAAGATACGGACCTTTTTACCAATTATTAGATTGAGTTTTTGCTTTAAACAAAGCTTAACTTTTAAATCATTTATATTATTTTATTTTCTGTTCCACTTAACTCACTAACAACTATGAGCACAGCACAACTTACTGCGTACGACCAACTGCTCGCCGCAGCCGAAGGCATTTTAGAAAGAGATGTTACCCGTAATGAAAAGCTTTTTGCAATCTGTGAACTCCTCGCAGATGAAATCAACACCTTTAATTGGGTTGGCTTTTACCTGCCAGACCCTGATGGAAAAGAAGAGCTTGTGCTTGGACCATTTGTGGGGCCTTCAACAGATCACACCCGCATTCCTTATGGCAGAGGCATTTGTGGACAGGTTGCATTGAACCATGAGACTTTTGTATCACAAGATGTTCACAGTGAGGATAATTACCTTGCTTGCAGCGTTGATGTTAAGTCTGAGATCGTAGTCCCCATTATGAAAGGAGATGAATTTGTTGGACAAATGGATATCGACTCCAACACGAAAAACTCTATCACCAAAGAGCAGCGAGAACTTTTGGAAGAAATTTGCGCCCTCCTTACTGACGAATTTTAACCTTTCTTTAGAATTCCCCGCCCGCTCATACCCAAGCTTTGGGTGAAAGTGCCGGGAACCGTTGTTCATAGAATTTGAGGAAGGTTGAAAATAACTTCCTCAAAATCCCAAAAAAGAGATGGCGGGAGTTTGTTTTACTCTGAACTCATCTTAACACTCACAGGGAGCATATCTACCGCAGTAGTCACGTTAGAGCTAAACGTAAATCCGTTTTTAGCTAAAGCTTGATGGCATGCATTCATTATTTGTGATCGGGCCTCGGCCAATCCCGGACCTTCAACAAATGTATTTATCCAAAAGAAGACTTCTAACTCAACATAACTTGGTGTAAACCCTGAAACCTGAATATTTACACTGGGTTCAGTTAGTGAAAGAGGGTTTTCTTGCACCTTGGCTAATAATAATTCTCTTGCCTTTTGCAGATCATCACCGTAATCAATTCCAATTTTAAAACTACCTCTTCTAAGCCCATCTCGTGTGAAGTTATGAAGGGCATTTTTATATATTGTTGCACTCGGTATAAAGATATCACACCCATCTGCCGTTCTAATGTGTACATCTCTGATCTCAATTCTCTTTACCACTCCCCTTATACCATTGCTCTCTATTAAATCACCAACATCAAAAGAACGGCTTATAGAAAGGAAAAGCCCGGCCAGTAAATTTTCACCAATTTCCCGGAAAGCAAAACCTAATACCACAGCTACAACTCCGCCTGCTGCAAGGAAACTAGTCGCTACTTGTGTAAGCCCAACAAAGTTTAAAGCTATTACTAATCCTAGAACGTTAAACGCCCACCGGATGAGTCTCTTAATAAGCCGAGTTTGCTTAACGGCCTTACCCCTGTCGTTACCTAATATTTTGCCCACACCATTACTGGCCAATTGCCCAATAATAACTAGCAACACAAACGTTACTATAGCTGCTAAAATTTGAGGGGCTGTAGATATTATTCTTTCAACCAGTAGATCAAAGCTTTCCTGCATGTATAGCTATATTTCTTAGAATGTATTTTGAAATATAGTACTCATACCCCGGATTAAAAAAACAACCCTATAAAGAAACTATTTGTGTTCCAACATGTACCCTATCAAGGGCATAAACAGCAATTGCTTTAATTTCCTTTGTAATAGCTTTGCCGTTTTCGTTTTCCTTTTGCTCTAAAAGCAGAACCCCGTTTCCACCAAGGTCTTTAGCTTCTTTTTTAAGCATCTCTATTACTTCTTCTGAAGAACTATCATCACCGGTTTCTTTTATTTCTACCGTAGCCAATTCAAAATATTCGCCTTCTATTTCAGACGAGTTATTGTAAACCATGATGTCCATCTCAGTCTCTGGAAGTACTCCAAATACATCTGATTGGACAAGGTCTTTAATGTGGGTGTTGGTAGACTGATGAGTTGATGAACTACAGGCTGAAGTGATTACTCCGATTATTAACAACGCTAAAACTATTTTTAATTTTTCCATCTCTTGCTCCTTTTATTTATTTGAGATGGAACCCAGTACGCCTTACTCCCTCTTTAGTTGCATTTTTACGGGCTTAAAAAAGATCATTCAAGAATTTTATTACTAATTTAAAGACCTTAATTCTGAAATATGCAGGTTTACGCTATGATTAGCTCGCAGACCAAAAATCCCGTCGCTTTTAATTTCTGAAGATGGAACTGAAGTAACCTCCTCACTATTTATGTAAAACCTAACCAGCTCTTCATCTACTTTCACCATCAGCGAATTAAGCACTGATGATTCCTCTTTATTCTCATACTTCAAAATTGCATCGCTTTCTGTCCAGCCCTGTACTACCCCGGTTTCTTCCCCGCTTCTGGTCTTAATCAAAAACTCTCCGGTGTTTCTAAGTAAAAAGTAGGCGTATTCCTGATTATCATCCTGCAGGTTAGCCCCTCCCCAAAAAATTCCATAGCCCTCCCGGTTTCTTTCACCCGGATCAAAAAAGTGAATTTCTGTTTCTATGCTAAAAGAGCCGGAAGCAGTGTTGGCAGAATGATAAAAGATACCGGCCGGCCCTGTTGTTATGTGCCAGCCCGGGGTCATGTTCACAAAGTAGATGTCTGATGAATCCGGCTGTGAGCCTATTATAACATCTTCCATTTCATGGTCTAGCCGAACCTCCCAGCCTTCCGGAACCTCAAAGTTTACACCCTGAGGATTATTGGGGTCAGGCCGTTCCTGAGCCACTGCTGTTGAAGTAATTAAAAGTATCCCAAGAACCGCTTTAAAAAGTGCCCTCATATCTTTCCCCATAAATAATTATTTAACTAACCTGTCAGATTATACGATAAATAGAGGTAATGCGGAAATGGGCAAATAAACCGTGGCTAAAGACTACATATTTCTACTCCCTCTTTTAAAGACTTGAATACATCTTCATTTGCTGGTATAAATTCCTGGGCTACATATCCATCAAAACCTGTTTCAGCAATGGCTTCCATTATCGCTCTGTAGTTCAGTTCCTGGGTTTCATCTATTTCATTCCTTCCCGGAACTCCTCCTGTATGATAATGGGCAATGTACTCTGCATTATCCCTGATCGTCCGGATTACATCTCCTTCCATTATTTGCATGTGGTAGATATCATAGAGAAGCCTAAAATTATCAAGCCCTAGTTTTTCTGCCAACTTCACTCCCCACTCAGTGTGGTCACATTGATAATCTTTGTGGTCTACTTTGGAATTCAAGAGTTCCATACAGAGTGTCAGCCCATATTCTTGAGCCTTTTTTACGACCGGCTCTAAACCCACAGCGCAGTTTTCAAGCCCTTGTTCATCATCAAGACCTTTTCGGTTTCCGGAAAAACAAATCACTTTCTCTAATCCTGCATCTGCTACTTTCGGAAATAACTCGAAGTACTCTTTTTTAAGCTTTTCATGAATTGAAGGGTCATTAAATCCATCCGTTAAACTCAGCGGCACACTATTCGCCATTGCACATGTTAACCCATATTTCTGAACCGTCTCATATTGATCTGGGTTTAACAATTCGATCGACTCAATTCCTATATCTACCGCAACTTCACAAAGCTCTTCCAAACTCTTCCCACTATATGGCCATCTGCACACAGAATGTTTGTACGCCTGTTTATAAGAAGATCTTTTTTTTGCCGCAGCTATTGAAGGCAACCCAAATGTGCCCGCAAAAGTTAGCCCAGCCATTCCTTTTAGAGCATTTTTTCGAGATATCTTCATTTTATACAGGGTTTGTTCAGATTATTCAACTGGGTTAAATCAATTAAAGTGAGAATAGTTTTTTTTTATTAGGTTACCAAAAACCTAACCGATCTTTGTTATGAATCTGAATCTCAAGTCTAAAAAAGAAAACACCTACGACGCTATTGTTGTAGGAAGCGGAATAAGTGGCGGATGGGCTGCTAAAGAACTCACAGAAAAAGGCCTTAACACCCTGATGCTTGAGCGGGGCAGGCAGGTTGAACACATAAAAGATTACCCTACCCACTCAACACCGCCTTGGGAATTGAAGTACAACAATCGGGTTCCTCGAGAAGAGATGAAGCACTACGAGAAACAAAAACGTCCCGGTTATAATATCAGACAGTCTACTAAACACTGGTGGGTTAAAGATACGGAACACCCTTACACGGAAGAGAAGCGGTTTGACTGGATTCGAGGATACCATGTTGGCGGACGTTCCATTATGTGGGGGCGTCAGTCTTATCGGCTTAGTGAAATGGATTTTGAGGCAAACCTCAAAGATGGAATTGGTGTAGACTGGCCAATCCGGTATGCAGATATTGCACCGTGGTACGATCATGTAGAACGCCATATCGGAGTGAGCGGACGTAACGAAGGTCTTCCTCAACTTCCTGACGGTCAATTTCTTCCCCCCATGGAGTTCAACTGTGTAGAGAAAGAGTTAAAAAAGCGGATTGAGTCCAAGTTTAATGACCGAATGATGACTATTGGCAGAACGGCTAATCTCTCTACTTCTCATAAAGGGCGGGCCGGATGTCAATATCGCAATATGTGTATGCAGGGATGCCCTTACAGCGCCTATTTCAGCACTCAGTCTTCTACACTGCCCCCTGCAATGGCAACAGGAAAACTAACTTTGCGCCCGGATTCTGTTGTAACAGAAGTCCTTTACGATCCGGAAACGCAAAAAGCTACTGGCGTTAGAATACTTGATACAGAAACCCGGGAGTACAAAGAGTATTACTCTAAAATCGTCTTCCTTAATGCTTCTACTGTAGGCAGTACCTGGATTCTTTTAAACTCAAAAGAACACTTCGCGAACGGCATGGGAAATGCCTCTGGTGAATTAGGCCGCAATATGATGGACCATCACCTGAATGTTGGAGCCGCTGGCACGGTCGAAGGATTTGAAGATATTTATTATCACGGCAAGCGCCCTAATGGAATTTATATTCCAAGATTTAGAAACATTACTGAAAAACATCCTGACTTCATCCGGGGATATGGGTATCAGGGTGGAGCAAGCCGAAATGGCTGGAAAAAAACCGTAGCTGAACTGAGTATTGGTGAAGACTTAAAGAATGAGGTTAATGAGCCCGGCCCATGGGAATTTGGCATGGGAGGCTTTGGTGAGTGGCTTCCTTATCATGATAATAAGATGTATCTCACAAACAAGGTTGTTGACAAATTTGGGCTTCCAACAGTGGTATTTGATGTCGCCGCTTTCGAAAATGAATATAAGATGCGGGATGATATGGCCGACTCGGCTGCAGAAATCCTTGAAGCCGCGGGTTTAAAAAACGTTCGCAAATGGAAAGACGACCCTAACCCCGGGTTAGGAATTCATGAGATGGGAACCGCACGAATGGGAAGAGATCCAAAAACATCCGTTTTAAATAAATGGAATCAGGTTCATGAGGTTAAAAATGTATTTGTTACTGACGGAGCCTGCATGACTTCTGCAGGATGCCAAAATCCATCACTTACCTACATGGCGCTAACAGCCAGAGCAGCCGACCATGCTGTTGAAGAACTTAAAAAAGGAAACTTGTAATCATGAACTCTGAAGAAAAAAAACTTATTTCAAGACGGGAAGCTCTTAAAAAAGCTGCTCTGGCTTTTGGAGGAATACTTTCAACTCCGGCAGCATTAACGCTTCTTGCAAACTGTAGTGGCCCCCGAACTTCAACCAACCGTTTTACAGATGCTCAACGCGCCACAGTTGAAACTGTTGGAGATATTATTATCCCAGATACTGACACCGCTGGAGCTACTAAATCAGGAGCTGTTCGAATCTTTGAAGATGTGCTTTTTGATGTGCTTGAAAAAGATCGCTCAGAACAATTCTTAACGGCCCTTGGTGAATTTGAAGAACAAGCGAAATCTGACCTTGGAGTATCATTTATTTCAGCAAGCGCTGAGCAGCAGAAAAACTATATTCAGAAAATACACGACGAAGTATTTGGTGGAAATATCGACTGGGATGCTCCTAGGCCCTTTATTTGGGAAATGAAGCAAGCGATGCTAAATAGCTATTTTGCAACCGAAGTCGGCATGACTCAGGTGATGCAATATCAGATGGTGCCCGGTTATTTTAATGGCTGTATGCCTTTTGATGAAGCCGGAGGGAAAGTCTGGGCGGGTTAAAACTTAGCGTTTACAACCAATCCACTATTTCTTCTTTTTTCTCCACCTCTACATACTTTTCAAATATTTCGTGGAGGCTGGAGTCTTTTTGTAGCTCTTTCCGGCTTACCGAATCAAGATAGGCTTTGATTGATCCTTTATGTAGAATGGCGATGTCATCGCATAGGTTTTCGACAACTTCCAGAATATGGCTGGTCACAATGATGGTGACGCCCTTCGCCTTAAGCTTCCTGATTACGGTTTTCATCCGTTCGATAGAAATAACATCTACCGCTTCAAAGGGTTCATCAAGCAGAAGTAATTTTGGTTCAACCAAAACAGACGTGACAAAAGCCAGCTTCTTACGGCTTCCAGACGACAGCTTATTCACTTTAATTTTGGCAAAGTCTTTAATATCAAAATAGTCCATCAGGGAGTAGGCCTTCTCTATCAATCCCTCCTTATTTACCTCATAGATTTCGCAAACATACTCGATGAACTCCACACTGCTGAATTGCTCAAACAGTAACGGCGGCTGTAATACTGCTGCCGTTATTTTTTTTATCTCGAGTTCGTTTTTAGGCACGAGCTTCATTCCGTGGATTGAAATCTCGCCTCCTTCAAAACTAAGCAGGCCCGTCAGGATGCCGATTAGTGTACTCTTTCCCGCACCATTGGGACCGATCAACCCAAACACTGTTCCCTTGGGAATATCCAGGTTAAGGCTTTTGAGCACCGGCGTTTCTTCGTAGCTCTTATCCAGATTTTTTATTTCTACAGCTCGCTCCATAATCTCATCAACACTCGATTTTTAAACAGGTTAACTAATACATCCATATGTCGCCACAAATATATTGCCATAATCACAATTACTGTACTCATAATGGTCAGCCGATACCACTCCAACCCATTCAAAGGGACAAATACAAGGTAGCCCATCGAAAATATCAGAAATGAAATAGCGAAGGTTACCTTCTGCGGGATAATAGGATGTTTATAACTAAAGGATGAATACGTCGCTTTTTGATACTGGAAGTAAGAGCTCCACACAAAAAGCAGCATAAACATTAAAAAGAAAAACGTGTTCGCTACAAAGATCTGTATCGGTGAGCCAATTTCAGGGATTACCAGCAGTTCAAATACTGTAATCAGATAAAAGACTAAAAGTGGCAATAGAACAACTCCCAGAAAGCGCTCTTTAAGCTGCTTTTCTAGATTAATAGGAAATTGGAGATGCAATAGAAATTCCCGGTTTTCATATCCATACATATTCGCCATACCCATAGCCAGTAGCGCAACAGGAATACCAGCCAGGATGGTAGGAATCAGGATGGTTTTAGCCATTTCAAACTCTACATTAAGAAGCAGCGGGACATACACAATAGGAATTACTGTAAGAGTCAATACTTGAAGCCTGTTGTATGGGTGCTTCATTACGTAGAAATAATACTTTCCTGCATTCCGCCCCATCACCTTTCTTAAAAATACCCATAGCTTACTGCTTTCCTCTTCGGCCTTCTTTAATCCAGGGTTTAACAGGCCTTCTTTAGTTTTGTTGAAGTGATCAATCACAGTCAACCCAATCAATATTACCGCAAAAAAGAAAATGATAGATGCATTCAGCCAGCCATAATCTTTTGTGACCGTTTGTATAAGCATTCCACCGGGTAGCCAGGAAAGAAACGCATTTACGGTTTCAACCTGTGGAATAAGTTCAGCAAAGATGCGACGGGAATTTGAAGCGAATAGCGATACTAATTGAAACAATCCAAAAACCAAAAATAGAAATCCAACCACTACAGCTATAAATCGTTTTTCAACAACTCGAATAAACCGATGCTTTATGGAGTAAATGAGTACGTAATTTAATGCAACCGCCGCAATGGCCACAAAAGCCTGATACACTGAGCGTACCTGAATCAGCAAGAAAACTAACCAGGTTAAGTTGTAGATGATATTAACCGGATGGCAAAACCCAATGATGGTCAGGTATTTAGCTAATCGTTTTAATGGGAAACCAAAGCCCAGAAGCTTCCGGTTTTCTTCAATATTCATTAACCGCATATTGGTGAATGAGAAGTGCATAATCCAATACGCATTTCCAAACACGAGCAGTATGAAGGTGTAAATATCCGGCGTAAGCCAAGGGAGCTGCATTTGCATCCATGGGTCACTATCCATCAGCACGACTACTAATGCAGTACCTGCCAGATTCACCAGCATGATCCCCAAAAACATGATATAACCGATTGTCAGCAGCAGCTGAAATCGATTCAGGTTGGAGATGAAGATCCTCCAGTTTAATGTGAGTAGCCGGTAGAACAAGGGTTGATTTTATTCGGGTGAAATATGGATGCCCATTATAAAGGTATCGTCCTGATTTTACTATTTGAAAGTTTTAAACATATAAAGCTGTCTTAAAAAGAGATGTTCTGAACTATGCTCCTTCCAAATAATCTTTTAAAAACTTACCGGTATAACTGCCCTCTTGTTCCATGATATCTTCCGGAGTTCCCTCAGCCACAATTTGACCTCCCCCAAATCCACCTTCTGGACCAATATCTATTACCCAGTCCGCACATTTAATAATATCGAGATTGTGCTCAATAATAATAACAGAGTGCCCCAGCTGAACGAGTTCATTGAAAGAATCCAGTAGCTTCGCTACATCTTCAAAGTGAAGGCCTGTTGTTGGCTCATCAAAGAAATAGAGCGTGTGATCAGTTGATGTCTTTGACAAGAACTTTGCCAGTTTTACTCGCTGAGCCTCTCCACCTGAAAGCGTGGTAGCACTTTGACCGAGTTGCAGATACCCAAGCCCGACATCTTCCAGTGGCTGCAGCTTATTGATGATGGTATTCTCATCCACAAAAAACTCGATAGCCTCAGAAACCGGCATCTCTAACACATTGTGAATATTTTTTCCGCGATACTTAACGTTGAGTACGTCTTTGCGGAACCGGGTTCCATTACAAACTTCACAGGTGAGTTCAATGTCAGCCATAAACTGCATTTCAATTCGCTGAACTCCTTCTCCCTGGCAGTTTTCACACCTACCGCCGGGTACGTTAAATGAAAAGTGCCCCGGAGTATATCCCATGATTTTTGCCTGCTTGGTATTTGAAAACAGATCCCGAATACCGTCAAAAGCTTTGGTGTAGGTCGCAGGGTTTGAGCGGGAAGAGCGACCGATCGGACTTTGATCCACCATTTCAACCCCATGAACAGCCGCCATTCCAGACAGATCAGAAAAACGGCCTACTTTATCATTGTAAGAGCCAATATGTTTTTGAATGCCCGCATATAAAGTATCATGCACAAGCGTTGATTTACCGGAGCCGGATACTCCCGTAACCACGGTCATCATTCCTAAAGGGAAGTCCACATCTACCATTTTCAAGTTATGTTCCGAAGCGCCTTCCAGTGAAATTACTTTACCGCTCCCTTTCCTTCTTTTTTTAGGAACCGGGATTTCTTTTCGCCCACTCAGGAATTTTCCGGTCAGCGTATCGGCTTTCAGCAGTTTTTCTACCGGCCCCTGGAAAACAACTTCACCACCATGGGTTCCAGCAAAAGGACCGATGTCGATTATATTATCTGCAGCCTTGATCATTTCCGGATCATGTTCTACAACTAACACAGTGTTTCCAATATCGCGTAGTGATTCCAGAATTTTTATCAGACGATCATTATCTCTGGGATGAAGGCCTATCGTGGGCTCATCGAGTACATACAGACTTCCAATTAGTGAACTCCCGAGAGCATTCGCCAAGCTGATTCGCTGGGATTCTCCCCCGCTCAACGTATTTGCAAGCCGATCTAAGGTGAGGTAATCAAGGCCAACTTCATCCAGATATTTCAGGCGCTTCCTGATTTCATACAAAATTTGTCCTGCCACGCCCTCTTCAAACTCGGTAAGCTCGAGGTCTTCAAAATACTTCCGGGCATGACCTATAGTTAACTCAGAAACTTCGCCAACATGCAGGTCTCCAACTTTAACATACAGGGCATCTTTTCTCACCCGGTAGCCCTCGCATTCCGGGCAGCGACTATATCCACGATAGCGCGAATAAAGCACCCGCATATGAACTTTATAAGACTGATTCTTAATCTGATCGAAAAACTTCCAAATACCAATATATTCATCCTTCCCTTTCCAGATTACATCCTTCACTTCTTTTGGGAGGTCGGCGTAGGCCGTATCGATGGAATACTTTTCGCGGGCACAAACTTTAATCAGGTCACGCAAGTGCATGCTGAACTTCTGGGAATCAAACGGGGCAATCGTACCGTTCCGTATTGTTTTTTGGTACTCCGGAATAACAAGATCTTCATCAATCCCTGACACCTTACCGATCCCTTCGCAATTATCGCAAGCTCCAAATGGATTGTTGAACGAAAACATTTGAGGTGTAGGCTCTGTGAATTCAATCCCGTCCATCTCGAACCGTTCGCTGAACGAAAGCTCTTCTCCATCCTTCATTTTAATGGAACAGCGTCCCTGTCCTTCCTGAAAAGCTGTCTCCAATGAATCTGCAATTCGGGTTCGGGTGCTCTCATCATCTTTTAAAACCAGCCGGTCAATAAGCACGCGATGCTTATCGGCTTTGAATTTTTTGATGTTGACCTCATCTGTGGTAAGGTCAATCATGCTTTCGTCATCAACCTTTAAGAGTCTTGTCAGTCCTTTTTCCTTCAGAACTTTTAGCTCTTCATCCAGCTTCTTTTTATCGTGCTTTGGGATGGGATGTACTACATAGAACCTTTCCCCTTCTTTCTGACTTTCGAATAGCTTTTTGATGGCTGTTCTCGGAGAGTCCTTTTTTACTCGCTCGCCGGAAACGGGCGAAATAGTTTTTCCTATTCGGGCAAACAGTAACCGGACATAATCATAAATCTCGGTAGTGGTACCAACGGTAGATCTTGGATTGGATGAAGTTGTTTTCTGCTGAATGGCCATGGCAGGTGAAATTCCCTGCATGAAATCGACATCCGGCTTATCCATACGCTCTAAAAACTGCCGGGCATAACTAGACAGACTTTCTACGTAGCGCCGCTGACCTTCTGCATAAATAGTGTCAAAGGCGAGGCTGGATTTTCCTGAACCGGACACTCCGGTAACAACGGTAAGCTTGTTGCGTGGAATCTCTACATCAATCTCTTTGAGATTATGAGTTCTGGCCCCCTTTATAATTATCGGGCGTTCTTCTTCCTGTTCCTTCGCTTCTTTTGTTGCCGTTTTTGTCGTGGACATATTTGCTATCAATCCTGAATTTTATCGAACCCTGAATATACACATTTGTTGGCAGTGTGCCGACAACATCACCAAACAAAAAAAGCGAGAGATTCTATCCCTCGCTTTCTAAACTAATCTGAGTTTTGAAGTGCCCTTTACAAATATTCTACCCTCACCGATCCGCCACTTGTTTTAGCTTCAATAAGGGTTCCTCCTCCATTCATAACGCCGCTAATTTCATCCTTTTCAGCCTGCCCGCTAAAGTTGTTCAGTTTCACATATACCCTGTTTCCATCTAAATCTAAATTGTAGCCGTTCTCTTCAGGTACAGTTACGGTTATGCTTCCACCGCTCGTTCTCAGCTCGATATATTCAGCCGGTGCTAACACCTCCGCAGTTATAGAGCCGCCGCTGGTGCGTGCATCAATATTTCCTTGCATGCCTTTCAGGCGAATACTTCCGCCGCTCGTCCGGGCATCAAGATTGCCAACTAAGGTCTCAGCACGAATGGTGCCACCACTGGTGTTCGCCTCAACGTTTCCTTGTATTTCCGTCATATTGATACTGCCGCCAGAGGTTTTGAGTACCATTTCACCTCTAATTCCCTCTGTTGTAATACTTCCCCCGCTTGTTCTGAGCTCTTGCGTGCCATCCATATTTTTAGCGGTTAAACTGCCGCCACTTGTTCTAAGTCGTGTTCTGGTTTCCCTGGGTGTATAAACGACAAAAGATATGGAGTAGCTACTATTCCAGTTCCATCCCCTTTTATTTTTACGGTCTACTATCGCCCTTATGGTATTACCATCTTTGGAGATGTCAATTTCATAATCATCCAGATCTGCTTCACCTTTTTCAACATAATCTCCTTTTTTGCGGACATACATTTCAACAACAACTTCATCCTGATTGGAGCCAATTACTGAAATGCTTCCACCTGACGTTTCAACCTGAAGGTTAACATCGCCGGAAACATTAAAATTGTTAATCAAGTAAGCGTCGCTGCTCGACTGTGCATACACGTGTAAACCGGTTGACAAAAGAAAAGCAGCCATCAATAAAGCTGCCCGCCCGGTTTTATTTAAATATTTAATCATTGAACCCATATTTTCTCCATTAGTTTTTCTCACCACTCTTGTTACACGAATGATTTATAAAGTAGTTACATTTTTACATGGTGTGGCATTGTTAACAATTGATTAAATTTGCCCGCCTAAACATCTGGAGTCTTATGAAATTACCTTTCATTTTAGCGAAACGCTTTGTAGCAGGAGAATCCTTCACGGAGTCCATCCCCAAAGCAAAAGAATTAAATAAAAAAGACCTGAAGCTCACGCTCGACCTCTTGGGCGAGAATGTTGACGACCGCCAAAAAGCTTCTGATACAGCTGATGCCTACATCCGGCTTCTTGACGGAATTAAGGAGCATGGATTAATCAGCAGTATTTCCATCAAGCTAACTATGATGGGTTTAGATATTGACCATGACTTCACCCGAGAAAATTTATTTAAACTACTCGATGTCGCTCAAAAGCATGATCAGTTTGTGCGCATTGATATGGAAGGTTCAGACAATACCCAGATTACCCTCGACATCTTTAAAGAAGCTCATGAAAAGTATGGCAGCAAGCACATCGGGACTGTAATACAGTCTATGCTATACCGAAGTAAAGATGACATTATTGAGCTGGCAGAAATGGGTGCAGACATTCGCCTGGTGAAAGGAGCTTACGGGGAGTCTTCAAAAATTGCCCTCCAGAATATGCCGGCTATCAGGGAGGCTTTTAAAGAGTCCGCTAAAGTTTTACTAGAGAAAACTGCTTTCCCGCGTTTTGGAACACACGATGACGAGCTCATAAACTGGCTTAAAGAGTATGCCGCTGAAAATAATCTTCCTAAAGACAGCTTTGAATTTCAGATGCTCTATGGTCTGCGGGAAGAAACAATGGTCGAGCTTTCTGATGAAGGTTATTCTGCCCGTGTTTATGTTCCCTTTGGCACTGACTGGTTCCCTTATTTTACCCGGCGCCTCGCTGAGCGTAAAGAAAATATATGGTTCGTTTTAAGTACCATGTTTAAGAAGTAAGTTACAAAGTGTGAGAGTGTTAAGGTGTTTGGGTAAAGCGTAAACACCTTAACACTTCAACACCTTCACACCCTAATACTTTTACCCATGTCTTTCCTTTTTGACCCGGCCGTACACCGATATATTATTGGCGGGATATTTATCCTAGCGGGATTACTCCACTTTTTAAAGCCCGGAATGTATATCGGCATTATGCCCGATTATATTCCTTACCACAAAGCGATGGTTCTGATAAGTGGCGTAGCTGAAATGCTGGGAGGGCTTGGCATCATGATTTCACCCTACCGTGTATATGCTGCTGTTGGCCTCATTCTTTTGTTACTCGCCGTTTTCCCGGCTAATATCGATATGGCTTTGAAGGGATATAAAAATCACGGACTCACCGTCTATACCTGGGTTTTATTGGGCCGTCTTCCTCTTCAATTTCTGCTGATATACTGGGTTTATTGGGCCGGCATAAAGTGATTAGTGACTAAGTAAAAGTTTTTGATACCTTACTTACATACAAAAATCACCCCTACATAATCCCGTTGCTGAAAAAGTATTCCCCATATATTCTCCCCATTGTTATAGGAAGCACTCTGCTTTTTATCCCGCTATTGAGAGACCTCCATTTTGAGTCAGCCATGCTTGCAGCAATAATTGGTTGTTTTTGGGGAGGAATTCACGCCTCAAAGAAATCAGCTAGCCAGGATTTTTTCTATGCAATTCGAGTTCTCGGCTTTCTTTATCTATCAGCTATTCCTCTTTTTATTTCCTCGGTTATCTTAGGGTGCCTTACTATAGATGGGCTTGGTTTTTGGATTTTCATCCCACTTCCAAGTGTATTTTTTGGAACGGCTACCGGCCGACTTATCAGAAAATTTAGTTTGCCTTGGCCAAAATTATTAACCGTTTTCGTGCTGTTATTTTGTGCTATTGGGGTTTGGCTTTTCGAGATGCTGAACTATCCGCAAGTTTACTTTTATAATCATGTTTGGGGAGTTTGGCCCGGACCTATTTATGATGAAGCCGTACAGCTTACCGGTTCTTTTTTCTACTTCCGCTGGCTTACTTTTTTGTGGATACTGCTCCTCTGGCTCCTTCCTGACTGGAGTTCTACTCTTCAGAAAAAACTAATAACCGGGCTTGCTCTTGTGAGCTTGTTATTCAGCTATATGAATTTAGATGAAGCCGGAATTATTAGCCCTCGAGAATCTATTCAGGCTCAGCTTGGCGGCCATCATCAAACCAAGCATTTTGATTACTATTTCCCGGAGGATTTTTATTCTGAAGAAGAAATTAACTTTTGGGCTGCCCGGCATGAATTTCACTTTGAGCAAATTATAAAGCAGTTAGATTTGAAATGGCCTAAAGGAAGGAAAATAGAAAGCTATCTGTACGCCCATGCATGGCAAAAGAAAGAAATAACCGGCGCTAAGTTTACCAGCTATGTGCCCATTTGGCTGGAACAGGATCAACTGCACATTGCCAAGCAACAACTGGATGGTGTATTAAAACATGAACTTGTTCATGTCATTTCCAAGCAATTTGGGAACGGCCTCTTTAACGGAAGCTGGAGTATTGGGTTGATCGAAGGCCTTGCTGAAGGAATTGCTAAAGATGCGTCTTCCCGCTCTACCCTTCATCAGATTGTAGCCGCAGAATCCCCGTATCCATCCTCTGATAAAATGAAAGATGCCCTCTCCTTTTCAGGGTTTTATGGAAGCGCCGGCGCTATCAGCTACACCACGGCAGGGTCGTTTGTAGAATATTTACTGGATACTTATCCACCTGATTTTTTCAAGACTTCCTACCCATCCGGAAGTTTAGTTGATTCGAACTATCCTTCTTTTGATGAAATAATTTCTGAGTGGCATCAAACATTGGATCAGACCCCGCTTGATTCGGTGGATCAACAAGTTTCTGAGTTTGTTTTTGCTCAGCGTTCTTTATTTCAAAAAAAATGTCCTCATTCTATTACTCAAGAATTACAGCTTTGGGATCGTTATCAATTTCAGTTAGCCGACCTGGACACCACGGGTGCTTATGAAACGCTGGACCAACTCTACAAAAGAGATTCACAAAACAGCTTAGTTAAAGACGCTTGGGTTCGGTCTCAGCTCTTACAGGGAAATTATGAAGAGGCCACAAATGCAATCACCCCAAAAGACAGTTTGTTGACCCTGCAAGTTCTTAAAGCAGATGCCCTTTATTTATCTGATAATAAATCACAAGCTTTTCAGCTTTTAGAATCTTTGAGCTCGCGTATCATCGATAATCCTGCACGAACATTCCGCTACACTCTGGAGCTTAGGGAAGACTCGACCCAATGGAGCAACCGTCTACAGCGCAGATACTTAAACCAACTCCCTGACAGTGTTCTTTTTGAAAGCTTAAACCTTCCGAACCAAATGTTGAGCCTGAATAAAGCACTTCAAGGGAACCATAATTCAGAGATTGTTTTGTATGCAACGCTTCTTCAGGACCACTCACCCAAGGATGACTGGTTTGATATCTATGAACAGACTATACAACAACTACCTTTATTGGGGTATTTCGATTTAACCGAAAACTGGATAGCATTAGCCGAACCGCTAAACCTCCGGCTAAGGTACATGGAGCGACTGGGAGAGCAACAAGAATGGGTCGCTTTCTTAAAGTCTAACCAAGGGGTTGCAGATTAGAGATTTTATATTCAAGTTTAAGGAAACAAAAAAGCTGGGTAGATGGGTTACATAAGCAGATCATTTTTTTCGATAGCAGGAGTGTTGGTTATAAGTATTTTTATTTCCCTTTTGCCTGCTACAGGGTTTTCTCAAGACTGGCGCTTATCGGGAAGTTACAATATCGAAAGTGTTGGGTTTAATTATGTTCCTAACCGCACCTATAACGGAAGTGTTGGCGCTGCTTCAAAAGGAATCCTTGAATTAGAACTTGAGCGCTATCTTTTATATCGGCTGTATATTGCTGGGAAAGCTGAAGTTTTATTACACAACCAACAAGACCTTTTTATCGGCGGGCCGGTGAACTATAATCAGTTTAACCTTGGTGCCATTGCCGGACTTCAGTGGCCTAAGTTTGGGATTTATGGTGGTGTGAAAACAGGCTCGGTTTGGAATTTTAATATCCATGCTTCCAACGCGAGTGGTGATGAATTCTGGGTAAAACCGGTTGATAATGCTGACCGCCTTACCACCTCATTTACCGGGGGCATAAAATATTACCTGCTTAATTTCTTGCGACTCAAAGCAGAAATCACCCAAACACATAATCTTCCACAGAATATAGTCCCTCAAAATAGCTTCACCGAAAACCCGGCTTTTCGATCTTTTGATTTTAACCCTATTTCCTTTTCAGTTGGAATTTCAATCAGCATCCCATGGAATAAACCATCACGCCCCAAAGGAAGTAACACCAAGTTGCCTCCATTAATGAACCTTTCATCCGTCAACTTTGACAAGCCGATGAAGGACACCTTTGTCACTTCAAAGTTCGGCCCACGCTGGAGAAGCACGCACAAAGGCGTTGATTTAGATGCTAATCTGCGTGACAACATCTATGCTGCCGAAAAAGGGATTGTCGTAAAGGCCGGCAAAGGAAGTGGTTACGGTAAAATGGTTCGTATCAAACATGCCGGAGGCTTTGAAACGGTGTATGCCCACATGAGCAGAATCCGGGTTAAAGAAGGCGACCGCGTAAGCAAAGGACAGTTGGTTGGCAAAGCAGGAAATACCGGAACGTCAACGGGAGTTCATCTTCACTTTGAGATCCTTAAAGATGGTAAAGCTGTGAACCCTCAATCTTATGTTCGGTTTTAAGGTTCTTTTTTCTGATTTTCTATCTGAATTCAAGCCTTATTACTTATGAAAAAGACATTACTCTTATCCCTATTCCTTGCTATCGCCTTTAGCTTACAAGCTCAAGAAGCAGACTCAACCGCTCAGCAACCTCAAACTTTTGAGTATGAATGGGCCGGTGAAAAAATAATGATGCAGAAATACTTCATCGTGTTTTTGAAGAGTGGTCCGGAAAGGAGTCAGACTGAAGCAGAAGCCATGAAACTGCAGGAACAGCACCTCGCTTACCTTGGCGGTCTTTATGAGAAGGGCATCATAAACCTGAATGGGCCTACAGATGGGACGGGTGATATTAGAGGGTTTTCCGTTTATAATGTCGCCAACATCGAAAAAGCCCGCGAGCTGGCCAATAACGATCCCATGGTTAAAGCCGGAAGGCTGGAAGTAGAAGTTCATCCCTGGTGGCTGGCAAAAGGCTCGGGAGTGAAGTAGGGTTTACTTTTCTTTAATCAGAGCGATGGATGTCTTGTTGGGGTATTTTTATTTAGTTAAACCATTTATTCTCGTCACGTTGCTCCGCTGCGTGATGCCAATACGAGGCTCCGCCTCAACCCGGGGTTCCGCAGCAGAGTGGCGGAACCAGTAGAATGGAGATATTGTCTGGGTTTATTATTTAGTTATACCACTTATAACTACCACCGGTAGGCTTAAATGGATCGAGTTCAATATGGATGAGTTCGTACTCCCCGTCTGAAAATTTATAAAACCTACTTTGATCAGCGGCCTTCTCATATCCCGATGCTCGAATATATAAAATGGTGCCATCTTTACTCCATTGTACTCCTCCAGACGTTCTAAAGTCTGGTAGTATAATCTTATGGCTGTCCGTTTCGGAATCATATAAATAAGCTTGTACTCCACCTACGGCAGTTTGGTAAGAAATAAATCGACCATCAGGGCTCCATTTAGGTTCAACTGCATTTCCTGTTTCGGTAATTCTGGTCAACCTACCACTTTCCAATTCAATGGTATAAATATCTCGATAGTACCCTGATCTTACAGAATCGGCATAAGCTGCTTTGGTAGAGAATGCCAATTTCGACCCGTCAGGACTCCAGGCAGGGTCCCATGCACCCCAGCTGTTATTAACATTGGTTACAGAGTCGGCTTCAAAATCATACACTCGTATACTACTGTACCCTGATTCAAAAGCTATTTTTGAACCATCGGGGCTCCATACCGGATGACGTCCCGTATAAGGAAGTCCAATCTCATTGTCGTTTATTTTCATGGGTCTTTTATTGGACCCGTCTGCATTCATTAAATAGATAGATGAGGAATGCACTGAAGATTTCTTGGAAGTAGTAAATACAATCTTAGATCCGTCTGGACTCCAGGATGGCTCAAAAGCTGAATTCTTATTAAAATTAGTCAGCTTCTTTAGACCAGATCCATCCGTATTCATTTTATAGATTTGGGTTCCAGCATTGCCATTGGCATTTTCAATTTTTGAAAAGACAATTTTTCCGGGGATCTCAGGCTTTGGGTTATTGTCATCAAGCAGATCACATCCCGAAATAATACAGGCAAAACTAATGGTAAATAAAAAAGTTCGTATGGTCATTTGTTCTCTTAACTACTTATTTCTTGTTAAGCTATTTATACTATAGAACTAACACAAGACTGATTTGGTCTATTTTTTTCAGCCCCTCCCTTTTCTTACTTTATCATGAGTTTAGATAAGGTCACTAAAGTTGTCATCCTGAGCGCTTAAAAGCTATACTAAACACATTTTTTGAACGCGAAGGGTGACAACCAAAGATTAATTTTATCTCAAACTAACAGTACTTTAAGTAAACTCAATTAAAAACAAATATCCTCCCCATGCGCGAAGCCATCTTTGTCCCGCTCGAATCCTACAGTGAACTTCCTGAAGAGGAAATGAAAAAGCGAGCTTCTGATTTTTATGAGCTGGTTAAAAAGCGCCGAACGGTTCGGGATTTCAGTGACCGCCCGGTACCCAAAGAAATTATTGAGAATTGCCTGCTTGCTGCGGGAACCGCCCCCAATGGCGCCAACAAACAGCCCTGGCATTTTGTGGCCGTTTCAGACCCTGAGATTAAAAAGACGATTCGCATAGAAGCTGAGAAAGAGGAGCATGAGTTTTATAATCGCCGCGCGCCGGAAGACTGGCTCGATGACCTCCGCCCTTTTGGTACCGATGAAAACAAGCCCTTCCTCGAAAAAGCCCCCTATCTGATTGGAATCTTCGCCCAAAGTTATAAGCTGGATGAAGACGGGGAAAAAGAGAAACATTACTATGTGAAAGAATCAGTCGGTATTGCGACTGGAATCCTGATCACCGCCCTGCATAATGCCGGTTTGGCTACGTTAACTCACACCCCAAGTCCTATGGGTTTTCTGAATGAAATTATGGGCCGGCCATCACATGAAAAGCCATTCTTGTTATTGGTGGTGGGCTATCCTGAAGAAGGAACAAAGGTTCCGGATATTTCGAAAAAGTCGCTGGATGAGATTTCTACTTTTATTTAACCTATCTAGATCTAGTCATTTCGCGGCGAATGCCCGAAACCTGGATGGTTTTCAGACATCAAATTATAGTTTATATCAACATTTAGATTCCTGCCTACGCAGGAATGACCATTAAAACATTATTCCTTGAGTAAAGATAAGAGCACATCAAAAAAAACCTCCACCTTCAAAAAAGAGCTCCTTCAATGGGGGCTTATTTTTTTGGTGGGAGCTATTCTGTATGGAACCGGTTATCACACCGAAGTGATCGGGAAGCTTCAGAGCGTGATTTTATATACCGGCCTTTTTCAACCGGATGTTGAGGAATCCATTCAGCATGGAAATCTGGCTGATTACGATATGCCTTTACTTACTATAAATGGCGAGCGCACTTCTCTTTCTGAATTCGAAGGCAAAACTATTTTTCTAAATTTCTGGGCGACCTGGTGTCCGCCTTGTATCGCCGAGATGCCCAACATTCAAGCTCTTTATGATGGGATTGACGATGACGACATTGTCTTTGTAATGGCCTCTTTAGATCGCGATCCTCAGAAAGCCTGGGACTTCACCAAGCGAAAAGAGTTCACTTTTCCTGTTTACTCGGTTATCAGAAAGCCGAGAATTTATGACACCTCTATGGTTCCTACGACCTATGTTATTTCTCCTGATGGAACCATTGTTATGATGCATGCGGGAATGGCTAAATACAACACCGATGATTTCAGGGCTTTTCTCACCGGCTTTTCTGATCAATAAACCGTCTAATGGAACGCGGACGACACTGACAATTCAGATAGTCGCTGATGAATTTCATTAAATCCCCAACAATTCAATTTATCTGCCAGAGTTAACCAAAACACCTTTTTTAATGACATCGAAATTAAAAAAACGTACCTTGGCGATGGTCTTTTAAGGCTATAAATTTTATTTAAAACAACTCTCTGGAACAAAGGTCCTTCATGGCATCCCGCTGGTCTTTGTTCAGGATGACAAATCAAAAGTATGGAAAAAGTTATCTCCGGCATTCAGCAAATCGGAATCGGCATTCCTGATGTTCACAAAGCTACAGATTGGTATCGCCGAAATTTTGGTATGGATATCAAAGTTTTTGAAGACGCCGCTACGGCTGAGCTTATGCTTCCTTATACAGGCGGTAAGCCCCATGACCGAACTGCTATTCTCGCCCTGAACATGAAGGGCGGTGGCGGTTTTGAGATCTGGCAATACACCAGTCGCGAGCCCCAGCCTGCAGATTTTGATCTAATGATGGGAGATCTGGGTATTAACTGTGGAAAGATTAAGTCGATTAATGTCCCGGGAACTTACGATGAGATGGAAGCAGCCGGACTGGATATCCTAACTCCGCTGGAGAAAAACCCGGCCGGCGACTACAACTTTTTTGTTAAGGACTTATATGGAAATATCTGGCAGGTAGTAAAAGGTCTCGATTTCTTCAAAAAGAAAACGCCGTCATCTACCGGCGGTGTGGTTGGCGCTGTGATCGGCTCCACAAATATTGAAAAAGCGAAGACGCTATATTCTGATGTTCTGGGCTACGATGAAGTCGTTTTTGATATGACGGCTACTCATGCTGATTACGAAGGTCTGCCGGGTGGAGATCATAAATTTCGCCGTGTGCTGCTTCGGCATTCTGAGCCTCGGCAAGGTGGCTTTAGTAAGATGTTTGGCCCTACTGAAATCGAACTCATTGAGGTTTTGGGAAGAAAACCCCGCAAGCTTTTTGAAGATCGTTACTGGGGAGATTTGGGATTCATTCACCTTTGCTTTGACGTACAGGGCATGGACGCTTTAAAAGAAGACCTGGAAGAAAATGGCTTCCCCTTTACCGTAGATTCTGCAGATAGCTTTGATATGGGCGAAGCTGCTGGTCGGTTTACTTATGTTGAAGATCCTGACGGAACACTTATTGAGTTTGTTGAAACTCATAAAGTCCCCATTATGAAAAAAATAGGTTGGTACATTGATATGACTAAACGTGATCCAAAAAAGAACCTTCCCAACTGGATGATTTCTGCTCTTCGCTTTAGCCGAATGAAGGATTGAAAGTGATTTGGTGATAGAGTGATAAAGTGATGAGTGATGAAATCGTAAATCACCATATCACTTTATCACCATATTACTTGATCACTTAATCAACATCATTTTGCGGGTTTCTACAAAGCTTCCTGCTTGTATTCGGTAGATATACATCCCGCTTGATAATGCGGAGGCATCGAATGTGACGGTCTGGACTCCTGATGCCGTTTTCCCATTCACCAAAGAAGCCACTTCTTGCCCAAGCATATTATACACCTTAAGGCTCACATCGCTTGCTTTCGGTAAATTGAAACTAATGTTTGTTGTCGGGTTGAATGGGTTGGGATAGTTTTGTGAAAGACTGAATTGATTGGGGTTGAAATCACCTTCTTCATTGCTCACCGAAGTACCATCATTTTCCGAATCAACATTCGCAAAGTAAACTACCACCTCAGAGCTTCCGTTTTTATTGGTAGCTGTGTATGTCATCGGGCCTGGATTTTCCTCGTCAACGATCCACCAGAACTTTCTTGTTTCTGGATCAAAAGTTGCCGAAGCCGGTTTGTTCATTACTGAAACCTCCGGGATACTTAAATCCAGATTCACTGCACTTATAAAAAATGAAAGAGTGTCTCCAACCGAGAAAGGAATAGGGCCGTCATTAAATACTCCTGGATAATTACCCCCCACGTTAACACTTCGAGTTCCGCCATTGGTTATTACATCAAAGTATGTGCTCTGGTTCATATAACCATCATCAAAAAATGCCCTTGGGTAAGCTCTGTAATATTGTATTACCATTTCTTGGATGTTGATATCCCATCTCAGAGTAACATAAACCTGGGTTCCATCTTCCAGTGAGCGATAATCGTTACCACCTCCATTTGTCGTATCTCCTGAAGCGTTCAGGTTATAACTCCGATCTCCGATGCTTGTACCGTCTTCATTGAACAGCCTCTTAAAGACCCCTGTCTTATACATTTCTCCGGTTAAGAAATCGATGCTAAAGGTTTCTCGCAACACCATTTGATACGTTTCACCAAAGAGCATGTACTGTGAAGTTGAATATGAGCTTAATACCAATTCGCCATTGTCTAATCGAAATATTCTTATCTCTGTTTGATTTCCGGCTTCATCATAATCAAATTCCGTTTTACTGATGGGGTCATCAATGACAGGGCCTCCTTCATTGTTTAGGCTATCAGGATAGACGCTGTAAAGGATTAATGAGTCAACCAACGTTTCATCATTCGGGTTCTGAAAGGTCTTATACAATCCGGTAGCTACCCATTGAGAATCTGTCCAGGTATATTGACGCCCCTCAATCACATTATTGTTATACATATAGTAAACACTATCACGCCCTATGAGCTGATCTTTATTATTATCCCATTGTTTGGAAACCTGATAAATAGTCCTTCTTCCATCTCCAAACTTAGTGTAGCTATAGCTCCAGCTAAAAGTAGATCCATCAAAGCCATATGAGCGATAAGAACTCAACTCATAATTTTCGTTAGAAATATTTCTTTGTTCCGATTCCGGATAATATTCCATGTTCTCAGGGTTGTACCTTTCCTCAATGCGTAATGTGTCCCACCCCTGCTCATTTTGATAACTCAATAGGTGAGCATATTTAACCCACCCTTCTTCAGTATCATAGTTTTCTGAATATGTCTCGTAGTCAGCTCCCCGTGATGGTTCACCTACAAAAGCCGTTCTTAAACCATAGTATGGTGTTCTGCTCCCATAATTAAAGTAGAGTGTTTCGGTTGTGTCATTACCCGAATCATAAGCCTTACTATACATGAACCTTTCTGGAAATAACGCCATACTATCCTGGTTCCAATTGTAGGCCTCATCGCTAATTAAGTAAGAGCCCGATTCTATCAAGCCCTCAGTCCAGCGCCAGCCAAGAGAAGACGGACGATACATAGAATCATTAGGGGCTTTGTACTCTTCAAATCTCCAGGAGGTATCTGGATTATTCAGAAAGACACCTTTCTTTCGCAACTGATTAAACTCCTTCATGAAGTTTCTTTTTTCCTGAACTCCAGCATTCAGTAGTAACAGATCTGCTTTTTTTGTTTGTGGAGAAACCTGATAAATAAATGCTTTATGTGACAAATCCAGATACTGATTATTTATCTGCTTCTGAATATCCACCTGTTGTGCCGAAGCTGCTATGCTGAAACCTAAAAAACCTATTAGTAGTAGCTGTATTTTTTTCATTGTATATCTGATTCTTTTAATAATGAAGCCTGCATGAGCTACAGGAATACATCAAATTTCAAATATTCATCAACTAACTGTTATCGCCCGAACGGAGTATTTTTCTACCTCTACTTCACAACGTTTCGCCTTAACGCTAACCGCACAGCAGCAGCCCGTGAATTCACCTGCATCTTTTTGTAGATGTTTTTGATGTGCGTTTTCACCGTCCACGGACTCAGGATAACATCTTCTGCTATCTCTTTATTGGATTTTCCCTCAATAACATGCTCGAGAATTCGAATTTCTGCCGGCGTTAAATCGAAAGGCACTACTTCCGGTTCTTTCTTTTTTTGTGTAGGATCTTTTCTTAGCCCCGAAACTAAACTCATAAGTTTTCTGGCAATAGATGGTGATATTGGAGACCCGCCTTTTTTAACATCCTTAATCGACTGAACTACCTCTTCAATCGGTTCATCTTTTAATAAGTATCCCGTGGCACCAACCTGAATGGATTCAAATATTCGCTCATCGTCCTCAAAAACCGTAAACATGATGATGTCAATGTCTTGATGCTTTTCTTTGATCTGAAAGGTTGCCTCGATCCCCGAAAGCCCAGGCAATTCAATATCCATAAGCAGGACGTCAGGAAGCTCTTCTGCCTTATCAAGATATTTTATACAGAGCTCAGCATCTTCTACCGCAAAAACCAGATCAATCTCATCGTAAAAGGAAAGCAGCTCGGAAAGGCGCTTCCTAAAAATGCTGTGATCTTCAATAATGGCAACTTTTATCTTTTCCATTCCCGAATATTTATGCTAATCGTGTTCGTTGACTTTCAAAATGCTTCTTTTTTTTGATTAAGCATATCCCCTGAATTTGGTATTTATAAATTGAAAGAGAGCTTTATTTCTGTTCCATTTTTTTTATCCATGTCTAAGGTTCCTCCCAGCTCTTCTGCTCTTTTTCGCATATTCCCCAAACCATAGCCCCCATTTAATGCCTGTCCGTTTTCCTTAAAGGTCCCATCATCTTTTATGCATACCTTCAGCGACCCATTATTTCTACTGAAATGTATATCAAGATTTTCTGCACCTGCATACTTCAGTGTGTTTTGAGCCGCTTCCTGGATGATCCTGAAAACATTCAATGCCTGGGTTGAGCTCAGTGTTACTTTGTCCTCTACTTCCTGGTGGTAATGAACCTGCAACTCATCACACAACGCACTTTGAGACTTGAAGTATTTCTTTAGGTGATCAACAAAACCTTCCAGGTCTAAACTGTTCTGATTAAGCGCCCAAATGGTTTCTCGTAACTGCTTGATGGTAACATTGGCGTCTCCTCGCAGCGAGTTCATTAGCTCTGCTGAGCGGGCCGTGTTCTTCTTTTCATTATATTTTTCAATCAGTGTTAATCCAGATATTATATTCGCTAACTGAGCTCCTACATGATCATGAAGATCCCGGGAAATTCGCTCCCTTTCGTTTCTAAGTCTATTTTCAACTTCCATTTTACGAATTTGCTCGCGGAGCCTTCTCTGTGAAATATGCCTGATTCCTACAACCAACAAAACAAGCCCTGTCAACCCTGAAAGAGAGCGAAACCACCAGGTCTGCCACCAAGGAGGCGTAATATTTACTGCGAGCTGTATTCCCTCTTCATTCCATACACCATAGCTATTCGCAGCTTTTACCCTGAAATTATATTCCCCTGGCTCAAGATTTGGATAGTCCGCGAAGGTTCGGTTTCCTGCTTCCACCCATTGCTCGTCCACACCCACCATTTTATAGGCGTACTTATTCTGCTGCGGTTTCTCGTAATCCAAAGCAGCAAACTCAAAAGAAAGAAAGTTTTTGTTGTATGGAAGAATAAGCTCCTTTTCAAATACGCTGCTCGTATCGGTATTATAAGGTTCATTAAATAGCCGAATACCAGTAAGCTGAACAACCGGTTCTTTCTTATTCGTGGTAAGCTCTTCTGTATCAAGAATATTAAAGCCGCCAATCCCCCCAAAAACAACTCTCTCATCTGACAGTCTTAAGTAGGCGCCGGTATTAAATTCTTTATTCTGAATGCCATCCTCTTCAGTAAAAGCAGTAAAACTTAGTGTTGGTGTATGCAGCCTGGCTAATCCATTGTTTGTGCTAATCCAGATGAAGTCTGGATCAACATCAGGGAGAATGCCATAGGTGCTGTTATTTGAAAGCCCTTGTTCCGTACCAAACCTTCTAAACTCATTTTTTATGGGATTCCACCGTGTTATTCCGCCCCCATAGGTTGCAAACCAAAAAGTGCTGTCGTTTTGATGATAAATACTGCGCCCATCGTTAAATGAAACCGAATTGGAGTTTGATGGATCATGTCGAAAAACAGAAATTCTTCCAAACTGACCTTCTTGTACTTCAATTTTTGTAAAGCCATTTTCCATAGTTGCCAGCCATATACCTCCATCTCTATCTTCATAGATTCGGCGAATTTTCTCTCCGCCTATTACATTTTCCCCGCCTGTATTGCTATTAAAATGAGTAACATTAACCGGTTCATTTTCGAGCAAGCCTACCGGATTTTTCACTAGCTGAAGGCCATCCCCCTCATATCCAACCCACATCCACCCTCTGCTATCTATAAATACCTGATGAATTAGATATGAGTTTATGAAGCTATTCTCCGGGTTGAAGTTACGAGCCGATCCTTCAGGCTTTCCTTCTCCATTGATCGGAATATAGAATAACCCATTCGTTACCGTTACTACCCATAACCCGTTTTCACTTCTTTCCAGTGACCAGATTTGGTTTTCAATCAGCTCTTTTGGGAGCCCTTGGAAACGTTCTGTATTTACTGCTTCTTCATTCCAAAATCGGATTCCTTCAGCGCCGGCAAACCAAATACCTTTTCCCTGTTCCTCTTCCAGCGCCAGAATAAATGGAGCTCCCATTTCAGGATTCGTATCTTCGTTAACTAGCTTTATTGCGGTTTGTTCTTCAAGCCTTACAAAGCCCTGTCCCCAGCTATAGCTCCATATCCCACCTTGTGGATCATGATATAATGCTGTTGGTGAAAAATCTTTACTCCCAGTCTTCAATTCCTGATAACTTCGCTCACCCGTATTTTTGTTAATAAATTGAAGCCCTTTTTCCTCAGATGTGCCAATCAGGTATTCCTCTTTTTCCACATATAGCTGTTGATTATGTTCAGAGGCCATACCACTTTCTAATGATTGAATAATGCTTTCTGAAAGCAGCTCTTTTGGAACTTTCTGGTTGCCAGAGTTTTGGCTATACACCCAAATTTGGTTTAGCTCATCAACGATTACTCTTGACAGGTTTTGAACATTCTCACCTTTAAACTGATCAACCCTTTCTGCTGTTAAAACCCTTTTTTGCGGATTTGATTTGTATGCCTCAACCTCTTCTGATGGAATATGATACAGACCGGTAAAAGACGCTCCTAAAAAACTTCCATCTTTAAATTCTACAACTGCATTTGGGCTGTAGAGTTCTATGCCGGTCTTTTTATCCTTTATTTCAACCCCTCGGAAGCTCCCTTTATCCGGGTCAAATAATCCAAATGCCTGAGCTCCTATTGACGCCCAGAAAGCTCCCTCACGATCCTTCATAAAAAGGTAGATGGGCGCGCTTGGAAATCCGTTTCTTATTTTTTCACTGTATTGGTAACGGGCAAACTTCTCGGTTCTAGGGTTGAATTTATTAATGCCTCCATCCCTTGTTCCAACCCAAATAGTCCCATCATCATCAACTAAAATCCCGTGAATGAAATTATCAGAAATGCTTGTACTGTCAGACGAATTATGCCTATAGGTCTTCACTGACTTTCCGTCAAATCGGTTTAACCCATCAATGGTGCCAACCCACAGAAATCCACTTTTATCCAGAGCCAGATTTGTTACCGTATTATGAGATAAGCCAATGTTTTGAGCATTATACTGTGTAACGCTAAAATGATAGGGCTGACTATTAGCAAGCCCTGCCCACAAAACCCCAAAAACAATGAATCCTATTACCCTAACCAAAAAACCTCTGCTAGTTACCCTTTGAGGTAATATCTATAATTTTTAGGGCTTTTAAATGATCATAATAAAAATTTAACGTACCCTTATTGACCCTCTCTGTCAGGTACTAAAGGCTCACTGCCCTGCAGCACATCCATTTCTTCTTTCAGCATTTCCTGAACATAGTGTGCTCCCGCAACAGAATCATACCCTACTCTGTAGCGAACTTTTTGCTTGTATAAATCCATGATGCCCGTCAGTTGTCCGTCCCGAAGGAGTAATGACGCTAAACCCGTTCCCTGATCTTCAATGTTTGCAGAAATAGAAGTGATTCCCGGAATCGTTTGCTGTACACGGCGAACCTGAAGATTAAATTCTTCGCCTCCTTCTTCTTTACGAATAACAAATGAGCCTCCTTTTTTGATTGAGTTTACCACATTCATATCTACTTCAATCAATTCTTTATCAGTGGAAAGGCTGTCTGAGTTCTTGATGGGCTGATTTTCCATCTGCTCATTTTCTGCTAATGCCTGAGGCTGTTCCGCGCTTTTCTTTTCTTCACCGCAGCTAATCATAGTGACCATTCCGGTAACCAATACTGCCAGCAAAAACACTCTTTTTGAATTTCTCATAGTTATTTAATTAGCGCCATTTTCTTGGTTAACGTTGTTGTTCCGGCTTGAAGGCGATATACATAGATTCCGCTAGCCAGGTTTGCTGCGTCAAAGTTAACCTCATAATCTCCGGCTCCCTTATTCTCATTCATCAGAGTCGCAACTTTTTGCCCCTGCATATTAAAGATCTCAATCTGCACTTCTCCTGCCTGCTTCAGAGTATAGTTTATGGTGGTAGTCGGGTTGAATGGGTTTGGATAGTTTTGCCCAAGAGTGACGGCCTCAGGTGTTGTTGCCATTTCATTCGAAACAACATCATTAACAGATAGCGTTACAGGAACCTCGATAACTCTGTTTTCGGGATCGTTTGTTCTAACAACAAGGGTCGTTTCGTAGGTTCCGGCGGTCAAGCCTGTTGAATTGAAATTGAGCGTTGCTTCATTAGTCTCTTCCTCAAACGCAACACCGCTCATATTTTCTACTGATAGCCATCTGTAGGGTGTGTTTAGCTGCTTCAGCTCAAAATTATCTACATCAATCCGGGTTCCTGATGTTGCCTCATTACGCTGAAGCACACGCATCTCGCTTGGAGTTTTGCCATTCAAGAATCCCGCTTCATAAATTGGAGTTCCATTCAGGTAATACTCTATAACTTCATCTTCAACATTATATACAATTTTGAGTGTGTTGTAGGTATTTGGCGGGACCACAGCGTTTGTCCCAAAGAACTGTAGTTGATCGTTTTCACCTAAATCTGCAGCAAAAATGGTTCCCTCGCTAATAATTACTCCACTTGAAAACTCTCCGTTTTCTCCATCAAAGAAGTAAAAGTCATAGACTTCAGAATTAACCTCTACCCCGGAAATGGAAAAGTCTACACTTAGTTCATAGTTGCCAAAAGGCTGGTACCCAAAAAATGGTGCTGAAATAAATTGTGTGTTACTAGTCCCGTCATGAGTTATTCGAAGGTTTCGGTTTCCATCACTACCACTGCCTGAAACGATCTCAAATGGTGATCCGCTTAAAACAGTCCAGTTGTCATAGCCGGAAAACTCTCCTGTTGGGAAGTTTTCAAAAGAGGTGCTGTATAAAACTTCTTCTGTCTTTAAGCCCTTTCTAGCTTTTTCACTGTGGAATGAGTGGTTTGCAGGAATACCAATGGTGTTTTCCATAAGCTCCGGCTGCATTGTCTTTAATCCAGCTTTTGCCCTTGTTTTATTAACAGTAGCGCCGGGAAAATCAAAGTCTATATCCCACACAAGACCGCTCTCCCCTCCATTTGAAATACTGAACGGTACGCTGATTTCGTCTTCCCTGTTAATCGTTACTTCTATTTCATCAGTAGAAACAGAAACTACCGGGGAATCAACAATGGAAGGCCTATATCCTGCTATCGTTCTTTTGACCTGCTTTAGTGTTAAGGTGGCGTCTTCAGGAGTGTTTCTGTTGCTAGTTCCTACACTAGCCCCATCAAACATCAAAACCGGACTTGAAAATATGGGTGCCTCCAATTGCCCTGCATCACTATATGCCATAACCGTAACAAAGTTCTCTGCCGCATTTTGAAACCCAACTGAATAATGGAATAAGGCTCCACTTTCAGATGCCGCTGCACTTTGCTGGGTTCTTGAGTGTGAATTACCCATGTTGTGCCCGATCTCATGCACAAGCGTATAATTAGTTGCCACCTGCTGAACTCTATTCACGGAAAAACTTCTTAAAGGAGCTCCGGACACACTATTTAACACCCAGGCAATTCCTCCTGTATTTGGTTCGCTCATTATAAGAGCCATGAGATCTACCCCATACTCTTCCCTCAGGTCATGAACCTCTTCCATATAGCCGATGTAGTCTGTGTCATCTTCTCCAAAAGAAGGGTTATCGCGATCTTGGGTAAATCTTCTTAAATGATCTCCTGCCGAAATATCCTCATCATTATCTCCGCGGTATGCGGTTTTGTGGATGTGAGCTACTCTTAGCTCGATTCCTGTTTCACTATTATCCAGAGCTGTTTGAGAGAGATTAATGGATTGAGCAAGGATAAAATCTATGTTCCCAAAGGCTGAACTTTCTGCCCAAACCTCAGCAGAATCGGTATAAACAAGCATTATATCGATAGAAATACTGTCGTCCACGGATGCATAAACCGGAGCTACCATCGCGCCACTTTCGGCATCTGAAATAGATTTTTTTCTGTTGTCTGAAAACCTGCTTTTAAGGTTGGGTATAGCCTCAAGGTTTTCATTTTCATGAACAGCACAAGATTCTGTGGTTCCCAGTATCGATTTATTCCGGGTCAGAAATGCTTTGCCTATTTCTTGGTCTTCAGCAATCATCACGGCGCTCGAGTGGGATTCATGGTATAAACCAATCAAAGTGCCATCACCATAAGAGAAAGTGAACTTATTGTCTGGCTTGCCTAACTCCGTTGCCATATAAGAAGTGATTCCCGCCCGATAATTCTTTTGGCGATCTATTCTGAAAAGAGCCGTCTTGTTTTGTCCGGTTTCCATTTCAAAGATGGCGCCTTTTTTAAAATCAGCGCTCTCTAAGGCAGAGCTATTTAGGGTAAAGAACGTTTTGTCACTTTGATTTGCTTCCGCTTTGTTCAGGGAAACTTCATCTAAAGAGTTAATTTTTAATGGTGTGCTTTCCTGCGCTTTAACAACCGTTGAAAAGGTCAGGAACGCAATGATAGCTACTGCTAATAGTTTTTTCATCTCTTCTCTGCTAATAGATTTATTTTGTACAATATTGTAAATAATAAGGACTAATTCTTCCTCTAGGCAAAACGGTCTGCCAGCCGATTAATTAGATAACCACTTTCAGTGAGCGCCTGAGTTGCAAATTTTCCAAAGAAGTCTGTAACTCCTTCAAACTCTTTAATAAACCCTTCGCGGTCATTTTGTTCCACCATTTTTACCAGCTTTTTGTGGTGCTCAAAGAACTTTAACAACAGATCCCGGCGCTCTTTATTGGCAAATACAATATCAGCATAAAGTTCTGCATCCTGAGCGAAGATTCGGCCGGTCATCATTAATTCAGCGCGGTAAATTGGGGAGGAGTAATCCAGCATATCCGTGGGTTTCAAGTCAAACTCTTCCATAAAAGAACCATGCAAAAGAGCCACAAAGTGACGTAAGCCCTGAACCAGGTGCATCACATGGTCATGTTTTTGGGGATCTGCTTCAATTACACGCATGCCCCATAATTCACATTGCTCCATAAACCATTTTGCGTTTTCTCCATCCCGGGCATTACAAAATACCATCAGCTGTTTGGAAAGGTTTTGAACATCCGGACCATGCATAGGGTGAAGCCCAACTACCGGGCCGTTATGCGCCGCTAACATTGCATCAATTGGGTTAGATTTGTTGCTGGTGAAATCCGCAAGAATGGTCTCTTTCTTAAGGCGCCCGCTCAGTCTTTCGATCACGCTTTCTGTAACATTGATAGGAACCGTTACAATTACCATATCCAACTTGGGAGATATTTCCTCAAGCTCGTGCCAGTTTTTCTTGTCGATGGAGTAGGTTTCATGTCCGGATTGATCTGCTATCCGTTTGTACAGCTTGCCCATCCCTCCTTCACCTCCAACAAATAGAATATGTTTAGGAGATTCAGTAGCTATAGGAAAAGTCTCTTGTGATTGAGTTGCTCTGGAAGCAGTCATAATCATTCTTAAAAAATCTTCCGCCCAGTCAGGATCAATACCTTTAGTTTTCGCAAGATCTTTAAATGCTTTTGACTTCTCTTCTTCGCGCGCCGGCACAAAAACCGGTAGCTGATTCTCAACTTTTCGCTTAATTACATCCCGAACAATATCCCCCCGCTCTGAAAGCAAGTCCAGAATTTGCTCGTCAATTTCATCTATACGCTTACGGGGCGACTCTAAATCTTTATGCCGATGAGACATCTGTATTTGGTTTTATTAGCCACAAAATCGCTAAATCACAAAATGTTTTGGCTAGGCTGAAGCTTGAATCAGCGGTTCTCTCCGCTAATCAGCCTTTTGAGTTCAATGAACTTCTTTAAACACTATAATTTCAAATCTTTTTCGTGTTTTAGCGATTTTGTGGCATTAATTTTTCTGTGTTCTTGTTTCCTAAGTTACGTTACAGTTTGTACCTTTGAAAGGCATATATGTCCCAATTTAAACTTCACTCACCTTACGAACCCGCAGGCGATCAGCCTAGTGCCATAGCTGAACTTACAGAAGGCCTCAATGCGGGAGATAAATTTCAAACTTTGCTGGGAATAACCGGCTCCGGTAAAACGCGTACCGTTGCCAACGTTATTGAAAATGTGGAGAAACCCACCCTGGTAATGAGTCATAATAAAACGCTGGCCGCTCAGCTCTATCGGGAGCTTAGTGACTTTTTCCCCGAGAATCGTGTAGAGTTTTTTATCTCTTACTATGACTATTATCAGCCGGAAGCCTACCTCTCTACACAGGATAAATTCATTGAAAAAGATCTTTCTATCAATGAAGAAATCCAGCGACTGAGGCTTCGGGCGACAAGCTCTTTACTCTCCGGGCGACGGGATGTAATCATTGTTTCTTCAGTGAGTTGTATTTACGGTATTGGCTCACCTTCTGAATATGAGAAATTAATTTTGACCCTGAATAAAGGTCAGGAGATTCCGCGCAATACTATTTTGTATGATTTGGTGGACCTTCATTATAACCGAAATGACCTGGACTTTAAGCGAGGGACTTTCCGGGTTCGGGGTGATGTGATAGATGTCTATCCGGCCTATTCTGACGAAGGACTTCGAATTACACAGTGGGGGGATGAAATTGAATCCCTTCAGCTTTTTGATGTAAACGATGGAACTGTTCATGACTCTGTGGATGAGTTTCGGGTTTATCCTGCTTCACATTATGTGACTTCTAAGGCTAGACTTGAACAATCCATTGAGCAAATTCGAGAAGAATTAGAGTGGCGAAGAAAAGTCCTCGTGGATGAAGAAAAATTTCTGGAAGCTAAACGCATAGAGCAGCGCACCCTTTTTGATATTGAGATGATTCAGGAAATCGGATACTGCTCTGGGATCGAAAACTACTCCCGATATTTAAGTGCCCGAAAGCCCGGCGAACGCCCCTACTGTTTGCTCGATTATTTCCCGGATGATTTTTTGGTGGTTGTAGATGAAAGTCACCAAACTATTCCCCAAATTTCAGCTATGTACGGCGGAGATCGCTCTCGAAAAGTCGAATTGGTTGAACACGGGTTCCGACTACCTTCCGCGCTTGATAACCGTCCACTTACATTTGATGAGTGGGAAGGTTTAGTAAATCAGGCCATTTTTGTAAGTGCTACACCCAGTGATTATGAACTGGAAAAGTCCGGCGGTGTTTATACCGAACAAATTATTCGACCAACCGGGTTGATGGAACCCGAGATTGAAATCCGCCCGCTGGATAACCAGGTGGATGATTTATTGAGTGAAATTCAGGAAAAAGTTAAAAAGAAAGAACGGGTTCTGGTTATTACTTTAACCAAACGGCTTAGTGAAGAGCTCAGTGAATACCTTAAAAACCTTGGCATCAGCGCGGCATATATGCATAGCGAGTTAAATGCCCTTGAAAGAATCGAAGTTTTATATAAATTCCGCCGCGGAGATTTCGATGTTCTCGTTGGAATTAACCTGTTGCGTGAGGGGATTGATATTCCTGAGCTGAGTTTAGTTGCTATTATGGATGCCGACAAGGAAGGCTTTCTTAGATCAGAAACATCATTGTTTCAGATTGTAGGGCGCGCCGCCCGAAATGTTGGCGGAAAAGCCATTTTGTATGCAAACAAAATGACGAAAAGCATCCAAAAGGTAGTAGATGAAACCGAGCGCCGGCGCAAAGTTCAGGAAGAGTATAATGAGAAACATGGAATCACTCCTGAAACCATTAAGAAGGAATTGAAGCCTTTGGTTGACCCGGCATTGATATCTAACAAAAGCTTTGATTTTGCTCAGGGTGACGACGATGCGAGCGAAGAAGCGCTTGAAATTGTTAAAGTTGCTGAGGATGGCATTCAGTATAAAGCCAGTCCGGCGATGAAAGAAGTCACCTTTGAAAGCAAAGACAAGTTAATTGAACATCTCCGGGAAACCATGATTCATGCTGCCAAAAACATGGAGTTTGAGGAGGCGGCCCGAATCAGGGACCAAATCGGACAATTAGAACAAGAATTATAGTTTACCATGAAGAATACTATTACATTTTTGAAATCATTCGCAACGGATAAAGATGTTGCTTCTATTACGCCATCTTCTCAATACTGTGTGCGTAAGCTTTGCGAGCATATTGATTTCAAGGCCACCAAAACAATTGTAGAATATGGTGGCGGGACCGGGGTATTCACTAAGCATTTCTTAAAGAAAATGAGTCCTGATGCTCAGCTTTTTGTGTTTGAAACCAACGACAATTTTATAAACACGCTTTCTAAAATTGACGACGACAGACTTACTATTTTCCCTGACAGTGTTGAAAATATAATGTCTTTGATGCCGGAAGAACTGATTGGCAATGTTGATCATGTAGTTTCCGGTATTCCCTTCTCTTTCTTTGACTGGGATATGAAAATCGACATCCTGAATAAAACTAAAGAAGTGCTCCACGAGAACGGATCTTTCTTAGCCTATCAAACATCCGGGCATCTAAAAAAGCCGCTTACCGAAGTATTTGATAACTACACGACTGACTTCTGCTGGAAGAACATCCCGCCGTATTTTATTTATGAGTCGGTGAATGAGCTATAGTTCAAAAGTATCTAGATGCTATTCTTTTCATATAATTATTAGTTCTTGCTTCATTTTTATTAACATAAATAACACCCTTTTAAAGGATTTCATTTAGCTTTTTACCATTCCGGGTCTATTTTTGTAAAGATTAAATATGGGTTATCATTCTTGTCAATTTCCTTTTCAAAAGCTACCAAAGAAGGGTTTTTTTGTTTTAAGCTAGACCACTCGGATCCCTTCTTTTTCTTATTTGAAATATATTCTACAAGGGATGTAGATTGTTGAAACCACACCAAAGTATCTCCTTTTATTTGAATCGGCCGTCGCATCATTGGACCTAATCCTATATCATCTTTAAGCTTAATGTTACTTGTGTGAAGCATTTTGTTTTCTTTATTAGATGCAAACACATAGTTATGATTTCTTTTATATCTATATGTAAAAAATGAAAAATCTTCAGCTTCATAATAGTTTGATATATTATTAGCGTACTCTTCTAATAGTTTAATTCTCTCTATAACATTTTCTTTCTCTTCAAAAAAACTCTCCGGTAATTCTTTTTCTCCAAAATCTATTTTTTTGATTTTTTTAAATTTTTCTTTGTCATAGCTATAGATAATATAATCTGATGGGGCTGTAAAAAATACTTTATCATTAAATACAGAAAAGTTTGTAGGCAAATTGTAATGGTAATCTATTAGGTCAGGATCAATATCAATACTCTCCTCTCTTATATTAAAATCATTATCTGTTATCAGCATGTTATGGCTATCATCCATTGAGTTTGTTAAAACATTATTCATAAAGATTAAATAACCACTTTCAATTTTTTTAAATCTACTTAACCGATGTTTGAAAGTTTTTTCCTCAATGTATTCTCCATTGTTTGAATTATAGTATATAAACTTACTTCCACCGGTATCATATATAATAATTTGATTGTTTTTTAGATCAACATCAAAATCGTTGGGACTCATAAATTCTCCTGGTCCTCTACCATAATTTGATATATCAAATAATAATCTCCCCTCTTCATTATATACATACAGTGCTAATGATTGCTCTGCATCCAATACATATATTTTGTTGTTCTTCAATAAAACTTTCTCTATCTGACCGATATAATTTCCGCCTTCTTCAGATAGCTTTAGATACTTTACATTAGATATTATTGAACTTGTATTTACAAATTCAGTTTTTTCAGGATTAATTTCTGTCGCCTCAATTTTTGACCCCTTCTTTTTCTTTTCTGTATCGGAGCATCCAAATATTAGGAAAAAAGTTAACAGTGTTAGTATAATTTTGTCCATAAGATCTACTTTAAAGAGTCAGTCTTTAGATTATGCTTTCTTTCTGATAGGACCTACCATTCCTCTGGGTCAACAGGCATTTCATCATAGGTGTATTGGTTTTCTGCTTCACATGTACCAGCTCCATATATACACCTAATCACGATTTAGCCTGATTCATACTATAGAACCCCAGTATATTTTATTTATGAGTCGGTGATTAAGTAGGGTTACTTTACTCTGGCTTCTTGCCCAGTTTTTTGCATAAAGAACCCAGCTGTTCTTTTTCTTTATTACTGAGGCAGCTAAACTCTTCCTTAATTTTCCCGAGGTGCTGTGGGAAAAAGTCTTCAATATATGATCGCCCTTTTTTTGTTAACGAGATAATTACAGCCCTGCGATCATTGGGGTCTGTTTTCTTTTCAACCATTCCACTCTTCTGAAGGTTATCAATCACCAGCGTGATATTTCCTCCACTTTTTAACAACTTCTGCCCTAATTCTCTTTGATTAAGAGGACCTAAATGAAGTAAGGCCTCCAGAGTGCCAAACTGACTCACCGTTAGATTTGCTTCAGAGAGGTGGCGAGACAACCTCCCGTTCATACTTTCGGTGGCACGCATTAACTTAATAAATGCATTCAGGGTTGATTTATCTTCTTCCGATCCTTCGTAATGCGTTCCCATACAATCCTTTATCTATTCTATTACCTAAAACTTCAACCAAAAAAGCTTCGTTCACTCACACTTCATAAGTGATGCTAACCGGAGCATGATCTGAAATATCCCACTTTTTTTCTATTTCAGCCACTTTTGCTTTTTCGGCTAAGGCACTGGTTGCCAAATGATAATCAATTCTCCACCCTTTATTTCGATCTTTTGAGGCCGCCCGATAACTCCACCAGCTATATAAGTCTTCTTTCTCGGGGTGAAGTTGACGAAATACATCATGGTAGCCAACTTCCAGAAATTCCGTCACCCACTTCCTTTCCTCCGGTAAAAAGCCAGACGTTTTATGCTGCTTGCTGGGATTATGAATATCAATTTCAGTGTGGCAAATATTAAAGTCTCCACAAAAAACTGCGGGCTTTTCTCCTTCAACAACCTTTTTTCCAAAGCGGATGAAGTTATCCAAGAAATCCATTTTCATATCCTGGCGAATGTCACCTGTTGTTCCACTGGGGGCATAAATACTGAATACCCGGTAGTTTTCAAATTCAGCCATAATCACACGGCCTTCTTTGTCTATCCAATCTACTCCGAGACCTTGCTCAACTTTAATAGGCTTTTCTTTTGAGTAAATTGCTACTCCTGAATACCCCTTTTTCTCAGCGATGTGGTAGGATTCGTGATAGCCGAGTTCTTTAATCTCTTCTGGAACCTGCTCTTCAAGCGCGCGAAGCTCCTGAATACAAATAACATCGGGATTACTCTCTTCAACCCAGTCTATAAAACCTTTTCGATGTGCCGCCCTTATTCCATTTACGTTGTACGAGCTGATCTTTGTCAAAATGGGTTACTTGGCTTTAAGAATTCCGAAATTTCTCTTTCCAACTTTCAGGGAAAATTCATCCCCGTCAGAAAAGGTAATAGAGTGATTTTTGTCCGTGACTTTCTTGTCGTCAATACTAACACCACCCTGTTTAATCATGCGCTTAGTTTCTCCGTTACTTGGAGAAAAGCCGGTTTCAGCAACAATATCGAGCAGGCGAATTTCTTCTCCGGTTTCAAAATAGAATTCCGGTGCGTCGTCCGGCACTTCCTTGTTGATGACCGTTTGCTCGAAGTGGTTCTTTGCTCCTTTAGCAGCTTCCTCACCGTGATACATACGGACAATAGTGAACGCTAAATCATGTTTGGCATTTCTTGGATCGGTTTTAATCTTTTCTTTAATAGCCGGAAGTTCTGCAGTATCCACATCTGTAACTAACTCAAAATAGGTGTAAATCAAGTCATCCGGAATGGACAGGGATTTGCCATACATATCATTTGGCGCTTCGTTAATCCCGATGTAATTATCGTATGATTTGGACATTTTTGCCGAACCGTCGGTTCCCACCAACAGTGGCATCATCAAACAAACCTGAGGCTCTTGTCCATCTTCTTTTTGAAGCTGACGGCCTACCAAAAGGTTAAACTTCTGGTCGGTTCCGCCAAGCTCTACATCTGATTTCAGGTAAACGGAATCTTGTCCCTGAGCCAGTGGATATAAAAATTCGTGCAAAGAAATCGGCTCATTGCCTTCAAAGCGTTTTGAAAAATCATCCCGCTCAATCATTCGGGCAACCGTCAGTTTAGATGACAGCTTAATCACGTCCATGAAATCCATTTCGCCCAACCAATCGTTGTTGTTGGTCAATGTGAGTTTACTTTCATCCAGAATGCTATTAGCCTGTTCAATGTAGGTTTTGGCATTCTCTTTTACTTCTTCCAGCGTCAATGGTGGACGCGTTTTATTTTGGCCGGTTGGGTCGCCAATCATCGCCGTAAAACCACCAATAATCAAAATAACTTCATGCCCTAAATCCTGAAATTGTCTCATCTTCCTCAGGATAACGGAATGACCTAAATGGAGATCTGGACGAGTCGGATCAACCCCAAGCTTTATCTTAAGCGGCTTATTCTCTTTTCTTGATTTCTTAAGCTTCTCAACAAGTTCTTCTTCCGGAACAATCTCTGTGGTTCCTCGACGAATAATTTCAAGTTGTTCCTCTACAGGTAAAAATGACATCTAATTATCTGAGTTATCGTTTAAAAATGGAATGTTTTCTAATGGGTTATGATCGCTGATATTAGCTTTCAGCGTTTCTGTATAATTTTCAGCTCCCGGATAGACTAAAGCTACTCCGTTGTAAGTCAATGGAGCCAAGTAAATTACGTAGGGGTATAAATAGGAATCATTTCTAGCTTGTTCACCAGGTACATTAAAGCCGGCTAAAAGCAGAAGCACGGCACTAACCACCAATCCACTTTTCAAGGCTCCAAAAGTCGCTCCTAAAATCCGATTCACCATGCTAAGCTTTACGGCTTTCAGTAGTTCCTTGGTGGCATATGCTAATAGAGCTACTAAACCAATGGTTCCTATAAATAGAATAGCTCCAGAAACAAAGGGCACAAAAGATGCTCCCTCTTCAAAAAGGGGTGCAACCATTCCGGTAAAGGCATCCAGGTAGTTAAAGGTGAGGAAAACAGCCAGAATAATAGCTACAATATTGAGCACTTCTTTTACCAATCCATTCACTGCACCTTTGTAGCCAAAGTATAGAATAGGTGTGGCAATAATCAGATCCAGGATCAGCATTCGTTATCCCCCGAGCTCCTCTTTTACAACCCGGCTCACCATAGAACCATCGGCTTTTCCTTTCAGCTGCCCCATAAGTGGGCCCATTACTTTCCCCATATCCTGGATACCGGAAGCGCCAAGAGCTTTTATTTTATCCTGAACGATTTTTCGAACGTCATCCTCGTCCATCATTTCAGGAAGGTACTCTTCAATAATCTTAAGCTCCTCTTTTTCTTTCTCGGCTAAATCTTCACGACCACCTTCTTCAAACTGATCAATGGATTCTTTTCTTTGTTTGGCTGCTTTCATTAGCACTTCTACAGCCTGCTCATCATTAAGCTCTGCCTCTCCATCCTTTCGCTCACTGATTTCCTTTTCCATCAGTTTTGCTTTTAAAGATCTCAGCACCTGAAGGCGGTCTTTAGCCTTAGCCTTCATAGCTTCCTTGATGTCCGAAATAATTTGTTCTTTTATTGTCATGATTTCCTCCGTAGCTGAAAATAACCAAAAAAAAAGGTTACACAATCAAAATTGCGTAACCTTATATATTCCTTATGAATGAATTATCAGGATCTATTTTCTTTGATGTATTCATTAACATTTTCCTGATCCATCATCACCTCTTTGTAGGCATACTTTCCTTTATCATTCTTGGTAGAAATGATAACCTTTGCCATTTTGCGGTGAGCCGCTTTCGCTTGTAGTGCTTCTTGTCCAAATGATTGCTTCTTAGCCATAACTCTGGTTATTTAATTTCTTTGTGAACAGTATGTTTACGAAGAACCGGATTGTATTTTTTCAGTTCAAGTCTATCGGTAGTTGTTCTTCGGTTTTTAGTAGTAACGTAACGAGATGAACCGGGTTTTTCGGTGCATTCTAAGATTACCTGAACTCTGCTTCCTTTTGCCATAATTCTATACGTCTTTTATAAGAGTTCCTTTTTTCCGCGCGTCTTTCAATACTGCAGAAATTCCCTTCTTGTTAATTGTTCTTACAGTTTTCGCAGAAACTTTGAGTGTTACCCATTTGTCTTCTTCGGGTACGTAAAAACGACGCTTTTGTAAATTCAATTCAAAGCGATGTTTCGTTTTATTATTCGACTTAGAAGAACGGTATCCGTTCAAAGCTCCTTTTCCAGTAATATCGTCTTTTCGCGACATTGTTAATTCGGTTAATTCATAATGAAAATAGACACCAAAGATAGAGGTATAATCATCAAAGTTCAACGGCAGCTGGTATGAAAATTCTAATTATTAACATTTTCTCGAATTATCCACATTTCCGATCGCTTTTCTCTTGCTGAATTTCACCCCAGAAGCGACAGCTCTAATATTTTCAATAAAAACCCTTCCTTTTTTTGATTTTGCCCGCGCAAGCTATATTTTCAGGCGTTAACAAACTCATCTAAGAAAGCTATCACACCATACTTATGGCAAAAAAACAAGGTTCTGACTACAAGGCGTCAAACATACAGGTTTTGGAGGGTCTTGAAGCAGTACGGAAGCGCCCTGCAATGTATATCGGGGATACGGGTCAGCGCGGCCTTCACCACTTAATAAACGAGGTGGTCGACAACTCCATTGATGAAGCTCTTGCAGGCTATTGCGATCATATCATTGTAACTATTAATGAAGACGGCTCCATGACCATTGAAGATAATGGTCGCGGTATTCCGGTTGATACTCACGAGAAGCTGGGTATTCCCGCTGTTGAAGTTGTGCTTACCAAGCTACACGCTGGTGGTAAGTTTGATAAAGATACTTATAAAGTTTCCGGTGGACTTCACGGAGTGGGCGTTAGTTGTGTAAACGCTCTTTCAAGCCACTTTAGAGCTGAAATTCACCGTGATGGTGAAATCCATGTTATGGAGTTTGCGCACGGAGGCACTACAGTACCTCTATCTGTTAAAGGAAAAACAAAAGAGACCGGTACTAAAATCTCTTTCACTCCTGACGAAACTATTTTCACGCAGACTGTTGAATTTAAGTTCAACATTATTGCTGAGCGCATGAGAGAGCTGGCTTTTCTTAATCCTGAAATTACCATTGAACTTGTTGATGAGCGGGAAGAGGACGAAGAGCTCAAAAGCGAAACTTACCATTATGAAGGTGGAGTAAAAGACTTTGTTGATTTCCTTGATGAGCATCGCGAATCCATGCTCGACAAGCCAATCCATATAACCGGAGAGCTTGATGAAGTGCCCGTTGAAATTGCTATTTCTTACAACAACTCTTACTCAGAAAATGTACACTCTTATGTGAACAACATTAATACACGCGAGGGTGGAACACATGTTTCCGGTTTTCGCCGTGCATTAACTCGATCACTTAAATCGTATGCAGAGAAGAATAACCTGATTAAATCTAACAGTAAGATTTCTGTTTCAGGTGAGGATTTTCGTGAAGGAATGACGGCTGTATTGAGTGTTAAGGTTCAGGAACCTCAGTTTGAAGGTCAGACCAAAACCAAACTTGGGAACTCCGAAGTTCAAAGTGCGGTAGAGATTGTTGTTTATGATCAATTGAATGAATACCTGGAGCAAAATCCGAAGGCTGCTAAAAAAGTCATTCAAAAAGTAGTGCTTGCAGCCGAAGCTCGTGAAGCAGCTAGAAAAGCTCGTCAACTCGTTCAGCGTAAAAGTGTTATGAGCGGCGGCGGACTTCCTGGAAAACTGGCTGATTGCTCAATCAAAGATCCGGAACATTCTGAAATTTACCTGGTTGAGGGTGACTCTGCCGGTGGTTCTGCTAAGATGGGTCGTAATCGAAGCTTTCAAGCTATTCTTCCTCTGAGGGGTAAAATCTTAAACGTTGAGAAAGCCAAGATTAACCGCATTCTTGAGAACAAAGAAATCCAGGCTATGATTACTGCCTTTGGAACGGGAGTTGGCCATGGTGAAGAAGATTTCGAATTAGAGAAACTTCGTTATCATAAAATTATATTAATGACGGATGCTGATGTTGATGGTTCACACATTCGAACCTTACTTCTGACATTTTTCTACAGATATATGCGTCCGCTCATCGAGAATGGATTTATATACATTGCTACTCCTCCATTATATAGAATAACCACAAGCAAGGATCTTGAATACGCCTGGGATGATGCCACTCGCGATAAGCTTGTAAAAGAACTCAAGAAAACGCGTAAGAAATTCGACGTTTCCCGATATAAAGGACTGGGTGAAATGAACCCTGAACAACTTTGGGAAACTACGATGGATCCTGAAACGCGCACCCTTCAGCAAGTAACGATTGAAAGTGCCGCCGGAGCTGATAAACTTTTTTCCACCTTAATGGGTGGTGATGTAGAACCTCGCCGGGAATTCATTGAGCGTAATGCTAAGTACGCCACTATCGATATTTGATCCAATTAATCTGAATACAGACTAACCTTTTTTACTACCTGATTTATGGCCAGAGAAAAAATTATACCTATTACTATAGAAGACGAAATGCAGTCTTCCTACATCGATTATTCGATGTCGGTTATTGTATCCAGGGCTCTTCCTGATGTTAGAGATGGCTTAAAGCCTGTTCACCGACGTGCACTTTACGGAATGAACGACCTGGGGATGTATCATAATCGTAACTACAAGAAAAGTGCCCGTATTGTTGGTGAGGTTCTTGGTAAGTACCACCCTCACGGTGATACTGCTGTTTATGATTCCATTGTTCGAATGGTTCAGGATTTTTCGCTTCGCTACCCACTCGTTGACGGTCAGGGAAACTTTGGCTCCATTGACGGTGATAGCGCGGCTGCTATGCGTTATACTGAAGTCCGCATGGATCGCCTTTCAGAAGAACTTCTTTCTGACATCAACAAAGAAACGGTTGACTACCAGCCTAACTTTGATGATACCCTTGAAGAGCCAACCGTTCTTCCAAGTATGTTGCCGAATCTCCTGCTAAATGGAGCTTCCGGTATCGCTGTTGGTATGGCGACTAATATGGCTCCACATAATATGACGGAAGTCATTGACGGAGTTACCGCCTATATCGACAATCCGGATATCGAAATTAAGGCACTAATGGAACACATTACGGCTCCTGATTTCCCTACTGCTGGTATTATTTATGGATATGAAGGTGTTAAAAACGCTTATGAAACGGGTCGTGGTAAAGTAACGCTCCGTGCACGTGCCAATACTGAAGAGCTTCGTGGTAATCGTGAGCAAATCGTTATTACTGAGATTCCTTATCAGGTTAATAAAAGCACGCTTATTCAGAAAATTGCCTCTCTTGTAAATGATGAGAAGATTACTGAAATCTCAGAGGTTCGTGATGAGTCTGACAGAGAAGGAATTCGCGTTGTCATTATTTTGAAGCGATCTGCAAATGCAGGCGTTGTACTTAATCAATTATATAAGTACACCCAGATGCAGACTACTTTTGGTATTATCAACCTCGCCCTTGTAAAAGGCAGGCCAAAAGTAATGGATCTCAAAGAGCTGATTTATCACTTTGTAGAGCACAGAGTTGATATTATCATCCGACGTACCATGTATGACCTGGATCAAGCGGAAGCTCGGGCGCATATTCTTGAAGGTCTTAAAATTGCTCTTGATAACCTGGATGAAGTTATTAAAACCATTCGGGCATCTAATAATCCTTCAGAAGCTAACATTGAACTTCGTAAGAAGTTTGCCCTTACAGATATTCAGGCTAAGGCAATCCTGGACATGCGCTTACAAAAGCTTACCGGCTTAGAGCGTGAAAAGATTGATGGTGAATACAGAGAGATTATTGACAAAATTTCTGATTATCGCGAAATCTTATCTAACCGTGACAAGCAAACATCTATTATTAAGGAAGAGCTTGCAGATCTAAAAAAACGATATGGCGATGGGCGAAGAACTCAGGTAGTTCACTCTGCTGACGACTTCAACATCGAAGACATGATCGCGAATGAAGATGTCGTTGTGACTATTTCCAACAAAGGGTTTATAAAACGCATGCCCGTAAGTGGATATCGCCGACAGCGCCGTGGTGGAAAAGGAATGAAAGGCACCACAACCCGCGATGAGGAATATGTAGAACATTTATTCGTAGCCACAACCCACAACTATATTCTATTCTTTACAGAGAAAGGAATGTGTTACTGGTTGAAGGTTTATGAAATACCAGAAGGAGGTCGACTCGCAAGAGGTCGTGCTATTGTCAACCTTATCGAATTAGATAAGGATGATGCCATTAAAGCCTTTGTTCCGGTCAAAACCCTTGAAGATGAAGAGTACATTAACGAACACTCTATCATCATGGCCACAAAAGATGGGCAGGTTAAGAAAACTACCCTCGAGGCTTATAGTCGCCCAAGAAGGGATGGAATCATTGCTATCAACATTAAGGAAGGCGACAGCTTATTAGCTGCTGAGCTAACTGATGGTGAAAGTAATATCATTCTTGCCAACAAAAATGGTAGAGCTATACGATTCCACGAAAGTGACGTTCGAGATATGGGCCGAAACACTTCCGGTGTAAAAGGTATGACACTCGGCAAGAAAGATGAAATTGTGGACATGGTTGTCATTAAGAACACTCATGAAGCAACTGTTCTTGCAATGTCAGAAAACGGTTATGGTAAACGCTCTCTTGTAGATGATTACAGAGAACAATCAAGGGGCGGTAAAGGCGTTATTACATTGAAGATAACTCCTAAGACCGGTGACCTGATTGCCCTTAAAGAAGTTACCGATCATGATGATTTAATGATCATCACTGAGAAAGGGAAGGTAATTAGAATGAGTTGTGGAGGTATTCGAACAATGGGTCGAAATACTCAAGGTGTTCGAATCATGCGCCTCGACTCTGATGGTGCTATTGCAGCCGTAACAAGAGTTGTCAATGAAGAAGAAGGTGATGACGACGAAGGAGGAGAAGGCGATGAAGATTAATTTCTTCATTGAGTTTTTACTCTAAATAAATATCAAAAAAAGGGCTTCAATTTATTGAAGCCCTTTTTTATTACTCAAAATTTTATCCCCTAATCTTCTAACATTTTTTCCAGAAGAGCTTTTCTTTTTTCAACCAGTGCTTCAGGTTTTTCAATTTTCACTTTATTTCCAAACTGAAGAAGCCATTCATTGATATAGTCCAAATTATCAAATTCAAACTCTATCTTAATAATTTTAGAATTTCCGTCTTTTTTCTTAATTATTTTAGCCGGCAGATTCGCTTCTAACCGCCTCAACGCGCCCTCATTGACTTGTAGTATTATAGATTGAGAGCTCTCGTCAGAACGAAAAATTAACCCCTCTACGTCTAATTCTTTCTTTAGCTCGTATTTTTCTTCCAAAATTTGCACATCGTTTACTTCTTCGAGAATAAAATTCCGTATTTCTCCTCTCAAGTGGGATTTTCCAATGACATTCCAGTGATCCTGGTAAAACACTAAAATATACGGGTCAATTTTTCTTATCCCTTTTTCTCCTGACTTTGTTGTGTATTCAAATTGCATTCTTTTTTGCTGAGCTATAGCGCTGCTAATTAAATACCAACTTCCCCCTTTCTTTTTCTTGCCTCCAAATTTTAGAAATGGATCTACAATAGTGCGCCCCTCCAGGGAAGTCATAAAAGTTTTTAGTTCATCCGGAAGAACGTTCTTTATTTTGACCTCAACTCCTTTTGCGTCTTCTACTAGTCCCTGATCAACTTGAGACTTCACAAAATTCAGCCCTACCATTATGGTTGCAAGCTCTTTAGATGTAAACATTAACGGGGGAACCTTATAACCCTCAATTAAACCATACCCCGAATAGCGGTCCCAGGTTACCGGCACATTAATTTCTTGTAAAGCATTGAAATCTCGGAATATAGTTCGCCTGCTTACATCAAAACGCTCAGCCAGCTCGTCTACTGTTAATCGCTTCCCGGGCTGTTGAAGTAAAAGCATTAACTTGAGTCTTCTTTCTGAGCTATTCATCTTTTATTGTTTTGTGATTTCTACCATCGCCTTTCCTTCATAGAAAGAATGATTAAACCCCTTCTCCAAATCAACGACCTTAATACTTAGAGGCTCATTAATACCCTCGAGTTCTTCTTCAACTTCTTCTCCACCCTTCAAAAGAACAATCGAAGTCCACGGCTTTTCACCCAAAAGATCTATAAGATCGTTAACCTTAAAAGCGTGCTTTGACACTACCACCCCTCCTTTCGGGATGTCGACCTTTTTAATTGAAACCGTGCTAGAGCTAATGTTGCTCAACCCTATCCCTGTAGCCATATGCTTACAAGCCATAACTTTCTTGGAAACAATATCATTTAGCATTATATGCTTTGAAGGATAAGTAATTGCCAGAGGGATACCCGGTAGCCCCCCACCGGTACCCGAGTCTATAATCAACTTGCTTTCCTTGAACAACTTAGACTGGGTCACCACAAGTGAATGCTCTACATGATGTGTTATTGTTTCACGTGAAACATCCCGGCTTATAAGGTTCACTCTTTTGTTCCACCACATTAACCGGTCAATGTACTCGCTAAGGTTTTGCTTATTCGCCTGCCACAAAGCATGAACCCCCGCGACGTGCTCGGGTTTAAATTCCTCGCGAATAATTTCATGTTTCACGTGAAACACCTTTAGTTTTTGAGGTAAACCATCAGTACAGAGAGGTCGCTGGCCGATACGCCGCTAATCCTGCTGGCCTGTCCAATTGTTTCGGGCTTTATTTTCGATAGCTTCTGCGCACCCTCTGTTGATAAGCTCTTGATGTTAGAGTATTCGACTTGTTCTGGGATGTTCATATTCTCCTGTTTCTCCATCTCCCTCACCATCTCGAATTCTTTTTCTATATAGCCGGCATACTTAATTTGAATCTCAACTTGCTCAAGAACCTTTTCGTCCTGACTGATTTCATCTATTCGATTAGCTAGCTCTCCATCATATTCCATCATCTCTTGTAAAGAAATCTCGGGGCGCAATAGAATCTTAACCGCCTTCATCGGCTGACTCATTGTCGAACTATCTTTACTCTCTAAAAGCGGGTCGGTTTTCTCTGGTCGAACAGTATAATCCTTAATTAAATCATCAAGTTTATCAATGGCCTCTTGCTTAATGCGGACTTTTTCTAGCCGCTCATCTGAAGCAAGCCCTATCTTATGACCTATTTCTGTAAGTCTTAAATCGGCATTATCCTGGCGAAGCAGTATGCGATGTTCTGCTCGGGAGGTGAACATTCTATATGGTTCTTCTGTCCCTTTATTAATAAGATCGTCAATGAGAACCCCTATGTAAGCTTCGGATCTTTGTAAGATAAGAGGCTCTTTGCCCTGTGCGGAAAGGCCTGCGTTTATTCCAGCCATCAAACCCTGACAGGCTGCTTCTTCATAACCAGTGGTCCCGTTGATTTGACCGGCAAAGAAAAGCCCTGATACGATCTTTGTTTCCAAAGAGCGCTTAATTTGGTGCGGTGGAAAATAATCATACTCGATAGCATACCCGGGACGAATCATAATTACTTCTTCAAAACCAGGGATACTTCTTAGTGCTTTATACTGAACATCTTCTGGAAGAGAGGTTGAAAAACCATTTAAATACATCTCATAAGTATTCCATCCCTCAGGCTCGAGAAACAGCTGGTGCTGATCTTTGTCTGCGAATCTGTTAATCTTGTCCTCTATACTTGGGCAGTACCTTGGGCCTATAGATTTAATTCTTCCATTAAACATCGGACTTCTGTCGAAACCCGTTTTTAAGACTTCGTGTACTTCAGTATTTGTGTATCCAATCCAACAAGACATCTGCTCTTCCAAAGAAGGAAGTTTGTCGGTTAAAAAAGAAAATGCAGTTGGCTCATCATCTCCATATTGTTCTTCTAATTGAGAATAGTCCACCGTTCTCCCATCTACTCTTGGCGGGGTTCCTGTTTTAAGACGGCCAACTTCGAAACCCAACTCTTCAAGAGAAGCAGAGATACCAACAGAAGCTCTCTCTCCGGAGCGACCTCCGCCGTAATTAGATTCACCGATATGTATAAGCCCGTTGAGAAAAGTCCCGCTAGTCAGAATCACAGCTTTTGCATAAAACTTTTGCCCCGTTTGAGTAACAACTCCTTTCACTTTATTGCCATCTTCAGAGATAAGGTCAACAACGTTGTCTTGCCTGAAGAATAGGTTCTCTTTCTGCTCAAGCTTTTCCCTCATCTTTTGAGCATACAACATTCGGTCGCTTTGGCATCGTGGGCTCCACATCGCTGGACCTTTGCTTTTATTAAGCATCCTGAACTGGACTCCGGACTCATCACTTACAATACCGGAAAGCCCCCCTAAAGCATCAATTTCTCTAACTAGTTGTCCTTTAGCAACACCTCCCATGGCCGGGTTACAAGACATTTTGGCTATAGCTTCAAGATTCATTGTAATTAAAAGTGTTTTTGCTCCAACCTGAGCTGCAGCCCCCGCGGCTTCACTTCCTGCGTGGCCTCCACCAACTACAATAACATCATATTGAGGATCTAAAACGGACATTACTCTCTGTTTTTTAATGATTTAACTTACTTAAAAAATCAGTTACTTCTCTCTAAGATAAGAAATTGTTTTTTCTCTGCACTATTTGACAAAACTGAACACCTATAATTATAATGCAGCTAACCAATGTTTTCGTTAAAGACAACTATAGGTGAAGTTGCCCCAAACAAAAAAAGCTTCCATAAAATGGAAGCTTTAATTTGCGATCCGGAAGGGACTCGAACCCTCGACCTCCTGCGTGACAGGCAGGCGTTCTAACCAACTGAACTACCGGACCTTTTTGAGAGCATCAAATATACCAACCATATCGATTGGAAGTCAAGCTCTTTCTTAAAAAACTTCATTTCAAAAAAATGAGGATCACGAACTCAATCGTGACCCTCTTATCGGGATGGTAATGGAAAAAAACTTTTTCTTATTTCGCTAATTCTTTTTCCAGAGCGCTCAGCAGTTCTTCACTCTCTGGCTTAACTCCACTTCTAAACCTTCTTTGTAGAGAACCATTTTTATCAATTAAAAATTTCTCGAAATTCCATTTTATCTCTCCTTCAAAATCAGGATTTGATTGAGAAGTCAGGTACTTAAACAGCTCAGCCTGATCTTCCCCTTTAACTGATACTTTAGAGAACATTGGGAAGTCAACTCCATACTCAAGGGTACAGAACTGCTTAATCTCTTCATCGCTTCCTGGCTCCTGACCATTAAAGTTATTCGCTGGGAACCCAAGGATTATCAAGCCATCATCCTTATGAGCTTCATAAATATTTTGTAGGCCTTCATATTGAGGAGTATATCCACATTTAGAAGCCACGTTTACTACCAGGACAACTTTGCCTTTATACTCGCTCAGCGAAACTTCTTCGCCATCTATGTTTTGAACGTTGAAGTTATAAAAAGCTGTTTCAACGGTACCATTGCCTGAAGCCATTGCAAACATCATTAGAAGTGTTATAAAAATTTTCATTGAAATATTTTTTTCTTCGATCGTTAGTCTTTAAACTATTTCAATCAATAAAATCATTCCCAATGAATAAAGCTCTAATTAAATTTTCGCTGCTTACTGCTCTTTGTCTGATTCCTATCTGGGCAACTGCACAAATGTTTTCTGTTGGGAATGAAGCCGAGAGAAGAGCGAACCCTTTTGCCCCCTTCCTTCGTGTTGGTGTTCTTCCGATCGACTTTAGCTTCACCGGCGATCCTTCAGCGCTATCGAACGGATCATCCCTAGCCTTTAGCGGAACCACCGCACACCTTGCTTTCGAACAAGGGGGGTTTAATTTGGGAGTGAGTATGGGGGGCGACTTTAGCGGGCTCGATGACAGAAAGTATTTTGACCTAAGTCTTGAGTTTACAAATCCATTTTATTTCATAAGAAGACCGAACTTTGGAGCAGGCGTACCCATCCAACTAGGCACCAAGCTTACCAGTGTGAGGAGTGATGCTATTAGCGATGAATTTTCACAAACCAATCTCAGCGCAGGCGCGGGTGCAATTGTCCGTTTTATCACCCCTGAGAAGTTTGGGATAACAACGAAGTTTATTCCAAGTGTTGGGTTCAGTACAGCAAGTGGAGGTTTAATTGGAGGTAATGTATTTTCAATGAAAGGAAAAGCCCGTATAGATTTTTATAACCTCATTTTTAGTAAAAACATAAGTATTGGATACGATTACATTTTTGATTCTTATAATATTGACGGGCAAGAATACGATTATGATCTATCCGGTCATGCAATAACCTTAGGCATCTCTTTGTGAAACCTGAAAAATTCCTTCTCGAGCTTGAACAAATACTAGAACAAGCAGGCTATACCCTTCGCAAAGAGCGGGGTTCTTTTAGAGGTAACGAGTGTATTATAGAGGGACAAAAGCTCGTGATGGTGAATAAGAATAAACCTGTAGAGTCTCAGCTTGGAACAATGGGGCGAGTACTTGGCCAAATCGATCTAACAGGAGTTTACATTAAGCCGGCTGTGAGAAAAAAACTGGATGACCTTTGGGACCAACTTGCTGTAACTCCCGAAGAAACATCTGAGGACTTTGAGTTAGAATGAAAATAACTTTTTTAGGAACAGGCACATCAATGGGCGTTCCGGTAGCGGGGGGATTCAGGCGCGAGAAACTAGCCCACGACCCTAGAAACGAGCGGACTCGGTGCTCAGTTTGGATTCAGGTAAACGGGAAGTCTATTTTAATTGATGCCGGACCTGAGTTTAGAATTCAAAGCATTCGGGCAAGAATTAAAAAAGTTGATCACTTTCTTATCACTCACGAACACATGGACCATATATCAGGGATCGATGATCTTCGTGTTTATTCCTACATAAACGATGCCCCCATTCCTTCTTATTCCTCAGCACAGTGCATACGATCTATAGAAAAGCGTTTTGATTATATGTTTGGTGATGATAAGTATCCCGGATCAACTTCACTTGATTTAAAAGAAGTTTCTGCCCCCTTTGTATTAGATGGTGTGGACATTACACCCCTACCCGTAAAGCATGGCTCTCTTGATATTCTTGGATTCAGGGTAAACGACTTTTCTTACCTGACAGACGTAAAGCATATCCCTGAAGAAACCCTTCAGAAAATAAAAGGATCTAAAGTAATCGCCCTAAGCGCGTTGCGGTGGGAGCCCCAACACCCAACTCATCTTACCATTCCTGAAGCTGTAGAAGTCCTTGAGGAGTTAGACATACCTGAAGCTTACCTTATTCACATGAACAGTTATGTTGATCATGAACCAACCAATAAGCGGTTACCTGAACACATCAATCTGGCATATGACCAACTCTCTATAGAGATTCCAGATTAAAGAAACTTTTTAAACTCTTCTTTTTCTTTAAGCTGATTTACGATGTCTTTTACATTTTGTGCTTTATCAAGTTTACAAACAAGAATTGCGTCGTCAGTCTCAACAACGGCAACACCATCAACACCTACTACTGAAACCATCTTTCCAGACTCAGTATAGATGTAATTCTTCTTTGCCTCGCTGAAAGTAGCCGTCTCTGCGTTAACTACATTTTGATTAGCATCTTTATCACCAAGATCATAAGCAGCCGTCCAGCTCCCAACATCATTCCAGCCAAATTCTCCCGGCACTACATATACATTTGTTGCGTGCTCCATAATCCCATAATCAATTGATACGGATTCACAGGCATGGTAAAACTCATTAATTGCCTCATCATGACCTTGGTTAAATAAGCTGTCTTTTGTGGCGCTAACATGTCCAAACATATCAGGTAAATGTTTTTCAAACTCTGCTAATACCGTTTTTGCAGACCAGATAAACATTCCGCTGTTCCAGAAGTAATCACCGGAGGCTAAAAATGCTTTTGCAGTTTCAAGATCCGGCTTTTCTTTAAACGCTTTTACAGGGTGAATTTCTTTTTTATTGAGTTCTTCTGATACGGTATTATCCCCATGAATATATCCATATCCTGTTTCCGGCCTGTCAGGGTTAATCCCTATGGTAAGCAGATTCTCACCTTGTTTCGCTTTTTCAACAGCCGCTTTTAAATATTTTTTGAAGGCTTCTGGTTCAGTAATATGATGATCGGCAGGAAGCACAACCATAACCGCTTCGGGATCTTTTTTATATAACATCTGTGCTGCAATTGCTACACACGGAGCCGTGTTTTTAGCGACCGGCTCTCCGACAATATTATGTTCCGGCACCTCTGGAAGCTGCTCTTTCACAATATCCACATAGCTATTGTTAGTAACTACCAATATCCTTTCCTGTGGTATCATTGATTCAATTCGCCGGGCGGTATTTTGAATCATCGTTTCTTCACCGACGAGTCTTAAAAATTGTTTAGGAAGCTTCTTTGTGCTTTTCGGCCAAAAACGAGTTCCTGATCCACCCGCCATAATTACTGCGTACACCATCTAAAATATCTTTTTTGTTTGTTGTTAGAGGATGGAAAAGGTACAACTAAAAAGATTAAACTCGAACCGGATCTGACCGGCGTAAGCTAATGGTGAATGTAGAGCCTACATTGGGTTCACTCTCTATGCTAAACTTTTCTCCATGAGCTTCCATAATGTGTTTTACTATAGCAAGACCAAGTCCGGTTCCGCCACGCTCTCTTGACCGAGACTTATCTACACGGAAGAACCGCTCTGTTACACGAGGAATATCCTTTTCATCGATTCCCATGCCTGTATCTTTAACAGAGACAAAAACTCGTTCCGGCTGTTTTGGCTTAGTAAATACGTTCACCTCAACTTTGCCATTCGGCATATTATACTTTATTCCATTTTCTATCAGGTTAATTAAAACCTGTTTAACCTGATTCTTGTCTGCTTTAACCCTGATGTTTTTATCAAAATCATGAATCGTTAGTTCGATATTTTCTTTTTCGGCTTTGTAATTCAGGCTTTCAATAATATCATGAAGCACTTCATATAAATAAACATCTTCGATTTCAGACTTCAGCTCACCGGTTTCAAGTTTCGAAATCTCCATCAAATCTTTAGTCAAATAGATAAGCCTATTAACATTTCTCATGGCCTTTTTAAGGAAGTCCCTGTTAACCTCCTCATCTTCCAATGCCCCGTTCAGTAATGTTTCTATGAAACCCTGGATAGCAAAAATTGGAGTTTTCAGTTCATGAGAAATATCTCCAATAAACTCTTTCCTATAATTCTCTATTCGATTTAATCGCTGTATTTCTCTCTCTATTGTACGGCTTGATTTTACCCCCTGTTTTATCAAATAGTCCACCTCATCGTGATAAGGGGTAGTCACATTTTCATATTCCACAAACCTTTTGCGCGCCATATTTTTGAATAGCTGGTTTATAGTATCAATGCGCTTATTGGTGATGTAATATGTAATCGCATAGGTCACAACAAGAACGATGCCTGCAAATAATACCGAAATTGTTCCAGCCTCTTTAGCAACAAACCCAAAACCGAGAAGCAACAGGAGAAATAAAATGACCGAGGTGCATATAGAAACATATATAGCTACCCGAAAGCCAAACCTAAAAACACCTCGTTGTTTTTTCTTTTTAGATTTACTCATTCTTTAAATCTGTAGCCCACTCCTTTTACAGTTTCAATGTAATGGTCTCCCAGTTTTTCCCGGATCTTTCTCACATGTACATCTACAGTGCGATCTACCACATAAACATTATCACCCCAAACCTTGTTCAATAGCGTTTGGCGATCTCTTACTTTACCTCTTCGGCTGGCTAAATAGAACAACAGCTCAAATTCCTTTCTCGGCAACTGAAACTCTTCTTCTCCTTTTGTGACGATGTAGCGGTCTTTATCGATAGAGAGGTCATGAACATCAAGCCGGTTCACCTCTTCTTCCGTTTCATCAAACCTTCGCATAACGGCTTTAATTCTGGAAATAAGCTTTGTCGTACTAATGGGCTTGGTGATATAATCGTCTCCACCTTTATCTAAACCCTCGACCTCTGTTTTTTCGTCACTTCGTGCGGTAAGAAATATTATGGGGGTAGATTTAAGCTCATCATCGGCCCGCATGGTTTCAACTGCTTCCATGCCATCCATCTTTGGCATCATAATGTCCATCAGTACTAAATCCGGTTTATGCTCCTTGGCAATTTCTATCCCCTCCTCGCCATTCTCGGCTTTCAAAACGGCAAAGCCTTCTTTTTTGAGATTGTATTCAATCAGATCGAGCAGATCTTTTTCATCATCTACTACAAGTATGGTATTTTTAGCCACGGTTGATGGGTTTTGTGAAGGATTTCAGATAAACAATGGTACTAATGTCCCATATTAATAGAAAATGAATAGGCATTAAGAAATTGTTATGCAAATCCTTGTTTAAAATAAGCAGAATAGTCTTTTTACTTTTTTGGAAAAAGCTACCCTAACAAATAACCAACACTTGCCGGTTGGCGTAACAGCCACCCCGTTAAACTGTAACGCTGAATATTGGTGGTTAATACTTCATGCTCTATGGTATCGCTTTTAATTAAAAGCAGTCTTTTTCCAAGGGGTTCTATTATGATCTCTTGCTCATCTTTATAGATCACAAGCTCTCCTCCATCACCCTTTTGCCAATTTTTATTCAGATAAATCAATACCGTGATTTGGCGATTTGTGCGCTCATTAAACTGATCTAAATGCCGGTGATAATGGGTTCCAACAGGGTATTTAGCGATGTGAAACTCTGATCCGGAAAGGCTTAGGTAGCAAAATCGTTTGAGGTTATAAATGAGCTCATTTTTAAGTTCGAAAAAGGGGGATAGTTCTGTATCTCGTTCTTCTTCAAGCCAATAAATGAAATCTCCCCTAACCTCAGCTTTAAGCTGAAAGTCTTGTTGTGCTCCAATTCCTGCTTTCTTAAGCTTGTCACTATTCTCAACATCGGAAAAGAATTTCATAATGTGGTTGTATAGTTCATCAGAAATAAAGTCGTCTACAACTACATAATCATTTTCGGCTAACTGGTCCATCCAGTTAATCCAGGTTTCTTCGGTGTAATTCATAGCTTTTGGAAATGAGAGTGGCTTTGTTTCCGTTAAAGAATAGAAATCAATGATACGGGCTTTTTAAATAGAAAAGAATAATCGGTGTTTGTTGGTTGAAATTATATTTTATGTTCCTCGTAATAACTTCTCTTTCTTTTCACATAGCTATGCCTAATATTACCTTATGAAATTTTTCACCTCGCAGATCAGCTATTTTGTTTCTAACCGGAACACCAAAACCAATATAAAGCGACTTATCAGGTTTTTGCTCATTCTGATACTTATGATTGCTGCTTATGGTGTTATTTTTCATGAAATCATGGAAATGGAGGGCCAGAAACATTCCTGGATGACCGGCTTCTACTGGACGCTTACCACCATGACGACTCTGGGTTTTGGTGATATCACTTTTACTTCTGATTTAGGGAGAGCATTTTCCATACTTGTTTTAGTCTCTGGTGTGATTTCGCTGCTGATTATGCTTCCTTTTACTTTTATTGAATTTTTCTACGCTCCATGGATGGAGGCTCAGCACCGCGCCCGAGCTCCTCGGGAACTCCCAAAAGGAACAAAAGACCATATTATTATTACCAGCTTTGACGCCATCACCAAGGCACTTATTGAAAAGCTAGATCAGTATGACCATGAATATGTGCTTTTAGTTGGTGAGCTTCAGGAGGCCCTGGACTTATACGACCAGGGTTATCGTGTTATGCTCGGTGAAGCTGATGACCCCGAAACTTACCGAAAAATGTGTGTGCAAAATGCATCCCTTGTGGTTGCTGGTGGCACGGATATGTTTAATACCAATGTTGCTCACACCATCAGAGAGCTCAGTGATGATGTCCAGATCATCTCTATAGCAAATTCATTTGATTCCATAGACATCCTGAAATTAGCAGGAAGCAACCATGTGCTCCATATGGGTGAAATTCTTGGAAGAGCTTTATCTAGAAGAACCTTAGGCCAAGATGCCCGGGTACATACCGTGGGACGTTTTGGGGAATTAGTGATCGCTGAAGCCACCACTTTTATGACTCCGCTGGTTGGTAAAACGCTGAAAGAAAGTCGACTTCGTGAAGATTTAGGAATCAACGTGGTTGGGGTTTGGGAGCGCGGAACTTTTGAAGGCTCTCACCCTGATCTTGAAATCAAAGAACATAGCGTATTGGTTTTAGCAGGAACCATTGATCAGCTTCGTCTTTATAATGAGCTTTTTGGAATTTATAGCGTAAGTGACGAACCGGTCGTCATAATTGGCGCAGGACGGGTAGGAAGAGCCGCTGCTCGAAACCTCGAACAAAGAAACATCAAATATAAAATCGTTGATAAAAACCCGGATCGAATTCTTGATCCCGAAACCTATATTCACGGTGATGCTGCTGATCTAAAAACGCTTAAAAAAGCGGGTATCGAACAAGCTCCCAGTGTAATTATCACCACTCACCTAGATGATGTTAATATTTATCTAACCATCTATTGCAGAAGCCTTCGTCCAAATATTCACATCATTTCCAGATCTACACTAGAGAGAAATGTGAATACTCTTCACCGTGCCGGAGCTGATTTTGTAATGTCTTATGCTTCTATGGGCGCCAATGCCATCTTCAATATTTATGAAGAAAATGACATCGTAATGATAGCGGAAGGACTTAATGTATTCAGTCTTAAAACGCCTTCTAAAATTCAGGGCAAATCTTTGATAGAATGTGACATCAGAAACAAAACTGGATGCAACGTCATTGCTTATCAAAAAGATGGGATGCAGGTTATAAATCCTAATCCAAATGACCCCATCCCAAGCGACAGTGAAATTATACTGATCGGTGAATCAAAGGATGAGGATAAATTCATCAACTTTTATAAAAAAGCCGGGGACTAATCCTCGTTATCTTCAGCGGATAACTTTCGGGCCAAAACTATAGCTTCTAAAATAATCCATATTGTGAAGCCCAGAATAATTGCCCCAAAAATAAAGAGGAGCATATTCCCTTCTGTTTCGCCATAGCCCGACCAATCAAAGAGCACTTGTTTGGTCATAGCCCAAAGAGTCATAATCAAAAGAAAGATCATGGGGACAACTGTATAAATTATACTTCTTCCTTTCTTCTTCAGCCAGATGGTAACCAGTAGTAAACTTATTCCCGCCAGCAACTGATTTGAAGTACCAAACAATGGCCATAGCAAATAACCACCAGAGCCCAATCCGCGAGGTCCTTCAGGAAGTAAAACCAAGGCGGCACTTGCTCCCACCGCAATCACTGTTGAGGTATGGAGTTTAGTTAAAGGCTTAATTTTATATTCTTCCCCCAGCTCGTTAATAATGTATCGCATAAGCCGTACCGATGTGTCCAGAGTCGTTGCTGCAAAGCTAATTACGATCACAGCAATAATGGTTTTGGCTACTTCCAGAGGAATCAACAACGCCGTTGTAAGCTGAGCAGCTCCTTCTACAAAAATATTTAGTCCCACAGCTCCGGCTTCAGAAAAGGAATGATAGACATCCATAAATTCCCCCGTGCTATTGAAATAAGTAACAATTGCCACGATGGTTATTAAAGCGAGCGAGCCTTCTCCGATAGCTCCCAAATATCCAACAAACCGAGCGTCCGTTTCTTTATCTAACTGCTTAGCAGTTGTTCCTGAAGAAACCAATCCATGAAAACCTGAAATAGCTCCACAGGCAATGGTTATAAACAGTAAGGGAAACCAGCTTACATCTGATGTTTCAGGATTGGTTGCCGGGGCAGTTATTTCGGGACTGCTTATAAAAAGTCCCAGATATAAAATTCCCAAACCTAAAACCAACTGGTAGGCATTTATTAAGTCTCTGGGCTGCAGTAAAAGCCAAACCGGAAGCGTCGATGCGAAATAGACATAGATCATCAAAACCAAAATCCAGATGAAGAATGCCATTTCAATTCCGCTTAATCCAAACAGAACTATACTTTCAGCCCCTCCAAAATATTGAACAAGATCGATCTGAAGAATTGGAACATAACTGGCAATAATGGCTGTGAAATACATCACAAAAAGGACCAGTAGTGTTGGAATAATCATTCCTCCGGTTTTCTTAAAAGATCTATACCCAATCCAAATGGCTAGTGGAATTTGAATAAAGATAGAAAGAACTGTCGCCGGGAAGGTTATAAAGAGGTTAGAAATCACCCACGCAAAAACAGCATTTACCATCAGCACTAAAATCAGGATAATGAAGAGAAAAAGCAGTTTTGCACGAGACCCTATCAGTTTATCAGCCAGTGTGCCAACCGATTGTCCTTTATTTCTTACGGATAGAACCATGGTTCCAAAATCATGGACCCCGGCTGCAAAAATCGTCCCTAAGACGACCCAAAGCATCGCAGGAACCCAACCCCAGTAAACAGCTATGGCGGGCCCGACAATGGGTGCTGCACCTGCAATAGAGGTAAAGTGATGCCCTAACAGTACCCATTTGTTCGTTGGCACAAAGTCCACCTCATCATTGTACTTATGAGCCGGAGTCATAAAATCAGGATTTAGCTTGTAAATCTTTTCAGCAAGGAATTTTGAATAGTATCTATACCCAATAAAGAAGAGTATTAATGATGCGGCGGCCACCCAACTTGCTTGCATAAATTATCCTGATTTGTTTTGAGTTTACTCCAACAGATTGCGCTTTAATTACTATTTTTCGATTTGTGATGCAAATAGTCTAAAACTCATGTATGATCGAACTTTTCTTATAAAATTAGTACAAGCCCGGATGCCTTTTGGACAGTATAAGGATCGGTATATCACTCAGCTTCCCGTTCATTATCTGGAATGGTTTTCACGCCAGGGATGGCCCAGTGGAAAGCTTGGACAGTATTTGGCAACGATGTTTGAAATTAAGACCAACGGACTGGATGACGTTCTAAAACCTATTATCCGTCAGCACCGATAAAATTTTTAATTTCTAGTGTAACATATTTTTTACATCGCGTAAAGAACATTTGACACTCAACTAAATTACTTATTATGTCAAAGCAAGAAATTTTATCCTGGACTTCCATCAGTTTCTCATTTTCCTTAGTCTTTTTTTATGTGATGTTTGTTTTCGGATGGCCTGAAGTCCTTCCTGATTATTCAGCCCGCTTCACCAAAATATTCTTTAATGTTTTTTGGATCGCCATAATCGTTGAGCTGATTATCGATTTCACTGAAAGTAAAAACCGGGTTAATAAAGATGAGCGTGACGAAAAAATTGAAGCTGTTGGTCACCGCTACGCATATCGTTTTTTAACTTTTATGATCGTTGCCATTCTATTTCAGATACTTCTCTCCAATTTACTCGGTAAAAGCGGAAGTGAATATCTTTTATTTGGACAACCTAAAATGATTTTCCATGCCCTTTTCCTTGTCTTATTTAGCGCAAGTATTATTAAACGCTTAACTATGATTTATCATTACCGAAAGAGCTATTGATATGGAAGACGGACAAATCACAAATAACATTCGAAAGCTCCGGTTTTTGGCCGGTGAAATGACTCAGGCAGAATTGGCCGATAAAGTAGGCGTAACCCGACAAACCATTAATGCCATTGAAGCTGCTAAATATGCTCCTTCCTTAGAGCTCGCATTTAAAATTGCAGCCGTTTTTGAAAAGCCACTGGAAGAAGTGTTTAGGTATAAACCTTAGAGTTGGATACTTCTTCTTTTCATTATCATTTTTTTAAATCATTTACCCCGAAAAGGCTCTCCTTTCCAAAAAAAATCAATTGTGGATTACTTTTAGAAAATTCATTTCTTCAGAATCCCTTCACTTCTTTTAAAGATATCTAAAGGGTTAATCGTCTATTAACTTTTGCCTTAGCAAAAGGCTGACTTTTGTATTCATTTTTAAGCTTTAGTAATCCTCTCCTTCCTAAAGAAATTTCATCAAGAGCCGATAATGTAACTCATACGTTGGGCAAAGTGCTCAAAAAACCGATTCTGCTATTGATGTTGATAACTCAGTAACAGCTTAAAAGAAACAAATTTACCGTCATGCTTAAAATTAAACTTTTTATTACGACCGTTTTCCTAGTTCTCGTTATGGGATTGGAAAACACCTATTCTCAGACATTCTGGGAGCCTACGACTAATATCACTGGTTATATTTCTACCGAGTTTAACTATTTCGATGATATTGATGATTTTGGTATTAATTATGGTGCCTCTATTGCTGAATCAGGAATATTGGTTACCTACCGACCTACTTCAGATTTTACCATTAAAAGTGTATTCGTTTACCGACCCGGATATGATTTTGATCTTATGCTGAATGAAGTATTTGGAGAGCTTAAAATATCAGATGCTCTGAAGTTTAAAACAGGACGTTTCCTTACTCCATTAAGTCCAATGAATACCTATTACTACGCACCTGTTAACACTAGTGCTACTCTACCAATTATTATTACTAACAACGAAAACTTCCCTTTAAATATAGATGGTGTTTCTGTTAACGGTACTATTGGTAATACTTTTAAAGTAAAATATGATGTTTTTGCTGGTGGTTATACCAACTCAACATGGAAACCCTCCGGAGCAATTGGTTTCTTCGGTCAGGAAGTGCCTTACTATAAAACCCAAATTAACTCCCAATTTACTATTGGTGACTCATATAACGGTTCTTACAATGTAGGAGTTGGAGGAAAAATAAGCGTTGCTTTTGAAGACTATGTAGAAGTTGGTGCTGGTTTCTTTAATCCTAAAAAAGAAACAATGCCTATTGCGATAAGCCTTCCTGAAAATGCTTTAGGTGCAGGATCTCCTGCGATGAACCTAACATCACCAACTGGCATTAAACGACCAACATGGGGTTATAATGCACAACTAAGCTATGGAAATACCAAAATTAACGCTGAATACTGGACCGGAGATATTCAGTTAGATAATATTGCATATGATTTTACGGGATCAGGAAATCCAACCGTACTTTCGCCGGAATCCGAAGTTGAATTGGAAGGAAGGTTCATTCAGGCAAGCCACCGTATCGATAAAATTACACCATACGTCCGATATGAGTTTCAACATACTTCTGATGCTAAATATAAAAGATACTCAGCAGGGGTAAATTACAAACCCAGCTTTACACAAACGGTTAAACTTGAGTACGTGCGATATGACCATGACAGTGGTAATATCAATGGCTTAGTTGCTGCCCTTATCTACTCATTCTAATTACTCGAACCATGAAAAATCTATTATTTCTCATAATATTTACAGTTGCTGCGGCAACACAAGTTAATGCTCAGACATACAAGGTTATCGTAAATAGCGCTAACTCTACTGAGAGCATTTCAAAAAAAGATCTGTCTGATATCTTCCTTAAAAAGCAAACAAGCTGGAAAGATGGTACTTCTGCTACACCCGTTGATTTAGGAACCCGCTCTACAACCCGTGCGGCATTTACTCTAGATGTACACGGCCAAAGTATTGGAGCTATCCGAAGTTACTGGCAGGAAGCTTCTTTCTCTGGATCTGCAACTCCTCCGTTGGAAAGAAAAAGTGATGCTGATGTGGTTGCTTTCGTTTCTGCCTATCCGGGAGCGGTTGGGTATGTTTCAGATGCTACTGATGTAAGCGGAGTTAAAGTTCTGACTGTTAAATAAGAACGTAATCAATGTTCTAAATCAGTCCAGTAATTACTGATTAACAAAAAAGCCGGTTATGCATATAATCGGCTTTTTTTATATCAACTCGTTTTAAAAAATCTGCTCTTTCAACCTATAGGGTTTAGCAGTTGAATCTATTTTTACCCTAAAGTCGATAATACCTAAAACCAAGCCTTCTTTGGTGATCACATCCACCTCCCATTCCCCTTCCATCATTTTATTCTTGTATGTATAACCACGAAAACCTTTATCTCTTCCACCGGTAATTTCAAATCCTATTTCATCAATTACTTCCCACTCATTGGTATAAGGACTATGCCATTTCCAGCGGTGTAGAACATCCTTCTCAAATTCAGAAGGAGCAAAAATTGAGGTGAAAATGTAAATATTATCTCCCGGTTTATACTCAAACTGATGTCGGTTATCAGTCCAAAATTTATACCATGGTTCACGCTCATAAGTAACTAAATACTTGTTATCCTGTTTATCTATGCTGTGGGCAACAAGTCCTTCATCAAGCGCAAGAGGAACAGGCGGAATAAGGTTTAGAAAATAGAAGCTGTTGATCAACAAGTAGATCCCAAAAATTAACCCGGTAAGTTTCCCAAGGTGTACTTCTTTTTGGGTTGAAGGACTTTCGTTAAAGATATAGACAATGAGGCCAAGCGTCGTGGCTAAGCTAATTCCTCCGGAAACCAAAAATATAAAGGAATTCATATGCTTAACGATAAGCGGAACAAAGAACGTGAAGAAGGTAAAGTTCACAAAGAAGTAGGCTCCAAACTGCAGGTACTTGTTGGATATTCTTTTCTTCAGCAGCTCATTCGCAAATAATAAAATCACCAGGATTACAAAGAATGAAGCCGTTTTTGAAAAGGAAACACTTCGGGAGAAATAGATTACATACGCACTGCATAATCCTCCCAGAAAAAACTGAATAGCCAGCGGGAAATATGCCTCATACTTCTCAAGAAAAGTACCTTTCCATCGATCATCTTCTACGACATTGAAAAGATATAAACAGACGCTTAGGGAGGTAAGATAAGTGCATAAAATAATGCGGTCATACAGGCGGTCGATCCGGCCCAGAGTAAGTGAGTCCCACACAAAACCAACCATAAAAAAGACCAACGGAAGATACCGCTGGTTTGCTCGTACAAAAGCCTTAAACCGGTTGAACATGAATTTAAATTAAGACTTCATTTAAAATTGAAGATCAAGATAGGACAGTGGGATCTTTTAATCAGGAAATTGTTTTGGAACGCGGATGATGGGATTGAACGGGTGGTCTCTGATTGTTTTCTCTAATTATTAGAACCTGATTCTTAGGATGAAAAGATTACCGTGATTTTCTGAGAGCATTTAATCTTGGTAATCCCAAAAATCCGGTAAATCATGGTTCAAAAAAGATGAACTGGTTTATGCTTGGGTGACTTTAATGAAAGTCAGAAACTTCCTGAGCTAAAACTCTGAAGTCTTCATAGATCTAGAATATATTTTGTTCTCATTCTCATATTTTCTTTGGAATAATTCTCGCTTCGTGAATTACCGTTAAAACGAAAATTTCATCTTCTCTTAATTCATAAATTATTCGATAGGGATGTACAAAAACCTCTCTTATGAATTCCTTTTTGTATTCCGGTACTATTCGTCCTTGTAACGGTTGATCAGTAACATTTTCCGCTCTTTCAATAATTTCTAAAACAGTTGAATTGGCATAGAAAGGAGAATCCTGAGCTATATAATCAAAGATTTTATCTAACTGCTTTTCAGATTTTTGAGACCATATAATTTTCATTTACCCCGAAAGCTTATCAGTGAACTTGTTTTTCAAATTCTCATGAGAAATGACCCGGCCTTCTTCCACATCTTTTAATCCCTGTTCAATAGACTGGCGGACGTAAATTTTGTACATCACATCATTCCAGTTGGCATTTGCTGGGAGTTCATCCAGCAGCTGGTTCATTTCCTTTTTCAATTCGGCTTTTTCCATGGTTCTTCTCTTTTTAAAATCTCATTCATTATCGTAAGGAAGGGGCTAAAATGCAATTTATGATGGAACGCGGATGAGGCGGGTAGTCTATGGTTATTATCTCTAATTATTAGAACGATGATTCTTAGGATGAAAGGATTAGCATGATTTTATGAGATCATTTAATCTTGGTAATCCCACAAATCCGGTAAATCATGGTTCAAAAAAGATGAACTGGTTTATGCTTGGGTTGCTTTAATGAAAGTCAGAGAATTCATAGGCTAAAAATTTGATGTCACCGCTTCGCTGAAGTCTTCAGAGATCTTGGTCATATGTTAGTGATCCTTAAAAACAAAGACGAAGAAAATTATTACAGATGTGTACTTTCCGGAGAAATAATTTGTTCTATTTCCTTTCTCTTTTTTTCTAAATGATGAAAATATTTATTGAAATCTATATCTGAATACTTTTCAAAAATTTCTCCTAAAGCACCTATTAAAAAATTATTCACCATATTGATATGAGGATCATACATTTCAATTCCTCCTTTTGGAATAGTGTGAAACAAGATTTCTTCACCTTTTTGCGCGATATGTCTTTCCCAAACAATATTTAAATCATTGTGTATTTCAGGTGATGTTAGCCAATAAACACTCTCGTATAAATCCTCAAGTCCAGCTTTGATAAATCTTGCTTTCAAATCTGTAATATCATACTCAGAGAATTTTTCTAAAATTTTTTCTATGCTCTTTAGTTCATTTTTAAGCTTTTTTTGAGCTGTAGAAAAATTATCCGGTAAATTTTCTATATCTGGGTGAAATGGATTACCTCTATTTTTGTACCAAGATTCTGCTCTTCTTTTGCTATTTCGTAATGAAATTTTTCTTAAAACATAATAATAGTCACTATCCTTAGTAAGATTTAGAATATCTATTATTGTTTCTAGAGCAGATCTGCAAATTAATGGTATTGAAATAAATCTCTTATTTCTTACGAGAATAGCTATCGTTTTAGAGTATTCAATTAATGAAAGATAATAGGCAATTATAGTAGCTTCCTCACTTCTATCCCTTGTTTTTATATGCTCCTTAAGAAGATTTTCACAATCTGTTGATAAATCATAAATAAGCGTGCCTATCTTTTTTTCTCTCTCCATTCTATAAATAGAATATAGTTAAGCTACTTTTCCAACTACAAAAACCTCTTCCCTTAATTCTTCTGCTTTTTTCGTTACGGCATCCACTTCACTTTCAGAAACAACGGCTATCAACCCAATGCCTAAGTTGAAGGTTGCTTGCATATCATCTTCAGGTACATTACCAATTTCCTGGATGAGATTATAAACGGGTGGGCGTTTCCAACCATCCCAGATGATATCGAGTTTAAGTCCTTCGGGAAGAATTCGCTTCGTGTTCCCCACAATTCCACCGCCGGTTATGTGGGAAAATCCGTTTACTCCATCCAGATCTTTTAATTCTGTAATCAAGGATAAGTATGAACGATGAACTTTAAGGAGTTCATCCCCAACCGTACTTCCAAGCTCTTCCACATAGTTTTCTACATTGTGTTTACTGAAAAGCACTTTCCTTGCCAGTGAATATCCGTTGGTATGCAAACCCGAACTTTTGAATCCTAAAAGCATATCACCCTTTTGGATATCAGATCCGTTGATCACTTTATCTTCATCAACAATTCCTACAATGGTTCCTGCCAGGTCAAATTCACCGGCATCATAAATATCCGGCATTTCGGCAGTTTCACCACCAATAAGAGCCACTCCATTTTCTTTACAGGCCTTGGCAAATCCTTTTACTACATCTACCCCTACATGCTGCTCCAGCTTTCCGGTTGAAAAATAATCGAGGAAGAACAGCGGCTTGGCTCCACATACAGCAATATCATTTACACAATGGTTTACCAGATCCTGTCCCACCGTGTTATATCGGCCTACCTTAAAAGCTACAATTAACTTTGTACCAACGCCGTCAACAGAGCTGACAAAAACAGGCTTTTTAAAACCACTTAAATCCGGACTGAAAAATCCTCCAAAGCCACCAATATTGGATAAAACTTCGGGTCCATGAGTGTCTTTAACCACACCTTTGATGGACTCTACCATTTCTTCTCCGGCTTTGATATCTACACCGGAATCTTTGTACGTAAATTGTTTCTTATCTGACATTGGTTACTAAGATTTTTCTTCTTGGGTTACGAGACGAATATGTGCTAAATGATGATTGGAGTGCCATGCATACAAAGCAGCTGAATGAGCCAGTGTAAATGTTATACCTGATTCAGGATTAATATAAGTTCGCTTCCACTGGTCATCATCTAAACTTTGATATATACGAACGAGCATCTCATGGGTGTTTTCAAGCATATCAAGAGTGAGTTCTAAAGGAAGTTCAAACTCGAAATCTACCTCTACCCAGCCATTTTGGTTATAAGGACGAATAGTTGGAGTATCTTCCGTTAAAGCGGTTTTGATTCTTACAATAGCATTCAGATGACAATCCAATAAATGAGTGATTACCTCACGAACCGTCCATCCATTTTCTCTGTATGGGATCAGTAAAACATCATCAGAAGATCCATCGATTTCATTTCTGATACGCTCTGGGAGTAGAGCGATATCATCCAGCCATTGTTCAAGATCTTCCTGAGTATAATCTTCAGAGAAAGAAAGTTTACCTATGGGAAATTGTTTATTCATGGATGGCTCTTATTTGAGTAAAATCACATCTGAAATATAGAATCTTTACAAGAGTGTTTTGGAATCTTTTTCCCATTCTTTTCCACACCAGAATACAATAAGTATGGGATTTATATAATTTGTAGTAGTAGTAGAGACTGTGGATAAGTTGATAACTTTTTTATCCTTTATTTTACCAGCGCCCTTAAAAACATGTGGATAGTTTTGTGGGTAACTCGCTCATAAAAATCAGTACTTTAAAAGAGTTGATAAAATGTTATTCACAATCCCATATGTTTTATACATAAATATTGCATTATATCCATCAACACTAAAAGTTATTCTTTTTGAATGTTGATTATCCGGTTTGAATGTGGAAACTTGTTTACAACTTTGGTGCTTTTGAGTTATCCAATGTTTAGAAGTGAGTAATCCACATAGTAATCCACACTGATACCCCCCATGAAAGCAGTTATACAGCGCGTAAAATCTTCATCCGTAATGGTAGATAATGAAATAACCGGAGCTATTGAGCACGGATTATTAGTATTACTGGGAATTCATGAAGACGATACAGACCAGCAACTGGAATGGATCTGCAATAAGATTTCCAAGCTACGCATTTTTGAGGATGAAGAAGGTAAAATGAATAACTCGGTGCAGGATGTAGGCGGCGGTATTTTAATAGTATCTCAATTCACACTTTATGCTAATTCTGATAAAGGAACACGCCCAAGTTTTATAGAAGCAGCCCGGCCTGAAAAAGCTGAACCTATGTATAATGATATGATTGAATGGTTTAAAACCAATACAGATCTGAATATACAAACGGGAGAATTTGGGGCTATGATGAGCGTAAAGCTGGAAAATGACGGCCCGGTAACAATTATACTGGAGAAGTAAATGGCGGTAATATTTATTTTTATTGATGGTGTGGGACTTGGTGAAGATGCAGATCTTAATCCTTTCTCAGTCAACCGGTATAAGTCGTTTGAAACACTAACTGGCGGACTCTTTAATAATAGAGCCGAAATAATTTCAGAAGAAGGGCACCTTTATAAACCAATTGATGCCAATTTAGAAGTAGAAGGATTACCACAAAGCGGTACGGGTCAGACAGCTCTATTTACAGGAAGAAATGCCGCTAAAGAAATAGGAAAGCATTTTGGACCTTTCCCCCATTCGGGCATTAAACCTTTTTTAAAGAAAGAGAGTGTATTTCATGGAGTGAAGGAAAGAGGAAAGAAGCCCTACTTTATGAATGCTTATCCGCCCATCTTTTTTGAACATGCCAAAAGGCGAAATCGATGGAGCTGTACAACCTTGATGACAAAAAGTGCCGGGGTAAAATTAAATTCAACGGATGATGTACTAAACGAATCAGCTTTAACAGCTGAAATAGTGCAAAATGCTTGGCGGGAAAAGCTGAACATCAATATCCCAAAAATAACACCAACCGATGCGGCAAACCGACTATTAAATGTAGTTCCGGATTATGACCTGGTACTCTATGAATATTATCTCACCGATAAAGCCGGGCACAATCAGAATCAGGAAGATGCCGAGCGAGTGTTAAAGCCCTTGGATGAATTTCTGTTACAGATCATCAAAAAAAAGAGAAGTTCTGATACCTTAGTGATTACGAGTGATCATGGAAATCTGGAAGATCTTTCAACAAAAACGCATACCCGAAATAAAGTGCCTCTGTTTGTATTAGGTGATAATAGTAAGGAGTTCGTTGGGGTAAAAAGCTTGACGGATATAAAAGAAAATATGTTGAAGGTATTATGAAACCAAAAGTACACTTAGTATTAGGCAGTGGCGGAGCAAGAGGAATTGCTCACATTGCGGTAATCGAAGAGCTGGAAAAACAGGGCTACGAAATCGTTGAAGTTATTGGTTGTTCGATGGGCGCCGTTGTAGGAGGAATTTATGCTGCGGGTCATTTAGAAGAATATAAAACCTGGCTAACCAGCCTATCGCGCAGAGATGTTTTTGACCTGCTGGATTTCACCTTTACTAAACAAGGATTTGTGAAAGGTGAAAAGCTTTTTGCAAAACATCTTGAAGTTGTAGGGAAACAAAATATTGAGGACTTCCCCATCCCATTCACCGCTGTTGCAACCGATATGAAGCATAATGAAGAAGTTCATTTCAAGTCGGGAGACTTATATAAAGCACTTCGTGCTTCGGTTTCTATTCCCGGGTTTTTTGTGCCTGTGGTAGATCATGGCCGGGTGCTGGTTGATGGAGGTGTTTTAAATCCTCTTCCCATAAACTTAGTAGATAAAGAAGAGGATGAGATTATTGTAGCGGTCAACCTCAACGGGAGGTATGATCCTAAGTATGATAAAAAACCGGAACCGGATCGCATCGATGAAATGAAAAAGTGGTTTCATGATCTGCTTCCGGAATCAATGAAAGATAATCGAAAGGTTGAAGTAGATCCGGAAGAAGACTCATTCTCTTTAATCGAATTGATGGATAGCACATTCAGTTTTACCCAAGATCGCTTGACCAGGCTGATGATTGAAGTTTACAAACCCGATTACCTTATTGAAATCCCAAGAAACAGCTCGGGCATTTTTGACTTTGACCAGGCTAAAAAAATATTGGAAGTGGGAAGAAAATCCTATCACGAGGTGATTGACTCCCCTGCCGACTAAAGTGCTTACCAATCATCCGTCCGGAAAGGCACACCCGGGAAACCTTCTTCATTATAAACAGAAACATCCGGGTTATCAGCCCATGCATATCGAACTGCTACCGGATGATCAACCTCTCGGGACCATACCACAATTTGATTTCCTTCTATTTTCACTTCAGAAGCCCAGTGAAATTCACGGTCTCGTCCGGCAACGGCAAAACCGAGTCTTTCGCCATTGGGATTAAGCGTGAGTCCGGAGCCAGTGTGGTCAAAAGCCAGGCGTATTTTATTCCCTTCTATGGCGTGTCCGGCATACATAGGCCCGGAGTAAACGATGTCACTTCCAAAAGCGATGTGGTCGGCCGCAGCCCAAAGTCGTTTTCCAACATCCTGTTTATTTCTGGGGTGAATATCGTCTGCTTCTCCGATGTCAATCGCCACAGCCATGCCAGTATTTGCAAGGGAAAGAGTTTGAGTCTGGGCTTCCTGTAATCTGGCCCACCCACTTTCTGTAGGCTCATCATATTTTTGCTGAAAATTAGCCAGCTGAACAAATAAAAACGGAAAGTCACCTTGATTCCAGCTACTGCGCCACTCTTCGATCATTGCTTCAAAAAGCTCATTATAATATTGATTAGCCCCCACATTACTTTCACCCTGATACCAAATAGCTCCTTTAATGGTATAGCCTGCAATAGGATGAATCATGGCATTATATAACGTAGAGGGCTCATTTTCGTAGCGTACAACTTCCGGCATTGGCGGCTCTATGGTATTAGAGAACTTCCATGTGCCTTCAAGAGAAATTTTCTGATTACCGGCTTCTATCCAGAATTCATTTTCCTGACCGATAAAGGTGCTATTGCTCCAGTCTTCCACCGTACGAATAGCGATGATATTTTCGCCCTTTCTTAATACGCTCTTGTCGATATCGATAACCTTGGGATCATCTGACCAGATCTTGGTATATACTTTTTCACCATTTATAAAGGCAACGGTGAATTTTCCTGGGTTTCCAAAGGAAAGCTTTGCTTCGGAGATGTTATCAAGACTAAATGACTTTCTAAGCCAAACGAAATCTCTTAAAACCTCTTGGTTGGGAAGCTCTATTTCCTCCCAATCCGATTGGTCATAGTCTTTTTTATGAGCCCCGTATTTCAGAAAATCCGTTTGGTCTCCAACACGCGCATATTTCTCGGTGTTTTTTTGTGAATTTTGTTCAATCCTGCTTTCCCAGTCTATGCCCTCCTGTAGCATTTCAGCAGCTTCATCCTTGTAACCCTCAACGTGAAGAAGCCGGGCTGCAGGAGTCCAGGATTCAGCCGGGGTGCCCCCCCAGTTATCATCAATAATACCAACAGGAACTCCTTTTTCTAAGTGATTTCGTTTGGCAAAGAACCACGCAACCGCTGAAAAGTTACGGGCATTTTCTTTGTTTGCGGTCTTCCATTCGGTTTCCGTTTTTAAATCATTAAGAGGAGTCATAGAAATATCATGCGCTATTTTGATAAACCTGATTTCAGGATAATCAGCATCATTTAGCTCAGCTTCCATGTTGTCAATTTGGTCGCCAATCTGCCATTCCATATTTGACTGTCCGCCGGCCAGCCAAACATCACCGATGTAAACATCCTCAAAAGTAAGTTCATGTTGATCAGAAGAAGCGGTTAAGGTAAACGGTCCGCCGGCTTCCCTGGCAGGAAGAAATGTTTCCCATCTTCCCTGAAAATCGGCAGTAGTTGTACGGTTATCATTACCAAGCTCCACGGTGATTTTTGATCTGGCATCAGCCCATCCCCATATATAAATGTCAGCATTACGCTGCAATACCATGTGATCATTAAAAATAGAGGGCATTTTAATTTCCTGAGCACTGGCCGTGAAGGAAGAAAAAAGCAGAACCAAAGAAAGGTAAAGGGATCTAAGCATGATGAGAATATATGTTGATGTGAAGGCTGAGTATAAATGTATCAAATATGAACCTAAAATTCGGAAGAAGTTGGAATAAAGAAATGATCACCGGTCAGGATAATTTTTTCTTTTTGCCCAATTTAGATCATATTATGAAAAGCCTAAAGGAATCAAAGTATCATGGAAAAACAGTTTATACTCGCTATAGATCAAGGAACTACAAGCTCGAGAGCTATTGTATTTAATAAGGAGGGTGAGATACAATCGGTTGCCCAAAAAGAATTTAAGCAGCACTTCCCGAATGACGGTTGGGTGGAACACGATGCCAACGATATCTGGAAAACACAGGCAGGAGTAGTTGCGGAAGCCATAATGGACTGTGGCGCCAACGGGAAGAATATTGCCGGAATTGGGATCACCAATCAAAGAGAAACAACAGTTGTATGGGATAAAGAAACCGGAGAGCCTGTTTATAATGCAATTGTTTGGCAAGATCGCCGAACATCCGACTATTGCGATAAACTGCGGGAGGAAGGCTGGATGGATAAGATCAAAGAAAAGACAGGCCTGATAATTGACAGCTATTTCTCAGGCACAAAAATCAGATGGATTTTAGAAAATGTAGAAGGCGCGCGTAAAAAAGCTGAAGCAGGAAAACTAGCCTTCGGCACCATTGACTCCTGGTTGATTTGGAACTTCACCGATGGAGAAACGCACGTAACAGATGTGACTAATGCCTCCCGGACGATGCTCTACAATATCAGGGAGCAAAAGTGGGACGAGGAATTACTCAAGCTAATGGATATTCCAGTAGAAATGCTGCCGGAAGTAAAGTCATCCAGTGAAGTTTATGCCCATACTAAAACAACGATTTTTGCTCATGAAGTACCAATTGCAGGAATTGCCGGAGATCAACAGGCCGCCTTATTTGGACAAATGTGCCTGCAGCCGGGAATGTTGAAGAACACCTATGGTACCGGATCTTTTATCATGTTCAATACTGGAGACAAGCCAATTAAATCTGAAAATAACTTACTCACCACCATTGGCTGGGGAAAGGATGATAAAATCACTTATGCGCTGGAAGGAAGTATTTTTATAGCCGGCGCCGTGGTGCAATGGCTGCGGGATGGCCTGGGTATTATAAAGTCATCATCAGATATAGAGAAACTGGCTTTAACGGAAAAAGATAATGGAGGGGTTTACCTGGTCCCTGCTTTTGCGGGTTTGGGAGCACCTCACTGGGATCAGCGGGCACGAGGAGCGATGTTTGGACTGACCAGAGGGTCTACGGCAGGACATATAGCCAGAGCAGCTTTAGAGGGAATTGCGTATCAAGTTAAAGATGTGCTATCCGCGATGGAAGCAGATTCTGGAATCGAAATTAAAGAGCTTCGCGTTGATGGAGGGGCAACAGTCAACGACACTCTTATGCAGTTCCAATCTGATATCTTAAGAATACCACTGGTGCGACCCAAAATTTTGGAGACGACCGCACTCGGAGCAGCTTACTTAGCAGGACTTGCCGTCGGCTTCTGGAAAGATACTGATGAGATTAAAAAGCAGTGGCAGGTCGACAAACGTTTCGAGCCAAAAATGAGTGATGATGAAGCAAAAACGCTTCTTTACAAATGGAACAAAGCTGTTGAAAAGAGCAAAGGCTGGATTGAGTGAAAGCTGATTGAGGCTAAAAACTCAACATTAAATTCTTCTCGTTGCTGACGCTCCGCGTCGGAACGATGAACAAGGCAATCCTTGGGAAACTAAACCCCTGAGAGATTGGAAAAAAGAACATTGAATGGTTAATTAGAGCAAATGGATAGAGCAGAATTTCTGAAAGAAGTAAAAGACTTCAACGATTATTGGGATGTAGTGGTAATTGGCGGTGGCGCAACCGGGCTCGGAGTAGGCGTGGATGCGGCAGCTCGTGGATACAAAACCCTGTTGCTGGAAATGCACGACTTCTCAAAAGGAACATCCAGCCGAAGCACAAAGCTGGTTCATGGTGGAGTACGCTATCTGCAACAAGGAGATGTCTCTTTGGTGATTGAAGCCCTGCACGAACGAGGGCTTCTTATTCAAAATGCTCCTCATTTAGTAAGCGATCAGTCCTTTATAGTGCCCAGCTATGAATGGTGGAACGGTCCTTTTTATGGCGTGGGGATGAAAGTTTATGATGCTTTAGCCGGGAAGCTTGGAATTAACAAATCGAAGAACCTTTCAAAAGAAGAAACGCTTGAGCGAATTCCAACGCTGGAGCCTGAAGGATTGCGAGGCGGAGTAATCTATTATGATGGTCAGTTTGATGACTCTCGCCTTTCCATAAACCTCGTTCAAACCATCAATGAGCAAGGAGGCACTCCGCTTAATTACATGAAAGTAACCGGACTCAAAAAAAATGGGAAAGGATTTATTGAAGGTGTAAAAGCCCGGGATATGCTTGACGGAAAAGATTATGATATAAATGCTCGGGTTGTAGTGAATGCAACAGGAATTTTTTCAGATGATGTTCTGGAAATGGACGAAGAGGGACATAAAAAAATTATACAGTTTGCACAGGGTATTCACCTGGTGCTGGATAAAGAATTCTTACCGGGAGATTCAGCGATTATGGTCCCTCATACAGACGACGGGCGCGTACTTTTTGCTGTGCCTTGGCACGACAAAGTTATCGTAGGAACTACAGACACCCCCGTTGAAAAAGCAACGCTAGAGCCGATTGCTCTGGAAGAAGAAGTTGAGTTTGTACTGAGGCATGCGGCCAAATATCTCACTAAAAATCCAACTAGAAAAGACGTAAAAAGTGTGTTTGCCGGAATCCGTCCTCTTGTTAAGCCGCCAGATGCTAAAGACACATCAGAGATTTCCAGAAGCCACCATATTCAGGTTTCAGAATCAGGCTTGGTGACAATTGCGGGAGGAAAATGGACGACCTATAGGAAGATGGCCGAGGATACAATTGATCAGGCAGCAATGGTGGCAGGATTAGATGTAAAAGAAACGCCTACCAAAGAGTTAAGAATTCACGGATGGCTCAAAAATGTAGATAGAGATGATCACTTGTTTGTATATGGCTCAGATAAAGTCGCTCTGCAAAATCTGATAGAAAAAGATAAATCACAGGCCGAACAACTTCACCCCGACCTACCCTACATTAAGGCAGAAGTAGTTTGGGCTGTGCGACATGAGATGGCTCAAACCATCGAAGACTTTCTTTCCCGGAGAACCCGGGCCCTGTTATTAGATGCCAAGGCCAGTGTGGAGATGGCTCCGGAAGTTGGTAGGATTTTAGCAGAGGAATTTGGCAAAGATGATGCCTGGGTTGAACAGGAAGTGAAAGAATATAAAGCCTTGGCGAGTAACTATATCCTAAACGAAAAAGAATAGCTATGTGGGTTGAATTCTGCGGTGAATTACTGGGGACTTTCATGCTTATCGTGTTGGGGAATGGAGTGGTTGCCAATGTTGTGCTTGAGAAGACAAAAGGTAGCGGCAGTGGCTGGATAGTAATTACCTGGGGATGGGGAATTGGAGTTTTTGTAGGTGTTTTTACATCAGCGGCAATAAGCGGGGCTCATATTAATCCTGCAGTAACTCTGGCTCTGGCTTTTGTAGATATGTTTAGCTGGGATCGGGTTTGGTATTATATTTTAGGTCAATTTAGTGGGGCGATGCTGGCCTCGGTTGTCGTTTACTTGCAGTATAAAGACCATTTTGATGAGACTGAAGATGGGCCAACGAAACGGGCGGCATTTTGTACAGCTCCTGAAATACGAAATACAAAAAGCAATCTGCTCTCTGAGATTATTGGGACGTTTATCTTGGTGATAGGCGTACTCTACTTAGCAGAACCTGAAGTTGGTTTAGGCGCTATCAGTGCTCTCCCTGTTGCATTGCTGGTATTGGGGATTGGTTTATCTTTGGGAGGAACGACGGGCTATGCCATAAACCCGGCGCGAGATTTGGGACCCCGAATTATGCATGCACTCCTTCCCATCAAGCAAAAAGCAAACAATGACTGGGGCTACTCTTGGATCCCTGTGTTGGGCCCGGTTTTAGGGGCAGGTTTAGCAGCCATTATTTATAATATTCTACCTTTTTAGCATTCATGAGCACACAAGAATCGATTAGAAAACGACAAACACTTAAGCTTAGAGTTGATCCTCACAATCCGCTACCGGTAACAAAGGGGAAAGAATTCAAGTCAACCATGGAAGAGCTGGCTGAGCTGGCAGGTTTGGCCCCTTTTCATTATCAAAGTGCGGTACATCACCGCAATGAGAAATTAAAGGGAGCAGAACCGTGGAGGTTTCATGCGTTGGAATCTAAGACATGTCGTGATTTGCTTGAGGCGTTCAATCAGGATAAGCCCATGAAGGCAAGTGATGGAATCAAGCAAATGCTGGCTGCAGCAGATGGATTGATTCTGGCAACATGGCTGCCCGAAAAGTCGAGGTCTCTTAGCCGCAAATTTCATCCCAATGTTAAAAACATGGAGCATATTGCGGCAACAGGAGCTGCTATTCAAAACCTTTTATTGGCTGCGACAGAGGAAGGAATTATAAATTACTGGTCTTCAGGCGGTTGCCTTAGAAAGCCTAAAGTGCTGGAGTTCTTGGGCATACCTAAACGAGAGATTTTACTAGGAGCCATATTCTTCTTTCCCGATGAGTTTCCTGAAACAGCAGAAACTAAAACCGGAAAGAACCGTGACGCAAAAGGAGAGCTGAAAGACTACTTTGACTGGATAGAAGAATTTTAGCCTTTCATGAGCGCTAAAAGATCATCTATATCATCTTGGTTGATGAGTTCTGAGTGAAGGCCGAGTTCATTTTTCATTCGGAAATTTCGTTGTGGCCCAAGCGTAAAAAACATCCGGAGTATCTCCAGCTCATTGTCGAAATAATTTTCCGTAAACCGGTCTCGAAAGTCCAAACCCATAACACGCTCTTCTAATTGATCGGCAAGTAAGCTAGAAGACCCTTTTAGAAACTGATCGACCAGCAAACCCGTCTGATCATCTATTCGAATCTGAAATTTTTGTGGGGTGATTCTATTCAGCAGCTGGCTGGGAAGGTAATGAGCACTGGTGATATCTGTCTCTTGAACAAAAAGAAGTTTGAGTAAAGCCCCCAGCCCTTTTCTTGTTTTAAGATGACCCTTGAAGCATCCGTAAACCTCCGGAAAGTCATCAAGAACGCGCATAGATAAACGAAACTCTTTTTTATTTCCACGACGTGCAGTAGAAATATAGTAATAGGTTTCCGGCTTTTTGTTGGCGTGATTAAATGGAGGCCTCAGTGAGCGGATGAGCAAGTTCTCTAACAGAATTGCATCGGTTTCGGAATTACAAACTTCATAACTGATGCGCTCAAGGTGAGCAATCATCCGCTGTACTTTCTTAGACTTGGAATATCTGTAAGAAGTAATTCGCTGCTGAAGATCTTTACCCTTTCCCACATAAAGAACTTGATCACGCTTGTCATACATGGTATAAACCCCAGGCTCATGAGGAGGTAACTCCCCTCCCATAGCATGGTTTACCCTGTCTTTTTGGGTGATGGCTGTTGGTTCAAAAAGATCTAATGTCACAGAATTATACTTCGAAGATTGCTAACTGATTATTGAGCTAAAATAGAATAAAGAAAACAAACATTAGAAGCATTTTGAAACAAATTCAACTTCCATCACTCTTAATATTACAATAAACATACTAAAAGTTGGTTTTGTTATTGAGTTTTAAATCCAGAACGGATAAAAACTCGTATTAGTTAAGAAGAAGAAAGAAAAGTAATCAAATTGTGAGCAACTCAGAAAGTAATACTAGCCGTAAATGCTATTTTTGCCAAGCTGAAGAAGGAAAGCCCCGTATTTTAGGTGGCTTTATTGTAGAACTTAGAGAGGTTCAATTAAAGAATGGTGAAGAAGTATATGCGTGTCAAAGCTGTAGCGTCCACGAAAGGAAAAACCTTAAAAATGGAGAACAAAAGAAGAAGGGCCTGATAAAAAAGGTCAAGGCTTATTTCTCCTAGCCATTATTTAAGGATGGTTACTCCACCTGAAATATGCTCGATAATATAATTACTGATTCCGCCCGGCCCATCTTCGTTTACATCCCACTTAAAATCAGCGCCGCCAATGAACAAGTGGTCTGCTTCCAGCGCATTCATCTGATCAATGATAACTTTGCCGGGCTCGCCGATTTCAACGTAAGGCGTTAATGCCCCTTCTTTTCCGGCAATATCCTCGAACGTATATTTTGCCAGCTCTACGATTGCCTGAGCTTCGGTCAAGGCATCGTCATTTATAGCTACAACTAGTATGTAAACTTCCGGCTCGTTGCGGAGGTCACGATACAGTCCGGCTGCATATTTTAAAGCCTCGCTGGCATATTTTGTACCGTTGGTAGCAATCACCCATTTTTTTGCATTTGCCATAAACTATTAATTTGTTGAGCAGGTCCTAATTCTTGAATTGACCCCATTTAAAATATCTTAGTTCTTATCTGAAAGCAATCGTGAACATTCCTATCTTTGCAATGCTTTGAAACACATGCAGAACATACCGAAAAAACACCAAACCGTATTCAATATCATCAGTGAAGCGGCGCAGGAATTAGAAAGCCCCGTATATGTTGTTGGGGGCTATGTACGTGACTACTATCTCGGCCGCTCAAAATCAGGAGATATCGACATCGACTTTGTTACAGTTGGCTCGGGAATTAATCTCGCGCGCAAAGTTTCCGATAAAATCAAAGGCTCATCCCTGGCTGTATATAATCAGTTTGGAACAGCTCAGGTTAAAACGGGTGATTTAGAACTCGAATTTGTAGGCGCCCGAAAAGAGAGCTACCGCAAAAATTCACGCAAACCACTGGTAGAAGATGGCACACTTGAAGATGATCAGCTTCGCCGAGACCTGACAATCAACGCGCTGTCCTGGTCACTCAATAAAGAAGATTACGGTGCGCTTAACGACCCATTTAATGGGATGAATGATTTGGAGCAGTCGCTCATTCGAACACCTATCGATCCAGAGCAGACGTTTGATGACGACCCCTTGCGGATGATGCGGGCTATTCGATTTGCATCTCAGCTGGACTTCAGAATTGAGGAAGAAACCTTCGATGCCATCACAAAAATGTCGGAGCGGATTAACATCATTTCTAAAGAGCGTATTATTGAAGAACTGAATAAAATTATTCTCAGTGATAATCCTTCCTTAGGATTCACGATGCTCTTTAAGACAGAACTCCTCAAAGAGTTCTTTCCCGAAATGTATAATTTACATGGCGTGAAAGAAGTAAATGGTGTTCGCCATAAAGACAATTTTTGGCATACCCTGCAGGTTCTGGACAATGTAATTGAAATGGATGCCGACCTGTGGTTGCGCTGGTCCGCTATTATGCACGACATTGCGAAGCCTCCGACACAGCGGTTTCATAAAGAAGCCGGGTGGACTTTTCACGGCCATGATGCATTGGGTGCAAAGTGGACCAAGAAAATCTTCAGGCGCTTGGGTCTTCCTTTAGATGAACGTATGAGGTATGTGAGAAAGCTGGTGCGATTACACCTCCGCCCTATTGCTTTGGTTTCGGATGAAGTTTCGGATAGTGCCATCCGCAGGTTAATTTATGAGGCGGGTGAGGATATCGATGATTTGATGAAGTTATGCCGGGCAGACATCACCACGAAGAACGATTATAAGCAGGAGCGCTATCAAAAGAACTTTGACTATGTAGAGCGGCGTATTCAGGAAGTGGAGGAAAAAGACCGCATTCGAAAATGGAAGAATCCGCTTTCAGGAGAAGAGATTATGAAGGCATTGGAAATTAAACCTTCCCGAACGGTAGGCGATGTAAAAGATGCTGTTAAGGAAGCGATCCTGAATGGAGACATTCCCAATGAACATGATGCAGCATTTGAATTTATGATGGAACACAAAGACGAATTTTTGAAGTAATGGCAGATCTCTGGATTTCAAATTCATACGCTAAAATTAATTTGGGCCTTAATGTGCTGGAAAGGCTCGATAATGGTTATCATACCATAGAAACCGGCTTTTGCTTTTTGGAGTGGAATGACCGGTTTGAAGTGAAGCACGCCCCCCGCATGGAATTAGTAATGAGCGATGAGAAAATTCCTGTGGATGACTCCAATCTAATTGTGAAGGCGCTTAAGTTACTTCAGGATGAAGCCGGACTAAAAGACGAGTTCTACATAGAAGTGGAGAAGAATATACCGGCAGGTGCGGGCCTGGGTGGCGGAAGCAGTAATGCTGCAACCACGCTCCGGATGATGAATAAAATTGCTAATCTGGGATTGAATCAGGAAGACTTGATGAGGCTCGGAGGAAAGCTTGGGGCAGATGTGCCATTTTTCATTAAGGGAAAAACAGGCTTCGCAACTGGTTTAGGGGATGAAATTGAAGAATTAGATATACAGCCTGATGCCTGGGTTGTTACCGTTTTCCCTGATATTGAAAGCAGCACAGCCGAAGCATATCAATATTGTGAACCAAACCCGGAACCTGACTTTTCATTGAAGAATGTACTTTTGGATGAAGAGCCCGAAGAATGGAGATATTTGTTAATGAATGACTTGGAAAAAGTCGTATTTCCGCGCCACCATTTAGTGGGTAATTTGAAAGATCAGCTGTACGAATTTGGAGCAGAGTATGCCAGTATGAGCGGAAGCGGTTCCAGTGTTTTTGGTGTTTTTAATCAGGATTTTGTTGCAATTAATGCCTATGAGTCGTTTCATAAGCTCGGATTTCCGGCAAACCTAACCCGACCCAAATTTGAGCCTGATTTAGGCATTTATGTTAAAGAAGATGGATAATGAAAGTTGGAAGTTGATCGGCTGAGGAAGTAAAAATATCGACAGTCTATCAACACTCAACTTTCAGTTTTCAGAGGATAGAAAAAATTAATCAACGATTTTATGAGTAAAAAGAAAACAAATGGAGTGAATATCAGATCCGGAATGGATAAAGATTCACTTCGCGAAGATATTAAATTACACCTGCGCCATACACTGGCAAAGGATGAATTTTCCACCACAAGCTGGGATAAGTACCGAAGTGTGGCGATGACCATTATGGATCGCCTCAACGACCGCATGCTGGACACACAGCAGCATTTCTATAAAACCAACGCCAAGCGGGTGTACTACCTATCAATGGAGTACTTAATTGGCCGACTGTTGGATAACATGCTGGTAAATCTGGATGTGCGTGATACGGTAGCCGACGCGTTAGACGATCTGGGTCTTTCATACGAAGACATTCGTGATGAAGAATGGGATGCCGGACTTGGAAACGGTGGGCTTGGTCGCCTTGCGGCTTGCTTCCTCGATTCAATGGCAACCTTGGGAATTCCTGCGATTGGGCATGGTATCCGTTATGATTATGGAATTTTTTATCAGAAAATTCAGGATGGCTTTCAGGTTGAGCGGCCTGACCTTTGGTTGAAATATGGAAACCCGTGGGATACGGTTCGCCCAAAAGTTCAATATCCCGTAGAATTTTATGGAAACCAGGGAACGGTTAAATCCAGCAATGGAAATACCCACTATAATTGGGAAAATACGCACCGTGTAAAAGCGGTAGCCTATGACACTCCTATTCCGGGATATGATAATGGCATTGTAAACTATCTGAGGTTGTGGAAGGCGGAATCCTCTGCTGGAATTGACCTAAAGAGCTTTAACCAGGGTCAGTACATTGATGCGGTTCGTGATAACCAGCTGGAGCAAAATATCTCCCGCGTGCTTTACCCGAACGACAAGGTGTTTGTAGGGCAAGAGCTTAGATTGAAACAGGAATACTTCCTCGTTTCAGCCTCGATGCAGGATATCATCCGACGCTTCAAGAAGCAGTCCTCAGACTTCACCAAATTTCCTGAAAAAGTATCCATTCAGTGTAACGATACCCATCCAAATCTGGCCATTCCAGAGTTGATGCGATATCTGCTTGATGAAGAACACATGGATTGGGAAAAGGCGTGGGATATAACCGTTGAAACGATGGCATATACCAACCACACCTTACTTCCTGAGGCCTTGGAAAAATGGCCAGTTTCACTGGTTAGAAATCTACTGCCGCGTCATTTACATATCATTTACGAAATTAACCGACGCTTCCTGAACGATGTAAAAATTAAGCTGGGTGATGATAAAAATCTCCAAAGCCGAATGAGTATCGTAAGCGAAGGCGAAAACCCGGTTGTGCATATGGCACATCTTGGAATTGTAGGAGCACGAAAAGTAAACGGAGTAGCAGCTATGCACTCTCGGTTGCTGAAGGACTCGATGTTCAAGGACTTTGATGAGATGTATCCGGATAAATTCACCAATAAAACTAATGGAATTACCCCTCGCCGCTGGCTGAAGCAGTGTAATCCAGCGCTTTCCAATTTGATTTCAGATAAAATAGGAGACGACTGGATTACCGATCTCGATGAACTTAAGAAGATCAACGAGTTTGCAGAAGACAAGACATTCCAGAAGAAGTTTGCTGATATCAAAGTTGAGAATAAGAAGCGGCTTGCAAAGTATATCAAAGAACATAACAATCTGGATGTAGATCCAAACTCCATGTTTGATATCCAGATTAAACGTATTCATGAGTACAAGCGGCAGCTGATGGCAGCACTACATGTAATTACACTGTATAACCGCTTGAAAGAAAACCCGGATCTGGATATTTCTCCACGAACCGTGATTTTTGCCGGTAAAGCTGCTCCGGGATACACGATGGCCAAACTTCATATTAAGCTAATTAACAGCATAGCTGAAGTGGTTAATAACGACCCCGAAGTAAATAAAAAGCTGAAGTGTGTATTCCTTCAGAACTACAGCGTAACACTGGCTGAGAAACTGATTCCGGCTGCAAATCTATCCGAGCAAATATCAACTGCGGGAATGGAAGCCTCCGGAACTGGAAACATGAAGTTTGCCCTCAACGGTGCGCTCACCATCGGGACACTTGATGGAGCCAATGTTGAAATCAAGGAAGAGGTGGGCGACGACAATATCTTCATCTTTGGGCTGGAAGAAGAAGACGTAGAAGCACTTAGGCGCCAAGGCTACAATCCCTGGGATTACTACAATGCCAATGAGGAATTGAAGCAGGCGCTAGACCAAATCCGCGAAGGATTCTTTAGTGATGGTGATAAGGAGCTTTTTGAGCCAATAATAAATGCTCTACTTCATCAGGGAGACTACTTTATGGTTCTCGCTGACTACGAAGCCTATGTAAACAAGCAGGAAGAAGTTTCTGAATTGTTTAAAGATCAACAAGAGTGGAACCGAAAAGCCATCTTGAATACAGCTAATATTGGCAAGTTCTCCAGTGACCGAACCATTAATGATTATAATGATGAGATCTGGAAAGCTCCGAAGGCAGAACTAAAATAAAGTCTGCAGGCAAATTCAGCAGTAATTTTCAAAGAGGTCAGCCATAGGTTGGCCTCTTTTTTTGAAGTATAAAAAGCGTACTAATTACTGTTTAAGAAAGCTCATGGTTTTTTATAATTATACATTACATTTCCAGCTATGAAACAAATACCACGAACAACACCAACACAAGTAGATTCTCTGGTCCCCGATAGTGGATTGATAGGAACGGATAGTTTGAATATTCCTGACCCGAGGGAGTACTCTATATCTGAAGTATTTATTTATATCTGGGACTTGCTGCAGGTTCAGCTATTTACGCTTCAGAACACTCCTGTTACATTTATGAAGCTCTTGGTTTTTGTTCTGTTGCTGGTGGGATTTTCATACTTGGCATCTATTATAAAAGGGGTATTAAATAAGAAAATTCTCCCGCGTTTCGCCATGGATTCTGGCCTTCGATATACCTTATCCAGAATATCGCAGTATGTTATTGTGGTGATTGGAGTTTTTATCTCTTTTCAGTTTTTAGGAATAGATATGACGGGGCTAGCCGTTGTATTTGGGTTTTTGTCGGTTGGAATTGGTTTTGGTCTTCAGAACGTGACCTCAAACTTTATATCTGGTTTGATAGTGCTTTTCGAACGGCCCATATCAGTTGGCGATCGGGTTATGGTAAATAATATTGAAGGGGACGTGATTGAGATTAATATCCGGGCGACCAAAATCCGAACGCTGGATAACATTTCAATCATTGTGCCAAATTCAGAGTTTGTTTCCACCAGCGTGATAAACTATTCGCATGGAGATCCAACCTATCGCCTCGGTATAGAAGTGGGCGTTTCGTATAGCTCGGATTTAGATATGGTGTTAAAAGCCCTGAAAGAAGTCGCCGAAGAGAATAAGAACGTCTTGAAATCTCCCAAATATGACATTCAGTTTAAGGCGTTTGGGGAGTCTTCCTGGGACATGAAGCTTTTAGTCTGGATTGCGGATGTTAAGAATTACCCCAGGATACGAACAGAGATCAATAAGGCAATTGTCAGGAAATTCCGTGAATATGAAATTGAAATTCCTTTCCCGCAAAGAGATTTGCATGTACGTTCGGGACTAAACCCCAAAAAAGAAACGAGACACGGCTCCGAAGACTCGAAGACATCAGAAAAGGAAGACGGTGAGGATTAATTAAATACGAACCTAAAGGTAATGGTACCCCACTGTGTTTGCTGAGGAACACCACCAGGTAATCGGGAAAAACGCCAGGTTCGGAGGGTACTCATTACTTCTCGCTCCAGCTCTGGATTCATTTTTTTAATGGGGATAATGCGTCCTACGGTTCCATCCGGACGGACTTCAAAACGAACGGTAATTACACCCTCTGTATTAGAGTTATTTTCCGGGAGAGGCTGGACCATGGGAGCACGATCAATTTCACCCTCCCATTTTAATTCATAGGGTGAAGTTTTCTCTTCATCATTCCCAATACCCTGATCGGAGTTCATATCACCACGAGCACCATCAACATCTCCGCTTTCCTTGGCTCCTTCTTGAGCTGTTTGATTTTCTTGGGCAACTGGAGGAATTTCAATTTCTTCTTCCTGAACTTCCGTCTGCTCTTGGTTGGGGTCTATTTCTTCAGTTTCAGGAGTTTGAACGGCCTCTTCAACAACCTCCTCGACTTGGTCAGGGAGATCAACAGGCTTAGTATTTTCTTCAGTTGGAGTCTGAGGGGTTTCATCTGGCTCAGGAGCCTCTTCAACGGGCTCATCAGGTTCTACTTCTGAAGGGTTAGGACGTTGGGCAACCTGTTCATTTTTTACTTCAGAATACTCAGCAAGCTGACCGGTTTTAAATTCTCCAAACTCAACTTCAATGTATGATGGACGAGCATTGCTATTCATATCAAGCGTGAACCAAAGCGAGAAAAGCAGAAGAACCGTATTAATACCAAGAGTTATATAAAGGGCAAACCGGTCGCTTTCTGTGAATCTTGATCGTGCCATTATGCTAAGAGCCTTGCTCGGTTGCCATTACAATTTTGAGGTTTAACGCTTTACTGACATTCATTACGCGAACGGCATCATCTACTTTAGCGTCTTTGTCAGCACGTAATACAACGGTACCCTGTGGCTTATTATTTCGCGCATTTCTTATAGCTGTGGCTAAAGATCCTCGTGCGGTTAAGTCTCCATCTACATAAAATTGGCCATCTTTAGTTACGGCAACAGAAATAAACTGAGGTTCAGTAGCCGCGCTACTTTCCGCTTTTGGTACTTCAACACGAATCCCAAAATTGGTTACAAAAGAGGAAGTAAGTAAGAAGAAAATAAGCAGTAAGAGCACAATATCCGTCAATGAAGACTGAGAGAAAAGGGATAGAGGCACAAGTTTTTTGTCACCACTTCTAAAATCTCGTCCCATGGTAATTACCCTTCTTTTTTAGATGCGGGAGATTGTAACAAGTCAAGGAAATCAGCTGAGGCATTCTCAAGTTCGAAAATAGAACGGTTTATTTTACCTAACAGAAAATTGTAGAAACCATATGCAATCAATCCAACAATTAACCCGGCAGCTGTAGTAATTAGTGCCTCCCAGATACCACCTGCAAGAACGCTGGGGTTTACATTTCCTTGTAGAGATTGAATATCCATAAAAGCTTCAATCATACCGGTAACAGTTCCTGTAAATCCAAGAAGCGGGGCTACACCAGCAACGGTGGCAAGCCAGTTCATTCTTTTTTCAAGAAAGAAGATCTCTTTTTTACCAGCATTGTCGATAGCATCTTCGATATCGCGAATTGGGCGGCCTAAGCGCTTAATACCGGCTTTAATAATTCGGGCAATAGGTTTGTCAAACTCATCGCAATAATCCATTGCATTGGAAGCCCCGCCCTTACCGGATTTAAGCATACTTTCGATGGTGGCCAAGAATTTTTCAGGCTCTACGTGAGATTTATTTAAAGCAATCCAGCGTTCTGCAATCACATAACAAGCTATTGCAAAGAGGAGAAAAATAGGAATCATTAAGATTCCGCCTTCTAACATGAGGTCAAAAAATGAGACAGTCTCTTCCTGCATATTAATGAGAGAGTCTGCCGGCATGGTGTCCTGCAAAAAAATCAGCAATTGGTGCATGTAGATGATGATGTTTATTTAATTTTAGTAATAAAATAGTTTTCTGAAAATGGAGACTCGAGCGTTTCTGCCGCTAAAGCCGCTGTCCTCAACGATTCAAACTGCCCTAAACTTACGCGCCAGAGCTGTCCATATTGTTGAGATGGAATAGAAGCTAAAAGAGCTCGGTAGCCATCGTTATTAAGTTCATTTAATTTTGCCCGGGCACTTTCTTCTTTACTTAAAGAGAAAACGACAATGGTGTAACCGTCATTTGCCGCAGAGGTCGAAACTCCGCGCAGTCCATATTTGGGCTGACCGTCTGGGGCAGTCGCACTACTCTCTGATACTTGAGTCTCAGTCGGTTGTTCCGCAGCGGGCTGTTCCTCACCTGGCTGAGGCTCTGCAGGTTGTGAGGGCTCCTGATTTTCAGGCTCGGTTTCTTGAACAGGCGGCGTTGATTCTTGCTGAACAGGTTGCTGAGTTTGTGGAGCCGGTTGTTGAGGTTGAGTGGCAGCAATCTGAGGCTCCGGAGTAACACCAGGAATATTCACGACCCCAAAGTATCCAAGTGCATATGTGCCGCCAGCAAAAATCACAATAATAAGAATAACCCATAATAAAACGGGGCTAGCGGTATCCCGAGAAGGTTTAGTGCGCTTCGAACTGGCACTGTCGTCTTCCTCTTCTGTTGAATCTTCTTGTGCCTCTTCCTCGCGCTTCTTTTTAGCCGCATCGGAAGCAAGGTTGGTAATCACGGGGACAACCTCTTCTTTATCGTTCGAATCATCAGGCTCATCTTCTAAGGATTCGAAAGGGTCATCATCAAAATCTTCTTCCTCTTCAGCAAAAACGTCCTTTAGGTCGTCTTTTGAATCTTCAATTTTCTCATCACTTAGCTGCTTATTTATCTGAGCTTCTAAATCATCCTCATCGTCAGATTCTGCAAAGATGTTGTCTAAATCATCGTCATCCTCTTCCTCAGCTTGTGGAGCAGGGTCTTCTTTTTTATCACCTAAAAGTCCCGAAAACATGCCGGCGTCCGAGTCATCTTTGTAGGTATCAATTCCCCACTTATCAGGGCCGGGACTTTCTGTTTCTAAATCTTCTTCATTTTCATCGGTTTCTTCGTCAGCTAAGTCAAATGGAGCATCCTCCTCTTCCCCAGCTTCCAAATCTTCATGCTCTTCTTCACCTTCGTCCTGTGTTGGCACATCAAGAGAAAAAGAAGCATCAGGATCTTCAACTTCATCATCACCATCTTCGTCATCTAATAATCCGCCGAAAGGGTCATCCTCATCACCAGAATCACTGTCCGTTGCTATTTCCGGATCGTCTTCTGTAGAGTCCTCGTCAGACACAGAACCTGATTCCAGCTCAATGGGCTCCATCCCTACATACTTATAATTAATTTCGGTAGCCAGCTCATCAGCGGGGATAAATATGACGTTATTCCCAATTCCGCTAAAAACACCAAGCCCGTCCACTTCATAGGCATCGCCTTCAGCAATCGCCTCTTGAATTTCTGCTACAAGCTCTGAAAGTTGCTCTTCAACTTTATCCTTCTCAATCCCCGAAGCATCGGTCAATAATTCAACTAATTTTGAATGATCTATATGCATAACCTACCCCTTATTTTCAGCTGTAAATTCAACAGTATCTTTTGGCGGGACCATCACATTGGTGCCATCCGGCTTTTTTTCTTGTTTCTGATTGTGATGAACCGCCTTAAATGTACCCAGTCCGTCTATTTCTACGGAGTTTTTCATGATAATTTGATCACGAATGATAATCCCCAAAGTTTCTAAAAATTCGTTTGTCATAATATTTTAGAATTTAATTGTTAACCCGCCAAAAATTTGAAATGGTCGTTCCTGATATCCATTCCACACTTCATACTGTTGTCCCAGAATATTCAGCAACTTTGCATACACGCCAAATGTCTCATTAAATTGATATTCAGCGCCCGCATTAAGCAATACGAAAGCACTTAAATCTGAGTTTGCAGAAGGCGCTCTTCGAGCACCAATATATTCTGCCCAACTGTTAATTGTAAGTGCTTTTACTACTTTATAAGAAATAGCTCCTTCGATGCCGAGTTTCTCTTCATAAGGAATGTTTCCACCCCCATCTAATTTTGGGCTACGGAAGTAAACTTTTCCATCAAACCAGAATTTTTCAGGCACCAGTTGTTGGCTCGCTCCGGCATAAAACTCAAAGATATTGGCGTTGTCATATATCACATCATAAAAGCCGGAAGTATTAGATGGGGCAATATTCTGACGCTGGTAATATGCATAGTCTCTAACAAACCGATAATTAGCACCTCCAAATACACGGTTTCCATCAAAAAGCTGGAAGTTCACCTCTCCAGTAGCGCCCACATTATAAGCGTGTTGCAACTGGGTTTGAACATTTAGGAAACGATTAAACTGATGGTTTTGCTGGATGGTCTGTATCTCAGGACGGGCAAAAGCTGTTCCTTTAATGGAAAGGGCATTATTTAGGTTATGCTTGATCTCCAGTTCCGGAGTAAAGAAAAACTTGCTCGAAAAAGGATCTGAAATATATTCGATGCCGCCTTTACCACTAATTCTTGTACTGAAGTTAAAAAGGCGCTCGTACTCTATAGAAGCCTTGGCGTCAATCCAGTTTTGAGAACCAATAGCATCGTTTTCATAATTGCCACCTTCTACACTGGCAGTAACATCAAAAGTTTCATAAATGTGATTACCAGGCCAGTAGTAGGAAAAAGTAGCATGCCCAACTCGTTCGGTAAGGTCTCCGGAAAGGCCTGAATTCCCCGCATCAAGAGTAGTGCTAAACAAATTACCTCCAGCGCTAAGTTGCCAGCCGTCTAGCGTATTTTTTGTTTTTTGAAGAGAAACTTGTCCACTACCGCCGGTATAAGTCTTATCGGAAGTTTCTCCTATAAAATTTTGCTGAAAATTGTTTTCATTCAGGTTGAAAAGGTAATTGAAGTCGTTGAGCGCTCCAGCATCTACAACAAGCTTAAGATCATTCTTCAGCTTGGTGATGTACTTTACATTGGCGTCCATATATCGGAAGCCGCTTTCCTGTGAGTCTAAATGACCATCTGAGGCACGGAGATTTATATCAGCTGTAACAAGACTTTTGTCGTTGAGCTTATAAAACCCATATCCGTTTAGTTCGGGTGAAATAAAACTTCCGAAGCCACCGCGGAGGTATGCATTAATTCGGCTTGGGTTTGTTAGGACAGACCTTGTGGGCGGGTCGGGCCGTCCCAATTGGGTGATTGAAATATCTGCAACGGACTCATCCCGCGTTTCCATGAAAGGCATTCTGTTTGGGTCAATTTGGAATACACGCGGGGTTGGGTTAAAGCCCAGAATAGGTTGTCTTCTTAATCCGGGAAAGCGAGCCTGAAACTCACTTCTAATCTCAATATCCTGGGGGTTAATTTCCGGCAAGAGGGAGTTATCTGCAGCTTGCTGTCCACCTTGGGCAAAGGCGAAAAGAGGGCATAAAACGATAAATAGGGAAAATAATAGCGGTCTGTTTCTCATCATTGAACTGCGTTTCCTGAATGTACTAATTTTTGAAGGAAGGTTTAAGGGTTAGCTAACGAAAAGATGTACTGAGAATTATGGGATTGTGTTCCGGCTTAAAGATGGAGCAGTTGTTTTTGGAAAAGTCATATCGCGGCGAAAACCGGGATCTGGACGTTTAATCAATCCCAGATTCCTGACTTCGCAGGAATGACGCAAAGGAAACTCAGCTTAAGACCGCTCAAGCATCCTATTCAGTGCAAGCACCGCATTTTCAGCTACGTTCTTAGGAACCGTGATTTGATTAACCACTTCCCCTTTTTCGAGCTTCTCCAGTGACCATAATAAATGAGGAAGATCAATGCGATTCATGGTTAAACAAGGACACATGAAAGGGTTCAAAGAAACAATCTTCTTATCCGGGTTTTCTTCAGCCAATCGATTTACGAGGTTCATTTCGGTACCGATGGCCCATTTAGAACCGGGCTCAGCATTCTCGATAGTATCAATAATGAAACTGGTTGAGCCGTCGAGATCGGAAGCTTGGACGACATCATAAGTACATTCCGGATGAACCAGGATTTTCATGTCCGGCTCTTGCTTTCTGAGATTTTCGATATGCTTGATATTAAACTTCTCGTGAACAGAGCAGTGACCTTTCCAGAGGATCACTTTCACATTATCGAAATCACCTTCGTACTCAAATTTTCCTTCCAAGGGAGCATAAATTGCCATTTCATCCAGAGAAATTCCTAAATCAAAAGCAGTATTTCGCCCTAAATGTTGATCAGGTAAAAATAGAATACGCTCTTTTTGGGTGAAGGCCCATTCCAGCATTTTCTTAGCGTTAGAGGAGGTGACGGTAGCTCCACCGTGCTTTCCAACAAATCCTTTTATAGCGGCTGTAGAATTGACGTAGGTCAGCGGCAGAATCGTATCACCCCAAATGTCCTGCATTTTTTTCCAACCCGCTTCGGTTTGATCAATATCAGCCATGTCGGCCATGGAACAACCGGCGCGTAAATCAGGGAGTATAACTTTTTGGTTCGGCTTGGTAAGCATATCTGCTGTTTCTGCCATAAAGTGAACTCCGCAGAAAGCGATAAATTCAGCATCGGGCATTTCAGCACATATTTGAGCAAGCTTCAGAGAGTCGCCACGAGCATCAGAAAACTTAATGACTTCATCCTTTTGATAATGGTGTCCGGGGATGAAAAGGCGATCACCAAATTTAGCTTTGATCTCAAGAATACGGGCTTCCATTTCTTCCACAGAAAGCTCGCTGTATCTCTTTGGAAGGGATACTTTTGACTCAATTTCTAAAACATCTAAAACTTCCATAACACTCACATTTGCCACAAAACCGATAACCGGATTTGAAGCTATTTTAATACAAGTTATTGAATAAGATCAAAGTTAATAAAAAAACCAATGAATTCGTGCCTATCAACCAGCGGCTTATTCCAGATTAAAGCTGATGTCTAAGGCCTTAACAGAATGGGTCAACCAGCCAAGAGAAATAACATCAGCGCCACAACCTTTGTAAGCTGAAATATTCTCCGGGGTGATTCCTCCTGAAACTTCAACAAGGATCTCATCAGGTATCAAAGCCATCAACTCTTTTACTTCTTCAGGTGATCTGTTATCCATCATAATGACATCAACACCAGCTTTCACAGCCTCTAACACCTGCTGCTTATTTTCCGTTTCTACTTCAATCTTTACCATATACCCAACACGGGACCTGACTAACTCTACAGCGCTCTTAATATTTCCTGCGGCTTTAATGTGATTGTCTTTAATCATGACTCCATCATCAAGCCGGAAGCGGTGATTTCGGCCACCGCCACATCGCACAGCATACTTCTGAAGTGCTCGCAAGCCGGGTAGTGTTTTCCGTGTATCGGTGATTGTAATAGTAGAGTCGCCCAAGTTTTCAATAACCTGTCGGGTTGAAGTTGCAATGCCGCTTAAATGCTGAATTAGATTCAAAATGACTCTTTCAGCTGAAAGCAACACTCTGACGGGTGCTTCAACCTCGGCAATTATCTCACCTTTTTTAACCGGCATTCCATCGTTCTTGTGAAAAGAAACGTTAGCTGCTTCTCCCAAAAGTTCATACCCAAGCTCAATGATTTCAAGTCCCGCTAAAACCCCATCAGCTTTAGCGGTATAAACTCCTTTACCAAATTGATTTTGAGGAAAAATGGAATCCGAAGTGAGGTCTCCCATTCCTATGTCTTCACTGAAAGCGTGCCGCAGAATTTCTTTAAGCTCAAGTTGGTTCATAAAAGTGAATCAGCCGTTTTATTTGTCTATTTTAAAAGGGCAACAAAGATACCTTTTTTTAATCATAAGAGCGATCATCGATGATATATCTCGACCATGCTGCTACAACGCCCATCAGCGACAAAGCTTTGGAGGTGTATGTAAACGTTTCGAAGCACTACTTTGGAAATTCCAGCAGTATGCACGATGAGGGTTCTTTGGCCAAGCAGATTTTAGAGGCCTCTGCAAAGACTTTGGCAAGTACAATTAATGCTCGTCCAAAAGATGTGTACTTCACTTCAGGAGCATCGGAGTCCAGCTTTTTGGCTATTTATTCTTTGTTGAACTCGCTGGAAGAAAAAACGGGGCATATCATTACTACGCCAATTGAACACTCTTCGGTCCGCAATCTTTTCTTAAAGCTGAAGGATGAAGGGTATGAAGTATCGGTTGTTCCGGTAACTGAGTTTGGAGAAATCGATTTTGAGGCATTACAAGAACTGGTTCGGGACGATACGGTTCTGGCCTCTATTCAACATGTGAATTCAGAAATTGGAACCATTCAGGACTTAGAAAAGATCGGGCAGTATTTGCAGGATCGGGGAGTAATGCTTCACAGTGACTGCGTACAAAGCTTCGGGCGCATTCCTGTTGATGTTCAAAAATTAAATGTAGACGCGGTCTCCATTTCAAGCCACAAAATATATGGTCCCAAAGGATGTGGGGCTGTTTGGATGAACCCAAAGATAGGCTGGAAACCTGTTTTTCCGGATTCTGATAACCAAAAGAAATTTAAGCCCGGAACAAACGATGTGCCAAGTGTAGCTGCTTTTGCTACAGCCTCCAAACTGATCACGCAAAATAGAACAGATGAACAGCTTCGAATTCTGGAATTCAGAGAAAAGCTGCTGGATGAGTTGAGAAAATTGGAGTTTGATATAGTAGTTGAACAGCACCCTTCCAATTATGTCCCAAATATTTTAGGATTGCGAATACCGGGGATGGAAGGACAGTTTTTTATGCTGGAGTGTAGTCAGGCGGGGCTTGCTATCTCAACAGGGAGTGCGTGTCAGGTCGGCTCAGAAAAGCCAAACAAAACAATGACGGCTATTGGAAAAAGTGAACAAGAAGCTCGGGAGTTTGTACGTTTATCATTCGGAAAAGAGAATCAAGTGAGTGAGATTCCACAGATAATTGAAAAAATGAGTAGTATCTTAAGGCGACATTTTGATAAAGTAAATCATCATAAGAAGAAGGAAGGATTGACGACATGAAAAGAGGATTATTCTTACTCAGTCTGTTTGCAGTATTATTTACTGGAACGGTATTTGCTCAAGATTCAAATGCAGAAATCAACATCGTAAAATATAGTGATTACCAATGCCCGGCTTGCAAGTATTTTGTGAGTATCGAAGAGCAACTTAAAGAAGAGTACGGGGATAAAATCTCCATCACCACCAAGCATTTCCCATTGAGCATGCACCAGTATGCAGGATTAGCTTCAAGAGTAGCTGAAGCGGCTCGTGAGCAGGGAAAATATGAGGAAATGCACGACATGATTTTTGCCGGACAAGAACAGTGGGCCCGTGGAAATGCCGAAGCAATATTTATCGGCTACGCCAAAAGCCTGGATCTTGACATGGAAAAATTCCGAAATGATATGAACTCAGCCGACATGCAGCGTATTGTAATGGCGGATAAAAGAGAGGGCATTAATTTGAATGTGAACTCCACCCCAACGTTTTACATAAATGGCACAAAACTGGAAAATAATCCCAGAACCTACGCTCAGTTCAAACAACTGGTTGATGCTATGATGCAGCAATAATTCATACTTTGTTTTGATTATTAAAGGAGCTCGTGAACAACGGGCTCTTTTTTTTAAGGAGGAAAAAAGCAAATCTTTGCTATTTTCGGGAATGAAAGCCGCCTCAGAACCAACAAAAAAAAGCTGTCCGAATTGCGGAACGCAAAAAGCCGGAAACTTCTGTGCTAATTGTGGTCAGAAGTTTTTTGAAGGAAAGCTATCGTTGACGGCGGTTACCCAGGATTCTATCGATACATTGTTTAATATCGATAATCGCGTGCTGAAAACGCTAAAAGATCTTTTTCTGAAGCCCGGATATATCACAAAGCAATATTTAGCCGGAAAAAGGCAGCGCTACATATCTCCTTTTAGGGTTTACTTCACCTTTAGTGCGCTCTACTTTTTTGTGCTTTCCATTACAGAAGTGAACAGCATTTTATTCATGAATTCTTTTGACCTTGATGGGAATGAGGAACAGTTTACGAATTTCATGAAGTCATTTATCATTTTGTTTGCACCGGCTTTTGCAGGTGTTATTCATCTGCTTCATCGAAAACAGGGCAAGAATTATATCGAGTCTTTGGTTCTCGCTTTACATCTTCACTCCGTTTTATTCTTTCTATTTATAGTGCGAGCAATAACAGACCACTTTATGCTGATATATACCGAAACGGGTGGACTAAGAATATTGATTATAGGAATCAGTGCGACATCTACCATCCTATTATTCTACTATATGTACAGCTATCTGAGAGAGTTTTTTGGGCAAAGCATCATGAAAACCGTGCTCAAAGTATTTTTGATGCTGCAAGGTTACGTGGTTATTCTAATCATCGCGCTTCTCATTTTTATCTTTACCATTTCAGGCTAAAAGAACTGAATCCTAAGGCACATTTCCCTTATCTTTAAAGTGAATTTTGAAATCCATTCATTCATGAAAGAATACTTAGTCGAGATCATCAGCAAATCGCTGGATCAATTTGAGCTGGAAGAAAAACCGGAAATCCGAATTGAGGAGCCCAACCAACCCGATCATGGAGACGCTGCCACCAACATCGCTATGATGCTGGCCAAACCACTTCGCAACAATCCAAGAGCAATTGCACAACGGCTTGTTGATAAGTTGGAATACGATGAGAAAAAAATATCAGCCGTAGAAATTGCCGGACCAGGATTTATAAATTTCCGTTTTGCTGAAGAGTACTTGTTTGATGAGCTTTCTGAAATTTTGAAAGCGGGAAGTGATTACGGAAAATCAGATTCGAATAAAGAAAAGCGTGTACTTGTTGAGTTTGTAAGTGCGAATCCAACGGGACCTTTGACGGTTGGTCACGGCCGAAATGCCGTTTTGGGAGATACGGTTTCCCGCCTGCTGGAATGGACCGGCGCCGAAGTAGAAAGAGAGTACTACTTCAATGATGCTGGCCGACAAATGCGTGTTTTGGGTGAAAGTGTACGTGCCCGGTATTTAGAGCTGCTGGGTAAAGACAATGAATTTCCTGAAGGCGGATATGAAGGGGAATACATCAAAAATATTGCACAGGCTTTAATGGATGAAAAAGGAGGAGAACTAACTTCAGCTGAAGATGAAAAGCCCTTCAAAGAAAAAGCGGAAGAAGAAATTTTTGCAGACATCAGTGCTACGCTTGAGCGGATGAGCATCAAGATGGATTCTTTTTTCAATGAAAGAAGTCTGTATGAAAACGGAAAGATTGATGAAACAATAGAAAAGCTCCGCGAGCTGGATCTCGCCTACGATAAAGAGGGAGCCGTTTGGTTTAAAACAACCGAGTTTGGCAAAGAAAAAGACACGGTATTAGTAAAAAGCACCGGTGAGCCAACATACCGACTTCCGGATATCGCGTACCACGCCAACAAGCTGGATCGTGGTTTTGATCTGTGTGTGGATGTTTTTGGAGCCGATCATATTGCAACCTATCCGGATGTGATGAATGGGATCAAGTCGCTGGGCTATGACCCGGATAAAGTTGATGTGATTGTCTATCAATTTGTGACATTGGTGAAAGATGGAAAGCCCTTCAAGATGAGTACGCGTAAAGCTAATTTCGTAACGCTTGATGACCTGATGGATGAAGTAGGTGCCGATGTAACCCGCTTCTTCTTCCTGATGCGCTCTCCAAATACGCACCTTGAATTCGATATCGCCCAGGCTAAAGAAGCCGGCGAGAAAAATCCCGTGTTCTATCTTCAGTATGCACACGCTCGCATTGCCAGTATTCTTCGCAAAGTTGAAGATGAGTATGATTTTTCCGGTGATGTTGATTTAAGCCTGCTTGATCATCCAACCGAAATTGCCTTGATTAAAACCATGCTGAAATTTCCTGACACTATTGCTACTTCAGCAAGGAGTCGAGAACCTCATCATGTCATTACATTCCTAAATGAACTCGCCTCTGACTTCACCAGCTTCTACCACGACTGCCGTATTTTAGGGGAAGATGAAAATCTTGCTCAGGCACGGATGGAGCTTGCTAAAGCAGTAGCCCAAGTGCTCAGAAATGGACTGGGGATTTTAGGTATTACTGCTCCAGATCAAATGTAAGCTGGAAAACGCTATGCGATCATATACATCAAAGCCTCTCTACTTATTGGGGACAACAGTATTATTTGTTACGCTCACAAGCTGCTCTATCTTTGAAAATGAGCAAGATCTTGCCGTGTGTAATAAAGTTTTTGTTGTCGCCGAGCAGATGCCAGACTTAAAAGGCAGCATGGCTAATCTTCAGGGAAAAATAGAATATCCAAAGGAGGCAAAAGAGTCCGGGGTAGAGGGCAGGGTTACGGTACAGTTTGTTGTAGATAAATTCGGAGACGTACGTGATGCGAAAGTCATTAGAGGAATTGGTGCAGGAGCAGATGAGGAAGCATTACGAGTAGTAAAAACGGCTACCTTTGATCCCGGAGAGCAGGATGGGGAGCCGGTTTGTGTTCAATATGCGCTATCGGTTAATTTCAGATTAGAAAACTAAACTACTATAAATTCCCTCGCTCCGGACGCTCTGCGTCGGAGCGAATTATTGGTCAGGTAATTACGTGCAGACGCAGAGCGTAAGCACGAGCGTAAATGGGCGTTGTATGTGCTTATGTCAGTCAGTCCAAATAGCGCAAGCATCCGCTTGTGCGGTGTATGTTGTACAGCAAAAGCCCTATAAAGGCACTATCCAAGCGGACGCTTGAACTAGTCTGTGTATTTGTAAAGATGCTTTGCCGATAACTTTAGGCTAAAGCTTTTAAGCAGGGGTGAGTTTAGTAAAGCAAACAATGCCCTTAACCAGCTGTTCTTCTACATTAAAGCCCGCCTGATTAAACATCTTGTTGCTTTCATCTACGGTCCAGAAGTTAATTCCACCAATAGCGGCTGACTCCTGAAGCAACCGACCGTACCAAGCATCGGATTTAATGAGGTGCATCATAAAGAAAACACCGTCATCTTTGATAATTCGCTTAGCTTCATAAAGGACTTTCAGCTCTTCAGTGAGTTCGTTGAGGGTTCCTCCCATCACAATGCCATCAAAGGTTTTTGAGAAGAAGGGCATCTCTCTCCCATCAGCCCGGACGAAATACATATCGGTTTCATCAGCTTCGGCTTTGAGTCGGGCCTCTTCCAGCATCTGATAAGAAAAATCGAGAGCTACAATGTTGGCTTTCTTTTGTGCGGCTTTCAGCGCTCGTCCATACAAAGCGGTTGAGCAACCCAGATCTAAATAATATCCATCTTCTTTTGGAGCTGTCCAGTCGATAAGAAGCTCGTGTTCTTTCTCTATAGGAAATTCTTCACCGGATAAAAGCGACAGGGAGCGTTTGCGCCAAATGTCTTCGTAAATAGCAGCCGTCAGTTTCCAGTGGTTTGTGCTTTGAGCGATGGAAGTGAACTCAGGCTCTTTCCCCAAAAGATCTATGATATTGTTTTTAACCTGATACTCGTCTCCCTCTTTGGAGCCAACGGTTCCGCTAAAAGGCATAGACAAGTTGGCAACTTCTTTGGGAATGGAAATCCCGGCTCGTTCATCAATCGGTGAGCGTAATTCTAGGTTCATAAAAACTAATCATTTTATTTAGTGATGAATACGCCAAATAGCTCGAGGTGTTACAGCTATTTTTGAAGAACGATCGAGATTTGCGCACCTTTATCAACACTTAACATCCGTCCGGCATTTCCTTTATTAATCCCAATTTCCAGCATCCCTGAACTACCGATAAAAGCAGCGGGTTCACCTTCTTCCACATCACCGAAGGTAGTTACCACTTCCTTGAGCATCGTGTTTCCCACATAAATCTTAACATCTTTCCTTTTGATGTGCTCGTCAATCAGAGATTCCGAAATATTGGTAATGAGATTTCCGAAACGGTCGATATGAACTACCCAGCCCTGAAGTCCGTCTTTATCGGCAATAGGAACAGCCCAATGGTAAGTAACCAGTTCTTCTATCGGCTCTCCGATTTCTTCAAAAGAAACACCATTACTAAGGTGAGCAGTAACGGGAGCAAATATATCCCGGCCGTGAAATGTTTTGGATAACCCTTCTTGTCGCCAAAAGTCTTTGTTGTTCAGCTTAATGGCTTCGTAATCAAATTCATCAAAGAAAAGAGAAAAGATGCCGTTATCAGGACCTACAAAATATTGGTCTTTAATTTTTAGGGCGATGGGGTGACGTGGAGTTCCCACACCGGGGTCCACAACAACAACGTGTACGGTGCCCGGAGGGAAAAGAAAAGCGGCATTACGAACCACCCATGCCCCGGCCATAATGTCTTGGGGGGGGATGTCATGGGAGATATCGACGAGGCGGGCATCGGGAGCAATCCCAAGGATGACCGCCTTCATAGCGCTCACATAATGGTCTTGCAGACCAAAATCAGATGTGAGAGTAATTATTTGACTCATCAAGCATAGCTGTTGAGCATCACTGGCATTACCAGCATTAGAATATCTTCGTTGTCATTCTTTTCAGACGGCTTGACAATACCGGCGCGATTTGGAGATGAAAACTCAAACGTTACTTCATCATCATCAATGTTGCTAAGAACATCACCCAGGTATTTTGCATTGAAGCCAATTTCCATCTCCTCATTAGTATACTCACAACTGATGGTCTCCTTTGCCTCACTGCTCATGTCGAGATCCTCGGCGCGTATCGTCAATTTATCGGAGCCGAGCTGAAGGCGAATCTGCCGCGTAGTTGTGCTTGAGAAAATAGCTACACGTTTAACAGTTGAAAGCATCTGCTCTTTGCTGATGGTGAGGAACTTGTCGTTATCGCGAGGAATTACGGAGTCGTAATTTGGATACTGCTCGTTGATAAGCCGCGTAATCACGATGGTTCCGCCACTCTTGAAGCGAGCGTGATCTTCTGTTACCGTAAGGTCACATTCATCACCATCAATTGTTTTTTGGATGAGGCTTAACGCTTTATCCGGGACAATGAAGTTGACATCTTTTTCAGCAGTAATATCTTTGTTGGTATACTTCACTAAACGGTGGCCGTCGGTAGCGACAAACTTGCTTTCTTCAGTTCCAATCTGAAAGTAAACGCCCATCATAGCCGGACGTAAATCATCACTTGAAACAGCAAACAGTGTTTTGTGAATGGCGTTATTCATCAACTCTGTAGTCGTGTTGATTAAAGTGCCGTCATCCAGATTTGGAACCTCTGGAAATTCATCAGCATCATCACCAACAAGCTTGTAATTACCTTTATCGGTACGGAAATTGATGTTTCTGCGTTCATCCACTTCAAAAAATACAGGGATCTTAGGAAGCTGACGCAACGTTTCTAACAGGCGGCGAGCGGGAATTGCTACAGCTCCGTCTTCCTCAATATCAGCATCAATATATTCTATGATTGAAATCTCAAGGTCGGTTGCCGTGAGTTTTAGTTTGCCATCTTCACTTTCAAAAAGAATTGTTTCCAAAATAGGAAGCGTGGCCTTAGAGGGTACGGCTCCAATAACGGCCGAAAGTCCCTTATTGAGTTCGTTGCTCGATACAGAAAATTTCATAAATGCATTATTTAAGTGGATTAAAGGGCGTTTTTTAACCAACAGTTGCCCTTTCAGTGCAGTGTGCTTATACTAAGAAATACTGGCTCTCTCTGCAACCGCAGAAACGGCAATTTTCACCTCAAATAAGTCACAGATTATATCGTTTAAAGCGCTACAGTAACTATAAATTTTATCGCTGTTTTTGATGACCCGATTCCTTCCCGCGCTTTTAATGTTTGTGATAACCCCCGTTCTCACTTTTGCCCAATCTAATCAGGCTAAGTATGGCAATGATTTCCTCTCTACCGGCAGTGGTGCCCGTGCTTTGGGAATGGGAAGTGCCCATGTTGCTTTAACTAATGATGTGACATCCGCTTATTGGAATGTGGCCGGCTTGGCAGAGATTGACACGCCGCAAATTATGTACATGCATTCCGAGCGCTTTAGCGGAATTGTTGGGTATGATTATGGCGCAGCGGCGATGCCATTGAAATCAAATAAGGGTGTAGTATCAGTCAGCTTTTTCCGTCAGGGTGTGGATAATATCGCGAATACGCTAAACGCCTGGGATCGTGAACGAGATCAACCCAAACAAGATGTAGAAACATATATCACCCGATTTAGCGCAGCAGATATGGCGCTGTTCTTCTCGTACGCTACTCAGAAAACGGAAAAGCTTTCATATGGAGCATCTGCTAAAATCATTCGGCAGAAATTAGGTCCGTTTGCTGAAGCGTGGGGATACAGCCTCGATATAGGGGCAAAGTATAAAACAGACTTCGCCAACTTTGGAGTGACTGTTCACGACGTCACCACCATGCAGAAAATGTGGGATGTGAGCGAATCTGAATTTGGTGATTATGAAGCTCAATTCGATAGTTTAGGAGCTTCCCTCCCAACCGGGCAAAATGAATTTGTTTTACCGTCCGTTAAAATGGGGGTCTCAAAGCTATTCCCGATCAATACTGACTTTCTTGTGTCAGCCGCCGCTGATGTTGACCTGCTTTTTGAAAATAGACAGGCCTATTATATCAACGTTGGCAGCATGAGTATTGAGCCCCATCTTGGAAGTGAGATATCCTATAAGGAAATGATTGCCTTCCGTGCTGGTGTTACCAATTTTATCACCGATCCGGTTTCCGGATTCTCGGTTTCTCCTACTTTGGGACTTGGGCTAAAACTCTCTTCTTTTGTACTTGATTACGGCTTCACTAGCTTTGCGGGCGCTTCAAGTGATTTAGGATTTACCCACCGTATTTCGCTGAGGTTTGATATATAGAAAACAGGTTAAACCCATTTTTTTATCAGTTGAAAAGTAGAATCAATAGTTATTGGTTTACTCAAGAAGTCATTCATACCAGCCTCAAAGCACTTATCCCTGTCTTCTGTTGTAGCGTTTGCGGTCAGTGCGATAATAGTTGATTTACTAGAAGAACTCTCTTCATTTTCTCGTATTTGGCGAGTGGCTTCAAGACCGTCCATAACAGGCATTTGCATGTCCATGAAGATGATATCATAAGGTGTAGTATTTGATTTTACTGTCGCTTCTTGTCCATTTTCAGCAAGGTCAGCTTCTATGCCCAACAGCTCTAGGATTCTAAGTGTTACCCGCTGGTTGAAAACATTATCTTCAACTAGTAAAACATTAAGGTGTTGAAACTTCTCCTTCAAAAGAGGATCAATTTTTTGGTTTAAATCAGCCCTTTCTTCTACCGTGGTGAAGTCTTTATTGCCAGGGATTAAGTCTGCCTGAATGGTAAAAGTAAAAGTTGTTCCAGTTCCTTTCTTACTTTTGACTTTAATATCGCCGCCAAGTGCTTCAACGATTTCTTTACTGATAACGAGTCCTAGGCCTGTCCCCCCATAACGCCTGGTAATTCCTGAATCTACTTGAGAAAAGCGTTTGAATAGCTTCTCTATATCCTGCTCATTAATTCCTATACCAGTGTCCTGAACTGTAAACCAGATGTTTCCGGAAAGAGAATTATCAGTATTAATCCCGGCCGAAACGGTTACGGATCCCTGATCGGTGAATTTTACTGCATTGTTAATTAGGTTTATAAGGACCTGTTGCAACCGTATTTTATCTGTTTTAATGGTGGAGGGAAGGTTGTCGTCTAAATCTGATATCAAATCAATTTCACGGTTACTAACTAGGGGAGAGAGAACCTCAAAGACCATCTTAATCAGCTTTTTAGGACTCACTTCGGAATATTCAATATCTAATTTTCCTGACTCAATCTTGGAGTAGTCTAGAATATTGTTGACTATTCCCAGCAAGTTTTCACCATTGAGCCTGATGGTTCGAACGTACTCCTCTTTTTTGGCATCTAAAGTTCCATCGTCCAGTAGATCTGAAAATCCAATTACAGCGTTGAGGGGAGTTCTTATCTCATGAGACATGGTTGATAAAAAGTCACTTTTTGCCAGCGAAGCAGCCTCCGCATTTATTCGAGCTTCTTTTAAAGAATTTGTAAACCGGTAGCTGAGAATTTGTGACTGAAGAAAAATGAATAAAAGATGTCCGGAATAGTTGAAAACCTGAAACCTGTCTATATATCCGAAGTAGTTAAGTATTTGATATAAAAAGATGCTGAAAACCACACCTGTACTGGCCAACGCAAAAGCAGATCCGGGCCTTTTATTGAGCATACCAAGCACATAAATATAAAATGCGTAAGCAATATATATGCACAGGATGATAAAGAATGGAAGTATCGTTAAGCTGAAAATGTGAGGAGGAAAGAATATACATGTAATGGCAAATAGTAGACAAATACCGCTCAGGATATTAACCAACAGTTTAGAGGCCTCTTTTGGATAAAGGTGATAAGTGTATAACCCAAAAAAGAAAACGGAAATAAATAGCGTTAGATATTCCAGCCGTATGGTAACGATCCAGGGGATATTTGGGATGAGGTCGTGAAGCGGATAAACCCCAAACCCTACTACGCGATACGTATAGAACAAACAGAATAACGCAAAATACAAAATGCTTTTATCGTTACTACTGAACAGAAAAAGAGATAGAAAAAATAGACCAGCTAATATAAGGGCTCCTGTAAGCGTCCATGAATAAGCTTGGTCTTTTAGCTTTCTGTTATTCAGAGCTTCTGTAGTTCCAAGTAAAATATTCTGTGAGCTTCCTCCTTTACTGTGATCGAAGTTTGCTATGTGTAATACTAATTCAAGGTCGTTACCCTGTAAAGAATCTGGCAATTGATTTAAGGACTTTAGAGTATGGCTCCATGAAGGAGAGTATGATTCTTTTTTTAAAGCAGGGACTCCATCCTCAGCAAACAACACTCCATTTATAAATAGCCGATAGGAACTGTAGGCATCCGGAATGATTAGAGAAAGATCTGGGGTGACTTTTGGAAGGATCAACTTAACTCTATAGGTAGCCGCACCAAAAGATGGATAACCATTGTTTGACCATAAGTATGGGAAATTGACTATGGCTTTATCATCTTCAAACGTAGAGAAGTTACCGGGCATGATTAGCTGGTCCCAATAAAACTCCCAGTTATCATCAATATAAATAACCGGGTTTTCTTCGAAATTGTGTTGAGTTAAATTCGAAGTCGCATCTTCTCCCTGAACCTGACTCATTACATGCCATGGAAAAAAAAGAACGAGCAACCAAAAAACAGATATTCGAATTAACATTTCGCTACGATTGTACCCACTTGACCTTATTTAATGTACATAAAAATACCTGTATGGGCTATTAATTTAATATCACTCTGTATATAGTATCTGAGATTAGATTTCCGCCCTTTATACCCATTATTTGTTTTATTATTGAATGAAATCACAATTCCAAAACTTCACATTTTGCGAATCATACTTTTAGGCCCAACAGCAGCGGGTAAAACCGAACTTTCTTTACAGCTTGCTGAAGAACTCAATACTTCTATCATTTCTGCGGATTCCCGGCAATGCTACAAACATATCAACATTGGAACCGCCACACCTTCAAAAGAAGAACAGGAAAGAGTGAAGCACTACAACATTTCTTTGCTGGATTTGGAGGAAGAAGACTCGGCAATGGATTTCCAAAAGCGCGCGGCAGAATGGGAAAAAGGGATTCTCAAAAAATCAGACCACGTAATTTATGCCGGGGGAAGTACACTTCACCTTCAAAGCCTGATTCAACCCTTCAACGAAATGCCTGAATCAGATGAAGAGAATATCAAACAGCTTGAGTCTCGAATTGATAAAGAGGGAATTGAGTCATTATACGGGATGCTTTCAGAAATAGACCCGGATTATGTTGAGAAAATGGATGGCATGAACACGCAGCGAATCATCCGCGCGCTGGATGTTTGGATGCAAACAGGAAAGCCATTCAGCAGCTTTCACAATCAACAAGAAATTAAACCGGATGAAAATACCATCGTTTTTGGGTTGAAGTGGCCGCGGGAAAAGCTATATGACCGAATAAACCAGCGGGTTGATCATATGATTGAGGCCGGATTGGTAGAAGAGGTTAGATCTATTCTGGAAGCGGGTCACTCAAAAGATCTCAAATCCTTAAATACGGTGGGTTACAAAGAGATTATCAACTATTTGGATGGCGAGTGGTCGCTGGAAAAAGCCGTGGAGAAAATCAAAATTAGTACAAGACGTTATGCGAAGCGACAAATCACCTGGTTTAAGAGATGGGAGTTTATCAATTGGCTTGAGCCGGATGAACTGTCGGTTGAGGAGATGAAAAGCGCGATTGTAAATACGTTGTCATCCCGGACTTGATCCGGGATCTTTTTCGAAAGAGATGCTGAATCAAGTTCGGCATGACAGCTGTTCTTTTAAATCCAGCACCAATCCCCCAAACAGAGTTAGCAGCTAAGTCTCAGAAAGGTTAACTTTGGCACTCACTTAAACGAAGCCCAACTATGTACAAAGCGAAAGTAAATGTAACGCTCCGTCCATCTATTTTGGACCCTAAAGGTAAAGCCGCTCATCACGCCCTTCAGAATCTTGGTTTAAATGAAGTTCAGCAAGTTCGAATTGGTAAATTTATTGAACTTGATGTGGACGCCAAAGATGAAGCTGCGGCCAAAGAAATTGTAGAGTCAGCCTGTGCGCAACTGCTGGCAAATGAAGTAATGGAAGATTTCGAAATAACGATCGAATCTTAATTGATGATTCTGAAGGCCCAACATATCGACGAATTTGTGTTGTCTGGAACTAAGCCTGATGAATCCTCAGAAACTCTGGTTAAGGAAAAAGAGGAGGTCGAGGAATCGGTAAACACACCATGGCGGCTTATCCTCTTTGATGACGACATTCACACCTTTGAGGAAGTCATTTCCCAGCTTATGAAGGCAACCGGATGCAGTTTATCCGAAGCTGAAGACAAGACATGGAAAGTCCATAACGAAGGTAAAGCGCTGGTGCACGAAGGCGAGTTCGAAGACTGCCTGCGCATTGACAGCGTGCTTAAAGAAATTCAACTGGTTACTGAAATAAAAGGATAAAGAAATGCCCACATTTGGCGTAATAGTATTCCCCGGCTCCAACTGCGATCATGACGCATATCATGCCATGAAACACGTAATGAACTGCGATGTGAAATTCCTCTGGCACAAAGAAACCGACCTTTCTAATATTGATTTTCTGATTGTCCCAGGCGGATTTTCCTATGGTGACTATCTTCGTTCCGGCGCCATTGCCCGCTTCTCTCCTATTATGCAGGAAGTGGTGAAGTTCGCTGAAAAAGGCGGACCTGTAATGGGCATCTGTAACGGATTCCAGATTTTGCTGGAAGCGGGGTTGATTCCGGGTGCAATGATGCACAATCAGAAGCTCAAGTTTGTATGTAAAGATGTTTTTATCCGATGTGAGACAACAAATTCGTTATTCACGAATTCACTAGAAAAAGGACAGGTTTTTGATATTCCTGTTTCTCACGGAGAAGGAAATTATTTTATTGACCAAAATGGATTGAAATCTCTTCAGGATAATGACCAGGTTCTTTTCAGATACTCTAACGCCAACGGTGAACTGACAGAAGAAGCCAACTTTAATGGATCGATCGACAGCATAGCTGGTATTTGTAACACCGGGCGCAATGTTTTGGGTATGATGCCTCACCCCGAAAGAGCAATGGAGAAAATTCTTGGCTCAGAAGACGGAAAGCCAATTTTCGAGTCTATTTTGAACGCCCTTTCAGTAGCTTAACTGATATCTATGAGCACAGAGACCCAACCGGAATTAATCTTGCATAGCGAAGGGCTGGTAAAGCGCTATCGCAAGCGAACGGTTGTGGAAGATGTCTCCATCAATGTAAAACAAGGCGAAGTTGTGGGTCTTTTAGGGCCGAATGGTGCTGGTAAAACCACGACCTTTTATATGATGGTTGGTTTAGTGACCCCCAATGCCGGGAAAATCTTCCTAAACGATAAAAACCTGACCGGAGAGCCCATGTACAAACGCGCTCGAATGGGAATTGGATATCTTGCTCAGGAAGCCAGCGTTTTTCGAAACCTGACGGTTCGTGAAAACCTTGAATCGGTTCTTCAATTTCTTTCCGTTCCTAAAAAAGAAATGGACCTAAAAGTCGATAAGCTAATCGATGAGTTTGGACTTCACAAAGTTGTGGATAGCAAGGGCTACAGCCTTTCGGGCGGTGAGCGAAGGCGATGCGAGATTGCCAGAGCCCTAGTCACAGATCCTAAGTTCATTTTACTGGACGAACCCTTTGCCGGGGTCGATCCTATCGCTGTAGAGGACATTCAACAAATAGTTTCGGGTCTGCGGCATCAAAATATTGGCATTCTGATCACAGACCATAATGTGCATGAAACGCTTGCTATAACAGACCGGGCCTACCTCATGTTTGAAGGAAATATATTAATGGAGGGCTCTGCAGATGTGCTTGCTGAAGATGAAAAAGCGAAGAGACTCTATCTTGGTAAACAATTTAAATTAGATCGATACACCCCAGATTAAATAGTAGCATAATGAAAGAAGTAACAGTACAAGAGCTCAAAGAAAAACGAGAAGCTAACGAAGAGTTTTTCCTGCTGGATGTTCGTGAGGATGTTGAATACCTGGTTTCTAATCTTGATGGAGAGCACATCCCCTTAGGGCAGTTGCAAAACAGAATGAAAGAGCTTGAAGAAAAAAAGAACGAAGAAGTTATTGTGATGTGCCGAAGTGGAAACCGCAGCTCAAGAGCCGTTTCTTATTTGGAAAGTCAGGGCTTTGAGAATGCCAGCAACCTGAAAGGTGGAATGAAAGCCTGGGCGTCAGAGATCGACCCATCAGTTCCGGTTGCGTAGTTTTTGTTCCGACGCAGAGCGGTCGGAACAAGAGTAGAGTATGGTGACTCAGTTCCACCGGTTGTAATACAAAAAAGTCATTCCTGTGCAGACAGGAATCTGGATATCGTATAAGATAAAGTTAGTCTTTTCAACCAACCAGATCTCGGGCATTCGTCGCGAGATGACAAATTAATCTTATGCCAGCGTTGCAATCTGATTCAGAAGCTCTTGGTTGCTGTCTGTGTTTTTAAGCACTTTCAACAAGCCAAGCATGGATTCTTTTGGTGATTTCTTCAAAAGATATCTTCTTACCATATTGCGCTCTTCAAGAGAATCGGTAATAAACTTATGCTCATTTCGAGTTCCCGAAGATGAGATGTTGATGGCCGGATAGATTCGATCGTTAGCCAACTCTCGATCCAGAACCAGCTCCATATTACCCGTTCCTTTGAATTCTTCAAAAATCAGGTCATCCATTCTGGAATTGGTTTCGATCAAGCAAGTCGCGATGATAGTAAGTGAGCCACCGCCTTCAATTTTTCGGGCTGAACCAAAAATCTTCTTAGGGATTTCAAGGGCACGGATGTCTAAACCACCTGAAAGTGTTCTTCCGCTGTTAGATTGTACGGCGTTGTAGGCACGTCCTAAGCGGGTAATAGAATCAATTAAAAGAACGGAATCCTCTCCCATTTCGGCTTTACGCTTAGCATAACCAAGAGCCATCTCCGTAATGCGAATATGGCTTTGAGTGTTTTTATCATTAGAAGAAGCAAAAACTTCTGCTTGAGTAGAGCGAATGAAGTCCGTTACCTCTTCCGGTCGTTCATCAACAAGTAATACACTTACATGAATATCATCCGAGTGATTGTCATTAAGTGACTTGGCAATTTTCTTTAGCAGGACTGTTTTACCTGTTCGAGGAGGGGCTACAATCAATGAGCGCTGCCCTTTACCGATGGGTGCAACTAAATCAACGACCCGCATTTCAACATCATCCGCGTTGAACCCAAGTTTAATCCACTCTACAGGCATAATAGGAGTTTGTCTTTCAAAGCGACTGGATTTGGTCCAGGCTTCAACAGGCCTTCCATTTACAACATCTACTGAAGCGACGTGTTTATGACCTTTATTATCTTCTTCAAACTCACCTTCCAAGACAAGTCCAGGGCGCAGGTCTAATTCTTTAACCTCATCCGGCTTCAAAAAAGGGTCCTGTGGCTGATAGGTAAACTCATAATCCAGCTTTCGGATAAAGCCCCAACCTTTGGAGTTAATTTCTAAAACACCGGCATATCTCCCTGCAATTCCCTGGTTATTTTTCCAGTAAAATTTAGGGATGAACACGTTCCCGCTTTTATTATTGTTTCGGTTACGGTTGTTCTTATTACGGTTCTTGTTGTTTTTTCTACGTGCCATTGATTAGTGCGTGTTGTTATCCTTCTCCTGAGATTGAAAAGTAAAATTCAAATATGTTTGTGTATTTAAAAAGGAGGGGAGGAAAAAAGAGGTGCGGATGTTTTTAAATCCGCACCATTGAATTTAGTAGATGAGAAAAGATACAAATGTTTTTATTGATAGCAAATTACCGAACGGTAACGGTCTCATTTATCCAGCTATAGCATGGTAAAAGAGAGCCATCAATGGTTAATTTTTGTCCGTTCTCGAGATTAAGTGTGAAAAATTTGTCTTCCGTGGTTGGTGTTACTGCCTCATAACTAGGCATCTGTCGGTTTACTGTACTTGAAACAGAAGGATCTTGTTGTTTAGCCTTATTCAAATAATCAATAACTAACCAGTAAACAACTCTATCTTCAGCACCTAATTTACGATCTTCTGTACAACTAGTAATTCCTGCGGAATAAATAGTTGCCATTTTAATGTAAGCAGATCCGTTATTTGGATTTATTTTGATGGCGTCCTGCACATATTTTTTAGCAGTTGTTAACTTTTCAAGGTTAATGTTTACATCTGCAAGGTCTAATAATGCTTGGGTCTTCTGATTATCTGCTGAAGCTCGATTTAAAGCTTGGTTGAAAAACTTATCAGCCTCAGAGTAGTTAGCATTACCTTTAGCTAACTCGGCAAGCTGAAGTGCAGAGTTATAACTAGGGTCCAGCTCATTAATTTTGATAAGAGTTTCTTTACGCTTTTCACGATTTCCAGTCTCTTCATATGCTTTTTCTAAAGCCTTCCAAGCTGCTAAATCTTGTGGATTCTCTTCAACTATCGGCACGAAATAACCGATTTGCTCTTCAGGAGATCCAAGAAGCTCCTGTTGCTGCTCCTCGATAAACTCAAGATTGTCTCCAGTGGCTAGTGGCTTCACTTTATCTATGAAAGCCTGAGCTTCTGCCTTGTCACCTTTACTTACAAGGTTGTCAAGAGCTAGACGTAGGTAATACCCATTTGCCATTCCAATGGCTCTCTCGGTGTCAATTTCAAAAAGCTCAATATAATCGTCATATGCCTTTTGAAGACCGTCTTCTACATAATCATAATTCTGCTGGTAAAACCGGCCACGATCAAAAATGATGTCGTATCTGCTTTCAGGATTTGTACCGAACAACTCAAGGCTTTCATTTAAAAGCGTTAAGGCGGTATCTACGTGAGCAGATCTTAAAGCAGGGTCTTCTTTGGTTCTGCCGATTTCATCATAAATCTTAACCAAACGGCTGTATTGCTTCTCTAGGCTAAATTGTGGGTTGCCTTGTAGCTGTTCTGGTTTTGCACAAGCCATCCATTTACCGTATCTGAGGGCAAATTCATATTCTCCATTCCGAAAATTCTCATAGAAAAGTGAATATGCAGCTAAAGGAGAAAGCCCATCAGGCGGAGCATCTTGGCAATTTGCCTGAGCTTGAGTGAGGGAAGAGCTAAGTAAAAGGAACCCTAAAAGTGTAATTAGTTGCTTCATCGATCTAGTAGTTGTTTATACTATTAACATGTAAACTAATCAGATAGTTTAAATATTATAAAATAGATTATTGTCTTAGTTCAATTTTTGACGGAAAAACATTAATTCTGATAAATTAACGGACAAATTAAATGCCCAAATCTTTTCTCTTATCAAGTCGTTATTTGTTGTTCCTCTCAATCCATAGCGTATACTCAGATCTACAGAAGAGTTTGACCGTGGTGAAATTATTCCTAAACCAGCAGAAAACCAAAGGGTGTTTATATCCTGGTTCTCAATGGTAAGGTGGCCTGAATCATAGGAAACACCGCCACTGTACCTAAAGTTAGAAAGAAACTTGGATGAATTTGTTCTATATGGGTGATACTCTCCCCCAATACCAGCCTTAATACGGTCACTCATCATAGACATTTCTTCGTTTGAGCTGAATGTGGACTCAAAATCGCCCCACTGCTCATAAAGACCTTCTACAGAGAAATTTACCAAAGTGCTTGGATAATAAGTCAATCCGGCGTTTAATTCTACAGGTAAAGAAATTTTCCCATTATCTGTTTCTCGAAGAAGCACCTCTTCATTCTGCCCACCAATTTGCTTACTAACTGTGACTTTCTCTTCGGCATCTATAGTAAAGGGTAGGTTGGCGGTTGCGCCAAAGCTCAGCCTGTCTTTATCTGAGAAGAGTTTTTGGAACGTAAACAGAGCGCCAAAACGATGCGAGAGGGCTGCGCCGGTGATTTTAGAGTCAAGGTTGCTTGTCGTGTAAGAGGTGTTTGAGAAAAAGACATCCTGCGAATTGTTTTCAGATACAAAAGCCAGTGCAGGTGCGTAACCAACAGAAAGATATTTATTGATATTCCATCCAAATCCGATTTCAAGTTTGCTGATACCTCCTGCCCCGCGAATATCAGAGGCATAACCGAGAGTATTATCGGTTGAAATGCTTGAAGAGTCTGAGGTAACGAATCGATAATTTGAGCGGGTTACTGAGTACATGGAAGCAGACATGCCCAGCTTTTGACGAATAATTGGAAACGTAAATTGAAAGTATCCAGCCTCAAGTAGTGTGTTAACGTTCGTTGAAGTAGAATTAGAGGTATTGTACTTAGAGAAGTTAAAGCCGGATGATGCAGTAGTATATGCATTTTTACCCCACATCGCCGGGTTCTGCAGTGAATTGGAATCCATATTATCTAACGAAACACCGGATATTCCCAATCCATATTCTCTGGGGTTGTTGTTGTCAGTTGGGAAGCCTACCCCAAATAATGAGTAGAAAGACCCACTTCTCTTCTCGCTAGCTCCTTCAATTTGGGCAGCTAAGTTGGTGGCTGTGAAAAGAAGGGCTGTCAGTAATGTGAGTTTTTTAATCGTTTTCATGCCGTTAATCCACTATGGATGTAATGATCAATTTAGGTCGAACGTCTTCTGGCGCTGTAGCCCCATAAATAAGAGTTGAGCGCAAGGTTCCGGCAATAGAGCCAATACCCAGAGCTAATTCCTCGATTTCCTGACTGCCAAAGATGATATTATTTACAATGTTAGTAACTCTAACAGTATAATAGTCAGTGTCAGTAACTTTGGACCCACTTCTGAGAGGCGGAGTAAACTGATATTCATAAGATGGTTCAAAGCTGGTTACCGGGTGAAGCTGTATAGTTTGAACCGGCAGGCGCAAGTGATTCGGGGGTAAGCCTGAGGCTAATTCGTTGGCAGCTTCGTAAAAGACCATTTCGGCCTTCACAATATTGCTTGTTGAAAAGTCTGCTTTAAGTACAGAATCAGGAAAAGAAACCGTACTCATTCCTTCAAGTGTTGAGTGGAGCGGGAATGCGGTGGGAGGATTTGTTGCACCTGTTCTGTTCAGGGTAAAACCATAATCATTTAGCCCAACAGAAACGGTATCCGGATCATCAGCTGCTGGCCTGTTGATAAGCAAGAAACGCAAGCCTGAAGCGGTTGGGAAGGAAATTTTGGAATTGTTTTGGTCTGATACTATTGCTAAACCTTGAAACTCGGAAACATATAATGAGTCGAGGCTTGAATCATTACTGTTAAAGTAACTTTTATAAGTATCTACCCACTGCTCGTCCAAATCGACAATAATTTCACTATTGCTGCCAGTGGTAAAACTACCAATTTGATTGCCATACTGAATGTCATCATCGATTCTTAAAGAATTTCCCCGCCATTTTGAAGTGACTTCATGGACGGTGAATTGGGACTGCGAAAGGGTATCTCCATAGGGTGTTTCCAAACTATCAATTGAAATACCCAACTTTAGCTGGAAAGAACTAGATATTGCTACCGAATCCGGGATTTCAGGGGAAACAGTTGGCCGCAAGTACCCATTGGCAGTAATATCACCAAATAACTGGTCGGAATATTTACCGATTGGCATAACAAACAAACGGCCTGAATATCCATTATAAGCCATTTCTTGGGTGCTTGATAGTGTAAGAGTATCGACCCTTAAAGCAGGTCGGTCAACAAAGTCACTGCCTACGCTTCCGGGGTCTTCACAGCCATTGAAAATTATAAGTAAAGTTAACAGGGAGATACATAAGGAAAAGAAGCCCTTATTAGATCTGTTCATTAAATAAGTATTTAAATTGTTCTCTATCTATTATTCAGCATCAGAAATTGACCGATAGTATTCGGCAAACTTGTCAGATACATCTTCAGGAGAACCCTGGATTTTTTCTGGCTTGATACCTAACTCTTTGAATACGTCATCAAATTCGTCTTTCAGGTAGTTACCCGTCACAACATGATCACTGTATTTGAGGCCAAGCTTTAAAAGATCCACGCGTCCTTCTTCTGTAAGGTTGTCGATGTCGGTATCAGCTGGAAGTCCGAGAAGTTCTAACACACGCGCAGAATCAGAATCACCTTCGTTAATTGGGTGATGCAGGTTATACACGATTTGTGTGTTTTTGAAAATTTTCTCTTCCTTGTATTTAGTTCGCACTAAAAGAGGGATCAAACCAGCAGGCCAATCATGGCAGTGGATGATGTCCGGCTCCCAGCCGAGCTTAATAACTGTTTCCAGGACTCCTTTATTGTAGAAGGCAAGACGTTCGTCATTATCTTCGTAAAACTCGTCGGTATCTGGTTTTTTGAATAGGCCTTTTCTCTTGAAATAAGTGTCGTTATCGAGGAAATAAACCTGCAGCTTAGCATTGGGAATGCTGGCTACTTTAATTTTCATAGTCTCAACTTTATCTCCCACTTCAACTTCAATTCCTGAAAGGCGAATTACCTCATGAAGGCGATTTCGGCGATCATTGATTGAGCCATACTTGGGAAGCAGAATCCGAATTTCGAATCCTTTGTCTTGAAGTGATGCAGGCAAGAACCGAAGTAGGTCGGCTGTATAAGTCATGCGTGCGAAGGGGGAAATTTCTGCTGCAACGTAAAGAATTTTCATAAATATATGCTCTCAGTGATTACTCTTCGTTAGAGATTGTATTGTTGTCTTTCATGACTTTGTTTAAATCCTCATCGTCATCTAATGAGTAAAAATCTAGTAATGTGTCTCCTCTTAAGCCAAGCCGCAATGTTTCAACAGAAATTACATCTGCTGGTTGGATGTTACCCAGGTTTACATTGCTCCCAAACTTTCTGATGAACCAAACTTGTTGCTCTTTTTGCGGGGCTTCAAAAATCAATTTTCCTTGGGGAATTTGATCCGTTATTTCTTCAATGAGCCCAGAGCGCACTTCGCCATTTGGCCTGAACACTCCGACGGTTCCGCTTTCGCGGGCTTCACAAATCACCTTAACAGCGCCGGCGGTCAATTCCTTTTCAATGATGCGAACCCATTTGTAAGGAGGAATAATATCGTTAGGGTTTTTACTCCCTACTTCTGAGTAAACAGTAAAGTCTTGACTCAGCTCTTTGATAATAGCCTGCTTTCTGTCATCAGACAGCCAGATCGTTCCGTTTGAAACTTCTACATGCTTAATGCCATAATTATTCATCAACTCCACGTAAGCATCAAGCTGATCGCGAAGTACGTAAGCCTCAAAGAGCGTTCCTCCAAAATAAACCGGGATACCTGCGTCGTGGTAAACGGCAATTTTTTCTTCCAGCTTCTGGGTTACATATGAAGTTCCCCAGCCAAGCTTAACAACGTCAACATATTTTGAACTGGATTCTACAAAGTCTTCTGCTTGACGAACGCTGTACCCTTTGTCAAGAGCCATAGTAAGGCCTTCGTTTCGGGGTTTTTCTGTTCTTTTAGGTAAGTGATTAAGTGAAAACGCCATATAAGTATCTAATAAATAACTAAGCCTTAAATATACAAAAACACCGTCTGTATATGAAATCAGGCATTATAGATTAAGTATTGCTATTAATTTGTCGGTTACTCAGGTCTGCAAGGTGCTTAATTTGCTCTTCATCAACCTGCTCTAACATCTCAGTTGTGTATCTCCAAAGCCAATTGCCGGATGAGGTGCCCGGGACGTTCATTCGATGAGTGCCATCTAGTCCCATATAGTCTTGAAGTGGGAATATAGCCTGATCTGAAACCGAAATCATCCCTAAGCGGATAAACTCCCAATGCATTTTTTCGCCTGATGAACGGGTATATGTGCGAGCCCGATGTTGCTCGGTTTGGCCGGCTGTATTGTACCACCCAATAGTGGTGTCATTATCGTGAGTGCCGGAATAAACAACGCTGTTTTGAGAATAATTGTGCGGTAAAAAACTGTTTGTTGAGTCTGAGTCAAAGGCAAACTGTATGATTTTCATACCAGGAAAATTATAGTTATCCCGGAGCTTTTGAACTCCTTCAGTCATAAAGCCGAGGTCTTCAGCTATTATAGGTAGCTCGCCACATTTCTCTAAAATGGCATCAAAGAGTTTTTCGCCGGGGCCGTCTACCCACTTTCCTACTTCGGCTGTTTTTTGGTTTGCCTCCACTTCCCAGTAAGCATCAAAACCGCGGAAGTGATCAACCCGGATAGCATCACAAGCATTAAACATATGCTTAAAACGATCTACCCACCAAGAAAAGCCATCTTTTTCGAGCTCATCCCATTTGTATAAAGGGTTTCCCCAAAGCTGTCCGGTTTTACTAAAATAATCAGGTGGAACGCCGGCAACCAGTTGTCGATTTCCTTGCTCATCAACTTCGAAATATTTTGGGTTTGCCCAAACGTCAGCGCTGTTGTGATCTACAAAAATGGGAATGTCACCAACCACTCGAATGTTGCGATCGTTGGCATAATTTTTCAGGTCATTCCATTGATTATCAAACTCAAACTGCAACCAGTACTGCAGCTTTATTTCTTCACTGAATTTTTTGCGGTAGCTTTTAAGAGCTTTAGGCTTTCTTTGTGCCAGATCCGGATCCCAGGTATTCCAAGGTTGTTTATTATAGTGAAGGGAGCATGCCATGAATAGGACATAGTCATCTAGCCAATGCTCATTGCGTTTTTTAAAAGCTTCAAACGCCTTCTCTTCTTCTTTTGAAATGTTTTCATAAAAGCGATCTGCTGCAAGCTGATAAACGCGGTCCTTATTTTGAAAAGAGGAATCGTAATCAGCGGTGACTTTCGAAGGTAATTCTATGCTCTGAATTTCCTTTTCGGTAAGTAACCCTTTTTCATGAAGGATATCGGGGCTGATTAGGTATACGTTGCCCGCAAAAGCAGAATAACTTGCATAAGGGGAATTCCCGTATCCGGTCGGGGTAAGGGGCAATACTTGCCAAATAGTTTGATGTGTTCGTTGTAAAAAGTCGATGAATGTGCGGGCTTCATATCCAAAATCTCCCATTCCATATTTTCCGGGAAACGAGGTTGGATGAACTAAACAACCGCAAGAGCGTGGAAACCTCATGTATGTATTAACTCTTTGGTTTTAAAATTACGCCAGCCAAAGGCGGTATTGTTATTGAGATATGAGCATCTTGATTATGCCAATCTCCCCATTCGGCATGAATTTGAGTATCTCCGGCATTGCTGCCACCATAAAATTCAGAGTCACTGTTAACTAAAATTTCATATTCGCCAGCAGCCGGTACGCCTACCTTATATCCATAATGAACAGTAGGTGTAAAGTTAAGGATCACAACAACAAAATTTTCGGGATCTTTAGCTCTGCGAACAAATGAAATAATACAATTGTCGGCATCGCTGATATCAATCCATTCAAAACCGCGCCAGTCAAAATCAGCTTCATGTAAAGCCTTTTCTTTGGCGTTGATGCCATTCAGGTCTTTGACTAATAGCTTAAGTCCCTGATGCTTTTCCCATTCCAGGAGATGCCAATCTAAGGATCGGTCTTCACTCCACTCTGACCACTGCCCAAATTCACACCCCATAAAAAGCAGGTTTTTGCCTGGATGCGTGTACATATATAGGTATAAAAGCCGCAGGTTGGCAAACTTCTGCCAATCGTCGCCGGGCATTTTGGAAAGCATAGACTGCTTCATGTGCACCACTTCATCGTGAGAAAAAGGGAGCGTAAAGTGTTCAGAAAAAGCGTAAATCAAAGAAAAAGTAAGCTGGTCCTGATGATATTTTCTAAAAAGAGGATCTTTCTCAATATAGGTCAGGCTGTCATTCATCCAACCCATATTCCATTTAAAGTCAAAGCCAAGTCCGCCGGTTTCTGTTGGGCGAGATACTCCGCCCCAGGATGTAGATTCTTCAGCGAAGGTAATTACGCCTGGAAAATGGTGATGAACCGAGTCGTTAAATTTCCGAAGAAAGTCGATGGCTTCAATATTTTCCCGGCCACCATATTGATTCGGTACCCACTCTCCTTCTTCCCTTGAGTAATCCAGATAGAGCATAGAGGCAACAGCGTCTACACGAAGGCCGTCGATGTGAAACTTATCACACCAAAAAATAGCGTTTGAAATGAGGAAGTTCTGAACTTCAGTGCGGCCATAGTTAAAAATGCAGGTTCCCCAATCTTTGTGTTCGCCTTTGCGCGGGTCGGCATGTTCGAAAAGGCCGGTGCCATCAAAGCGGCGGAGGCCATGTTCATCTTTTGCAAAATGAGCAGGAACCCAGTCAACAAGTACTCCGATATCGGCCTGGTGGCATTTATCCACGAAGTACATAAAATCTTCAGGGGTGCCGAAGCGACTTGTGGGCGCATAATAGCCGGTAATTTGATAGCCCCAAGAAGGGTCATAAGGGTGCTCGGCAATAGGCAGTAACTCAACATGGGTGTAGCCAAGATCTTTGAGGTATGGCACCAACTGATCGGCTGTTTCGCGGTAATTTAAAAAGCCAGGGTCTTTGTCGGGGTTTCTTTTCCAAGAGCCTAAGTGCATCTCATAAATAGAAATGGGCTGATCGTAGGCTTGTTTATCCTGTCGTTTTTTCAACCATTCATCATCATTCCATGAATAGTTTTCGATATCAGTAACGATGGAGGCTGTACCCGGGCGCAATTCAGAATAGAAAGCAAAGGGGTCAGATTTTTTTAGAGGAGGATCTTGTACAGGAGATTTAATTTCAAACTTGTAGTAATCACCTTCTGTTACATGCGGAATGAAAATCTCCCAAATTCCCTGGTCATGAAATTTACGCATGCGATGTACGCGTCCGTCCCAGCTGTTGAATTCACCAATTACACTTACTCGTGTGGCGCAAGGAGCGGTTACTGCAAAATGAGTTCCATCGACACCATCAATGGTGCGCTGGTGGGCGCCCATAAATTCGTAAGCCTGATGATGGTTTCCTTCGCCCCAAAGCTGTAGGTCAAAATCACTAATCAGGGAATCAAATTGGTAGGCGTCGGACACGGTGAAAAGCTTCCCGTCGTGTGAAGTTACTTCCAGCTCATAGCTAAAGCGATTTTTTCTGCGTGCAAATACCCGTTCGAAAAGACCATCTTTAGATAGGCGGTCGAGTTCATATTTTTTCTTATCAATGATAACTGATACAGACTTAGCTTCAGGGCGGAAGGCGCGGAGGACTAATTTTGTCTTCCCATCAATTTCAACGTCATGAAGACCAAGTACAGAAAAGGGATCGCCATGCGAACCGTCTGATATGGCACCAATAATTTCTTTATTAAGCGTAGAACTCATTCCCGTTATTGAATTAGAAAGGGCGCTAAAGATACTAAAACTTTAACAAATCTCCGTCTTCATTTAAAGTGCTTTCAATTGCTTGATTCTATATTTTGGGGCATGAAGAATTCCGGATTTATTGCACGTCGCTACCTGTTTTCCCGAAAGCACATCTCGCTGATCTCTACGTTAACCTTTATTAGTATTACGGGTATAACCATTGGCACAGCTTTGTTAATCGTGGTTTTGTCTGTTTTTAATGGATTCTTTGATGTGATAAAAAGCTTCCTGCTTTCCTATGATCCGGATGTCAGAATTGAGGCCTCAGGTCAGGCAACCTTCGCACAAAATGAGGCGATTATGGAGCAAATCCGTTCGCTGCCGGAAGTCAAAGTTATTTCACCTTATGTAGAAGGAAAGGCTCTTTTGGCTATGGAAGGCGTTCAGAATGAGGTGGTTGATGTGAAAGGAATAGAGCGGAATTCTTTTTTCCAGCTGGTAGATATTGAAGAGAGCATAACAAGCGGAGTCTTTGATATCTCAGTACGCAACCGCACCCCGGGTATCATTGTGCATGACGAACTGAAAAACAGGCTGCGTTTGAATATTGACGATGACATTGCCTTATTAAGTGCGGCGGGAATGAAAAATGCGCTTACCCAAATTACCGTCCCTCAAACCTTCCGGTTTGATTTAAGGGGTTCTTATTTCTTACAGCAGGTAGCGGGCGGTCCAAAAGTATTCGTGGATATTGAAGCGGCAAAGAGGTTGTTCAAATCCAGGAATCAGATTTCTGGAATCGACCTTAAACTGTATGATAATGAAGATGCTGAGAACGTGAAGAAAGAGCTTTCTGGAATATTGGGAGGCGAGTTTAAAATTTCCAGCTGGTACGATTTACAAAAACCACTGTATGATGTGATGTACCTTGAAAAGTGGGGTTCTTTTGTGATACTGATATTAATAGTGATTGTAGCCGTGCTGAATATCATCGGTTCATTAACGATGATTGTGATCCAAAAGCAGCGGGATATTGGAATCCTGATGTCGATGGGATATAGTCAGGCCGGTATTAAATCAATATTCAGGAAGCAGGGACTTTATATTGGGTTAATTGGGTGTGGAATTGGAGGCGCTTTAGGATTGCTCTTAAGCTGGGCACAAATGAATTTTGGGCTGGTTAAACTCTCTTCTGCTTTTATAATTGATGCCTATCCGGTAATGATAAGTCCGGTTGATGTGATTATTATTCTGTCAGCGAGCTTAATGCTTTGTTTACTGGCAAGCTGGTATCCGGCACATCGCGCCTCTCAGGTTCAACCAGCTGATGCAGTTCGGTATGAGTAGGGGATTAGAAATGTTGAATTATAAATTATAAATTGGAGGGCAGGGTCTTTTCTTAAAGAGTTATCCCACATTCATAATTCAACATTTCTAATTTAAAATTTCCTACTCATTATATACATCAGGGAGGTCGTTTTCGTAGAGGATGATGTCTCCGCCACGGGCGTGTTTGCGCACCAGCTCGTTAGCTTCGAACAGGGTGTTTACGACTCTGACATTCATGGCGGTGCTGTCAAAGTTTTTGATGCCTTCTAAAATTGGCTTGGCTCTCTCCTCTCCCACTAAAACGACTAAGTCCAAATTTGCTTTGCCGATGGCCTCGCCAAATTTTTGATTTTCTTCTTCCTCAATTTCACCAAGCTCTACCATTCCCGGCGTTATTATAATTCGTTGCCCGGAGTTGAACTGACTCAGGATTTCCACCGCATTCTTTGCTCCCACCGGATTCGAATTGAAAGCGTCATCAATCACAAAAAGATCGCCCTGCTTTCTAAGCTCCAGCCGATGCTCGACCGGCTCGATCTTAGCTGCGGCAATCGCCATCGTTTTTAAACGGATGCCAAAGTGATGCGCCACGCCAACAGCCAGCAAAAGGTTTTGAGCATTATGAGCACCCAGCAATTGGGTGTTAAAACGCTCAGAATCTTGATCAACGGAAACATCAAATTCCATTCCTGATGTATCATAAGAGATATTTGATCCTATAATACTTCCATGATTTAATCCAACCAAAATTCGGGTGATCTCCTCTCGACCGGCGCCCATCTTTGCCACCCGCTCATCGTCCCCATTTAAAATAGCGACATCGCCGGCAGTCAAATTATCAACGAGCCTGCCTTTTTCGCGGGCAATGACATCTTGTGAGCCAAACGTCTCCAAATGAGCCACTCCTACATTTGTAACCACAGAAATATCCGGCTTTGCAATATCACAAAGTTCCTGAATGTTACCCTCGTATCGAGCGCCCATTTCAAGAATAAGGATTTGGTGGTGTGATTGGAGGTCGTTGTTAATAACTTTGCAAATACCCATTGGCGTATTGTAGCTGCCCGGAGTTGAACACACATTAAAGCGCTCTTTCAGCAAGTCACGAATCATAAACTTAGTGCTGGTTTTTCCATAGCTGCCGGTAATGGCAATCACTTTAAGATCCGGCATAGAAGCCAATTTTTTACGGGCCTGCTGCTTGAAACCATACTGGATGTAGAGTTCAATGGGTTTGGTGAGAAGTCCTGAAAGGAGCACAAAAAATGGGACAATCATGGTGCCGAACGCCCAGCCAAAAACCAGGATGGTTAGGTCATAATTTTGAAGTCCGGCAAAAAAGTTAGGCAAAGGAAGCTGAATAAAAGGAATCATTCCAGTAAAACCCAGATAAGTAAACAGTGCCGGAAAGAAAGCACTAAAAAGGACGAAAGGAATCATTAGCCGCATAACCCGAGCCGTATAAACGAGAGGCTTCTTCACCTTAGCCGGTTTATAGTTTGAGACAGAGCCAAACCAAAAATAACTGAACACAAAAAAGAAAATTGAAAGGGAAGAGTAAGTGAAGGTTTCTAAAAACCAATCACTGAAAAGAATAAAAATGAAGATAAAGACATTGAGGATGGCAATGTTTGCCGGGATAACTTTCTCATCCCAATGGCCTTTCATCCACTGCCAGAACTCATTGTTCTTATAGCCTACCTGCTGATAGGTGTGCACAAAAAAACGCATGCGATACCAGGTATGGCGCAACATAATGAGGCAAAAAAGGATAGCTCCAACATCGAGGAGAAGATGATACCAGTTCAATATATTTGGTTTAGTTTAATCTTACAGATGATATGTATTCACAAGGTTAAAAGGAGGTTAACAAAAGAAACCCTGCTCGAATTTGGTTGATAACCCTCCTATATTCACCGCCACTTAATAAAATTGTTTCAATCAACGCAGCCAAATATATGAAATTAATTATCCCAATGGCCGGACGAGGAACACGAGTTCGTCCACATTCGCACACCGTACCTAAACCCCTTTTACCCGTAGCGGGAACCATGATTGTAGAGCGCATTGTGGAGACCTTTAACCGCACGCTCGATCGTGATATCAGTGAAATTGTGTATATCCTCGGTCCTGATTTTGGGGAAGACATCAAGCAGCCATTGCGTGAAATGAGTAAGCGACATAATGCAGAAGCCATTTTTGAAGTGCAGGCCGAAGCGTTAGGGACGGCACATGCAGTAGCTTGTGCGAGTGATCACCTAGACGGTGAGGTCATTATTGCTTTTGCGGACACCATTTTTGACAGTGAAGAACCTTTTGAATTAGGCGATGCCGATAGCGTTATCTGGTTGAAGAAAGTGGAAGATCCATCCCGCTTTGGAGTGGCTGTTTATGAAGGTGACACCATCACCGGTTTTGTAGAGAAGCCAAAAGAATTTATTTCAGACTTAGCCATTATCGGGGTGTACTACTTCAAGAGCGGTAATGCCCTGAAGGAGAAAATTGAGAAAGTTATTAATGATGATATGAGAGGTCCGGGTGGAGAATACTTCCTGACTGCGGCTTTAGATATGATGATTAAAGAAGGCAAAGTTTTCAAAACGGCAACCGTTGACGAATGGCTGGATTGCGGAACCCTTCTCGCGTGGCTGGAAACTACCGGACTCATCACCGAGAAAGAATTTGATGGAGTTGACGAGAGCAAATATCCGGGATCAACTATTATTCCGCCCGTATTTATTGGCGAAGGTGTAGTAATTGAGAACAGTACAGTAGGCCCTAAAGTCAGCATTGAGGCCAAAACAGTGATCAAGAACTCAAAAGTTGAAAACACTATCATTCGTGACAATGCTACTTTAGAGGATGTGGAAACTGAAGGATCAACTATTGGAGCGCACACCCATCTTAAAAGCGTGAAAGGTAAAGTGGATGTAGGAGATCATAGTGTGTTGGATATGGGGTGAGGGTGTAAGTGCTAAATCCCATATTTCAATGACCAATGACCAATGACCATGGTATACATACCATTCATTCATTATTCGAGCATTGGTTGACCCGGTGCTCATTGCTTTAATAATCATACTTAGGTTTCTCATTCCATTCGAAATGACAACGAGGTTGTTCATTAGAGGTCAGTTCTATAACTACCACTAAGGATTATTCTATTTTATTTGTCATCCCGACAGTAAAATGAACGGAAGGTTTAGCTGTTTTCTTCGAGGGATCTGTAGATCTTACATCAATTTAGGAAGGTAGTCTCAGGTTTAGTCTATATCCTCGTCCCGTAGCTCAGCTGTGGAGTGCCAAGTGGAGGCTCTGCCTCAACCAAGGCCACCTTCCCATAGATCTTTTCAACTTAATCGGGTTTTGGTAACAGAAAAAATGTGCCTAACAAAGTATTTCAAATCGAACACGGACGGGGTTGGATGAAACTTGATTGCCAGGAATTAATTTTGCTACTTCAAGAAAATCATAATTCGCGCGCCGATTAAACACTGGGCCGTTATAAAATTTAATCCGTAGTTACCTTTCTTTTGTGATAGAGCCATCCTGCCAACGAGATAAAAAACCAGAATAGCCCGTAAAACATAGGTACTAAAAGAATATAAAATCCTCCCATCACAATTGAAGGCTGCTTATCGCCAGCTGATTTTATAGTATCAAGCATTTGAAAAGTTTCGATTGGAAATACAAGAAGTCCAACAATAAGAGCAAAAAGTCCGGTCCCTAAAATGTAACTTCTATCTTTTCGAGTCTGTTGAGTTGAAGTACTTTTGATTGTCTTATAAAGGCCTAAGAAGCCAGAAAAAGTTATTACGACCATGAAGATTGGAAATTTTTCAACAAACGCATCTATAAAATATTCAAACCACATAGCTCATTTTTTAACTTCGATTTTCAGCTCTGGCAATATTATAATGGTTTCTAGCTGCATTGGAATAGGTTTTCGATGAATAACAGCTAAAATGCGATAAACAGTTGCTGTTTGTTCGCCATCACATTTGAAAAACAATAGTAGTACGACGTACTTTGTTAAAAACTAAGAAATGATAGCTTTTGAAACGACGACAATTTCTAATTCATAGCGCCTATTGGGTGACAGCTTTCCTCTCTTTCACCCTACTGTACTCTTACATTGGTTCAATGAAACAAGGGGTTGTTTATGCCAGTTTTAGTCTGCCGATGATTATTGGAGTAACCTATTTCTTAATTTACTGGGCGGTTCCTAACCTGCTTTTTGAAGAAAAGTATCTATTATTTTTTCTGTTAACTGTTACCGTCTTTCTGGGAGTTTTAAATATTCAGATAGTTTGTGTCTTAATGCAACGCATTTTCTTAGCCTTGAATGCTGTAGCAGGAGTAGACTTTGTACTCTGGGATACGTTCTATTTAATGATTACCACAATTCTATTTTCTCTTCCTGCAATTACTTATGAAACGTTGCGTAATTGGTCGATGAAACAAAAAGAAGTAATCCAACTTCGGCAAGATGAAACAGAAGAACTACTTGAGGTGAAAAGTGATGGCAAAACTCACCGAATCGCATGCAACAAGATTTATTTCATCGAAAGTTTTGGAGACTATGTCCACATTCATTTGGCAAATAAAAAAATAGTTACCCGCATGACGCTCAAAAAGTTAAATAAAGAATTAACCAATTTTGTGCGAGTCCATCGTTCCTATATCGTAAATCCTGTTTTTTGCAGAGCGTTTAATTTGGATGAGATCATTGTAAAAGAAAAGGAGATCCCCGTTGGTAGAACTTATAAAAAGGATGTTTCAGAAGCCTTTGATCTAAATAGGATGGCCACCTAACAAGGTGTTTTAAATCTGGCGCGGACGAGCTGCGATGGAAACTTGTTTGCCAGAAATTAATTCGCTACTTCAACCAAATCATAATCCATGCACCAGTTATACGCTGGGTCGTCAGCCAACCCAGTCCTCCATTGGTTCTCAAAACACATTCCAGTATATTATAAGTACTTTAAAAAACTTTTAATGTACTGATATGAATATTTCTATTACCAACGATATCGAACCCCTCTCTGAGTTTAGAAAGAACTCTGCTGATTTTGTGAAACGCTTAAAAAGGGAAAAGCAACCTATCGTACTTACTCAACATGGGAAGAGTGCTGCGGTTTTAATGGATGTATCAGAATATGAACGGGTCACTAAAAAAATGGAAATGCTGGAAGATTTACTGGAAGCCAAGCAACAGGTGGAACAAGGCAAGACCTATTCTGTAGATGAAGCAAAAAATAGAATCGAAAGTCATCTTTCTAAATGGAAGTAATTTTAACCGATCGATTTTTAACAAGGATTGAAGGGTGTACAGATTATATTGCTTTAGATCATATCCCTACGGCTATCCAATGGGCCGAAGGTATTTTTGAGTATTGTGAGCAACTGAGAACACAGCCCGATAGTGGAAGAATGGTTCCGGAGTTTAATCGACCAGAGATAAAGGAACTAATCCATGGTAATTATCGCCTGGTGTACGAGTTAAAACCAAATCGGGTAGACATGCTCACCATCTGGCATACAAGTCAAGTATTACCTAAAAAAGCATATTAACAAGCTTTTTAGATTGGGCGCGGACGAACTGTGATGGAAACTTGTTTCTAAGAATTTAATTTCGCTACATGTAAGAAGTCATTATCCCCGCGTCGAATAAACGCTGGGTTGTTAGCTCGCAACTATAACCAACTAATATAACCCATGGACAAAACGAAAAAGTATTCTATTGGTCTCGCTATTAGTTTAATTTTCTTTTTTACACTTGGAAATGTCCTTAGTAGTGTGCCAAATACATTAAGTACTTTTCCAGATCTCCTTTCCATGGTGCCTATTCCAGTTCTGCTTTATTTCTTTTTAAAGAATTCAGGTAAATCAGTCGAAAGAATAAGCGTCAAAGATGGGATTTTTTTAGGAAAGGAGGTTGTCAAAAATGCAGCATTTATATTTGCCATTTTCACCTTCATATATAGTTTATTCTATTATAATGGTTCTCCATTGGTAATGGCCACAGTTTCTTTCGTAATGGCATTAGTCGGCACTTGGGTTGTCAGTATTATATCTATTGCAATCTGTTCGTGGCTTATCCGAACAGGCTACGCATAAATTAAAGCATGCCCCTCTAGTTAATGATAATAGATAAAGAAACTCCCATGGAGTTCGTTACATTAGTTCGGTTGCCAGAATTGCTTGCTTCAAAATATCACCGCTCAACTAACTAAAGAAGTGAAGTATTCAGGGATCTCGGTTTCGAAAGTCATTCTCTCTTTTGTAACCGGGTGGTTTATTGAAAGTGTTGCGGCATGAAGGCAGAGTCGCTTAATCCCTTTTTCTTTCTTTCCGTACATTTTATCGCCCACAACGGGATGTCCGGTTTCGGCAAAATGGACACGAATTTGGTTTTTACGACCTGTTAAAAGGTTCACCTCTATCAAACTGTACTCATCTGATTCCTTTAAAACGTTGTATTCCGTTTTTGAAAGTTTTCCGTCTTCTGAATCTTTTCCCACGGAATATACCCGATGAATCGAATTCTGAGCAAGGTAGGAGCTTAATATCCCTTCCTTTTTTCTAAGGTGGCCATTTATAACCGTGTAATAGGTCTTGGTGGCTTTCTTCCAATTATCCTGAAGGAATTTTCTGGATTGCTCGCTTTTAGCCAGAACCAGAATCCCCGAGGTGTCTTTGTCGAGTCGGTGTACTATAAAGACTCTCTTTCTGGATTTTGGATTCCCTTTTCGAACATAGTCGCCAAGCAAAAATTCAACGGTATTATCCTTTTCTTTGTCGTTGGGAACAGTAAGCAAGCCATGTGTTTTTTCTATGACTATGATGTCATAATCTTCATACAAAATGGTAATGCCTTTGGGGTGATACCTTTTCGGGGATCCTTTAAATTTTTTTCTCTTTTCTTTCATGTTTAAGGGTAGCAAATTTTGAGATGGGAAAAAGTTCTAACCACTGAATAATTTACTACTAAACAGCTTGCCGGTTAAAGGCGGTGTGTTTAGGTTGTTGAGGTAGCAAAGTTTTCACAACCAGGTGACGGAAGCCACTCATAGTATCTTTGCAGTAGGAGCCTCCCCTAACAAGCGTTTACATCCTTTTTTGAACGCTGATCACTGCTTACAAGTTGATGTTATCAAGTTATTAAACGATAACAACAAGTTTATATCAGCCTTTTAGAAATATGGGATGGAAAAAGACATTAATTATTTCTGTAGGAATATTGATTGGAGCAGCAGCTCTAATTGCACTAATTTTTTCTACAGAACCTGAAGCTTCGCGATCCGGAGCGACTAAACAAACAGCCATGCTGGTGAATGTGGTAGAAGTGGAACAGGGTGACTTCATACCTTCTATTACAGCTACCGGCACCGTAATTCCGTCGCAAGATATCGTTCTGGGTTCGCGGGTGAGCGGGGAAATATTAAGCTTATCAGAAAAGTTCTCGCCCGGAAGCTATGTTAGAAAGGGTGAAGTCCTGCTAAGCATTGATCCTTCTGATTATGAGAATAATCTTCAGCAAGCTAAAAGTGAATTAAGTCAGGCTCAGGCAGATTTAAAGCTGGAGATGGGTCTTCAGCAGGCAGCCAAAAGAGAATATGAGCTTTTAGATGATACCCTCGCTCCCGAAAATAAAGCATTGGTTTTACGAGAGCCTCAGCTTGAAACTGCAAAAGCTCAGGTAGAAGCAGCTGAATCATCCTACAAACAAGCTGAATTGGACTTGCAGCGAACTACAATTAAAGCTCCTTTCGATGCCTACATATTAAATCGGAATGTAAATATCGGTTCTTTGGTAAGTCCGGGACAAGATTTAGGAAGGTTGGTTGGGGTCGATCATTATTGGGTTGAAACAACGGTTCCCATATCAAAGCTACGGTGGCTATCATTTGATGAGAACAGCACCGGATCGGATGTAATAATCAGAAACCGAACTGCTTGGGATGAAGATGAATCCAGAACCGGAACGCTTTATCGGCAATTAGGCTCCTTAGAAAATCAAACCCGGATGGCTCGAGTTTTAGTTGAAGTTGCTGATCCAATTTCAATTCAGAATCAAAATGCTGATAAGCCGAAGCTGATTATTGGCTCATTTGTAGAAACGAATATTCAAACCAAGCCACTGGAGAATGTGGTTAGGCTAAATCGAGACTACCTCAGGTCTGATGAAACCGCGTGGGTAAAACAGGGAGATTCATTAAGCATCAGAAATCTGGAAATTGAATTTCAGGATGCGGTATATGCTTATATCACCGCTGGACTCGAAGGTGGCGAAGAAGTTATCACCACAAACTTGAGTTCGGTGACAGAAGGAGCTGCTTTACGACTGGAGAACTCATCAAATAGTGGTAGTGAATAATGAGTGATTCAAGCCAAAATACAGAGGGATTATTTTCGGGTATAATCGAATATATGGCGAAAAAGCCTATCGCCGCCAATTTGCTGATGATCATTTTATTGGGAGGCGGAATTTGGACAATGTTCAATATTCAGAAGGAAGTCTTTCCCCAGTATGCGCTGGATATTGTGGAAGTCAGTGTGGTTTATCCCGGAGCAGCTCCCGCTGAAGTTGAGCAGGGTATTTTGCGTCCTGTTGAAGAAGCAATCCGTGGCGTGCAGGGGATTAAAGAAATTACCTCTACAGCTGAGGAAGGTTCAGGAAATATCTCTATAGAATTGGTTACTGGTGCTGAGCGGATGAAAACGTTTCAGGATATTGATCAGGCTGTAAACCGAATTAACACCTTCCCTGACGACATTGAGGAACCCCAAGTTCGCCTTCAATCTAATCAGCGAGAAGTGATAGAAATAGGGCTTTATGGAGAAGCCGACATCTGGACCTTGCGTAAACTGGCAGAACAGCTGCGGGACCAACTATTGAGTACAGAGGGAATTACACAGGTAGAACTCGGCAACGTCCCTGATTATGTAACGCACATTGAGATTCCCCGCCAAAAATTGCTAGAGTATAACCTGACGCTGGGACAAATAGCAGATATTGTGGCTCAGTCAAGTATTGATGTTCCGGCCGGCGCAGTAGAAACGACGGGCGGTGAAATTCTGCTTCGCATGCAAGACCGTAAGCAATGGGCAGATGAATTTAGCCAGATTGAAATCATTTCATCAGCTGAAGGTGGCACGGTAACGCTGGGGGAACTTGCACAAATCCGAGATGGATTTGAGGAAATTGGCTTACCTTCTCAATTCAATAGAAATACGTCGATTGAAATACAGGTTTATAGAATTGGAAATCAGTCGCCACTGGATATAGAAGAAAAAGTATTGGGTGTTATCGAAGAAGCCAAAGCCGGATTTCCTCCGGGAGTTGACTACAGAATAGATGGAAATACCGCCCAGGATTATAGAGAGCGACTGGGGCTTTTAACAGAAAATGGCTTGCTCGCGATAGTGATTGTACTGGTAATTTTGGCACTGTTTCTGGAATATCGCCTGGCTTTTTGGGTGATGATGGGGATGACCATTTCTTTTGTAGGGGCCATTCTATTCCTTCCGCTCATCGGCCTGAGTATTAATATGATTTCAATGTTTGGATTCCTTGTTGTTCTCGGGATTGTCGTGGATGACGCCATCGTAGTTGGTGAAAACGTGTATGAGTATCGTCAAAGGGGAATGAGTAACATCGAGGCAGCCATTGCCGGTGCAAAAGATGTGAGTAAACCTGTTACCTTCAGCATAATAACGAATGTTATAGCCTTTGTGCCGCTGCTTTTCATTCCGGGGGTAACAGGTAAGTATTGGTGGCCTCTGCCCGCTGTAGTGATTGTGGTTTTACTTGTTTCACTATTCGAAGCGTTGTTCATTCTTCCTGCGCATCTGGGTCACAGTCCAAAGAAGAATCCATTTCAGATGACTAAAAAGCTGGAAGGCTGGCAACAGGCATTTTCCAAGAAATTTCAGCATTTCATTGATGCCTACTATCGTCAATTTTTAGACAGCTGCCTTCGAAACCGGTATATTTCATTAAGCACAGCTATTGCATTGCTACTCGTGATTGGCGGCTATGGATATAGTGATCACATGGGGATGGTGCTGATGCCGGAACAGCCCGCTGATGAGATTGAAGCAGGTGTTGGTCTTCCGGTAGGAACGACAAATGAACAAGCCGCTTTGGTAGCCGAGGATGTGACGAATGCCACTTACAGGATGTTCGAGGAGTATAATCTTTTTGAAGAAGCTGAGGGAATTAAAACCAATGTTCGGGGGCAGAGTTTCATTGACGTTGAAATTGTGATGAAACCTCCGGCAGAAAGAAGTATGAGTACGCAGGAAGTTATCGAGCTTTGGCGAGATAACATCGGGGATATTCCGGGTGTCGATCAAATTAACTTTGAGGCTGAAGCAGGTCCGGGTGGATATCTTCCGGATATCAGCGTTGATTTGAGTCATTCGGATATCGATGTACTGGAAGCTGCAAGCCAGGCTTTTGTTGAGCGGGTTGAGTCATTTGATGCTACCCGAGACGTAGGGGATAACTATAATCGAGGCAAAAAGCAGTATGACTTTAAGTTGTTGCCTGAGGGTCGAAAGCTTGGTCTAACTTCCGCTGAAGTCGGTGAGCAGGTTCGGAATGCATTTTTCGGGGCTTTGGCGAAGAGACAGCTTCGCGGAACCAATGAAGTTGAGGTTCGGGTTAAACTTCCTCTCGAAGAACGAAGAGATATTTATAATCTGGAAGAGCTGGTAATTCAGACAGACGACGGTACAGAAGTACCCCTTATGGATGTGGTTGAGCTTAAGAAGGGAGAAGCCTTTACCAGCATCAACCGCCGAGATGGCCGGCGCGTAGTGTCGGTAAGCATGGATGCGGAACCCTCTAATGCTGTGGGCCGGGTTTTAGAATCCATTCAGGCCGAAGTACTGCCAGAGCTTAGGCAGGAATTTCCGGGAATCACCTGGAGTTTTGAAGGAAGTCAGGCAGAAATGCGGGAATCTACTCAAGCACTATGGGGTGGATTTGCTTTGGCTTTAATGATTATTTACGCTCTGCTTGCTATTGCTTTTAACAGCTATGCACAGCCTCTCATTGTAATGGGTGCCATCCCATTTGGGATTGTAGGAGCCGTAATTGGCCATATTTTATTGGGATATGACTTGTCGCTGGTAAGCTTAATGGGAGTGATTGCACTTTCGGGAGTAGTACTGAACGACTCTCTGATTATGATTGATTTTGCCAATAAAAAACGCAAAGATCACTCAGCCTTTGATGCTATTCATGAGGCGGGGCTAAGAAGGTTTCGACCCATTCTCCTAACCACATTAACGACCTTTGGGGGATTGACACCCATCATTCTTGAGACCTCGATTCAGGCAACTCAACTCATTCCGATGGCTATTTCTTTAGGATTCGGAATTGTTTTTGCCACAGCAATCATCCTTGTTCTAGTGCCCTGCCTCTATATGATATTGGAGGATGTAATTCTAGTATTTAAGAAGGAAATACTGGTTAGTAGTGAGCCACAGGTTGCGGGAGAGTAATAAACTTAAAGTCTTTCTCAGATACTAAATCAAGTTCAGCATGGCGATAAGATCATTTATTCAAGCTAGCTAGCGCCTTCTTAATGATAACGGAAGAGTCATCACTTCCTGAATCTCTCATGGCTTTCATTACTGCCTGCTCGGATTCTTTCTTCTTGAACCCCAGTGATTCCAGAGCAGAAATAGCTTCCCCGGAAACGCTTGCTTCCTGAGAACCGGTTGGCGTAACACCTACAGATGCAGCATATTCAGCAAGCTTATCTTTCAGCTCTACGATAATACGTTCAGCTGTTTTCTTCCCAATGCCCGGCACTTTAGATAAGGTAGCCGTATCAGAGCCGGTGATGGCGCCAATCAACTGATCAGCAGGAAGGCCGGATAAAATAGTAAGTCCTAATTTTGGCCCCACTCCTTTTACAGTTATGAGTTTTTCAAACAACGCCTTTTCATCAGAGGAGAAAAAGCCAAACAGGCGCTCGTCACTATCGGTAATGTGGTGATAAGTAAGCAACTTTACTTCTGAACCGGCGCTTTCGAGTTGCTCTTGTGTGATAGAAGAAATCTCAACCCGATATCCTACACCTTGCACATCCAGAATCACAATCCCTTCCTTTTTTTCTTCGATGTAGCCTTTTAAAAATGCGATCATAATCTACAATGTCTCTTAAGCCTTCAATTAGATTCCCGCTTTCGCGGGAATGACAGTTAAAAAAAGTTTAGTTGTTCAAAGTCATCCCCGCGAAGGCAGGGATCTGGATGTATTACTAAGCTGAATATATGTGTACTGCCAGCTAAATTCCCTTAATGCGGTCAGGATTATCTGCCACAAAACTAGCCCAGTCACCCTTCTTGTTATTCTGGTGCGTTTTCTTTGTTGGAGATGAACCGGGAATCCCCTGCCCTTTCATCAGGTGACACCAGGCAACAGCCAATGCATCTGTGGCATCATTCGATAACTTTTCATCAGGAAGCTTCACCATTTTATTTAGCATAAAAGCGACTTGTTCTTTGCTGGCATTCCCGTTTCCAGTGATAGACTTCTTCACAACCTTAGGAAAATACTCGGTCACATCCCGGCCGGAGTTTTTTATAGCCAGCATGGCAGCGGCCTGTGCCCGCCCAAGCTTTAGCATGGCCATCGGATCGACTCCATAAATAGGCGTCTCAACAGCACAAGATGTAGGCTGATTAGATTTAATGATACCCGAAATCCGATCAAAAATAACCTGTAACCGCTCAGCATGGTCATCGATATCGGCAAGGCGGATAACATCACACCGTAATGCGATTAGCTTTCCGCCTTTTTCCGTCAACAGGGCATAGCCGGTGTTTCGGGAGCCAGGATCGATACCGAGAATGATGTCAGGCATATATTATTCTTCGTTTTTATCGCCGTAAACTTTCGCTAAGTCGTTAATCATTTCTTCAGAGATTCCGGAGTTCACAAACCCACCATCATGGAAGAGATTCTGCATAGTCACTTTTCGGGTAAGGTCAGAGAATAATGTAACGCAGTAGTCGGCACATTCATCTGCAGACGGATTTCCCATCGGAGCAATCATATCGGCAAAAGTATACATGCCATCAAACCCTTTGATTCCCGTTCCGGCAGAAGTTTTCGTTGGAGCCTGAGAAACCGTGTTTACACGAATGCCACGATCTGCTAATCGGCTGCCATAGTTACGAGCAATACTTTCAAGCAGCGCCTTTGCGTCATTCATGTCTGAATATTTAGAGAAAATACGCTGAGCTCCGATATAGGAAAGAGCCACAACACTTCCGCCGTCATTCAGGATTTCTGCTTTTTCAGCATGGTGAAGAACACGGTGCAACGAAATCGCTGAAATATCCAGTGTTTGCTGCAGCCAGTGGTAGTTGAGGTCGGTATATTCTTGCTTCTTGCGGACATTCGGCGACATCCCAATGGCGTGAAGGATAAAGTCGACTCCACCTAAATGCTCTTTTGTCTGAGCCATTAAGTCCTCAATCTCGTCATCCTTTGTTACATCACAAGGAATGATGGGGGCGCCTGTTTCTTCACCAAGGGCGTCGAGTGCACCAAGGCGGAGGGCAACAGGAGCGTTAGAAAGCACAAAGTCAGCTCCTTCCCTTTTACAAGCCAGTGCTATTCTCCAGGCGATACTGCGATCGTCGAGCGCACCAAAAATGATTCCTTTTTTTCCTTTTAGTAATCCGTAACCGTCACTCATTTTCTGTCAATTTCTTTAAGTTGATTGTGATCATGGGAAATTCACGATTATCTGGGTAAAATGATAGTTGTGAGTTGATAAAGTGATGAAGTAACGGGTGATAAGTGAGTTATTTATAGATTATTTGTAAGGAATACCTCTGAAGTTGCTCTTACAGAAATAAAAAAGATGCAATGAACTATAGCGAATGGGAGAAATCTGTACATCCTGATATCAAAAATGATGTGGTTTGGAAAATGGAAGGCTACAAGTTGGCGCTATACTTGTCAGATGTAAGCTGGTTCGACTCACAAAAGATAATAGCTGAAAGGTATTATTCTTTAGCAGATCAGCTATACAGATCCTCAGGTTCTGTTAGTGCGAATATAGTAGAAGGGTATTCAAGAATTTCTAATAAGGAGAAGGCTCGCTTTTATGAAATTGCATTGGGTTCAGCAAGAGAAACAAGGGACTGGTACTTCAAAAGCAGACATCTTTTATCCGATGAGACAGCCTCTAAAAGAATTCGGCTGATGACGAAGATAATCAAGCTTTTATTGAGCATGATCAACGACAGAAGAAAAGCTCATAAGCTCTAACAAACTACTTTATCATTCCTCACTTCATCACTAAAAACTTACTCTACAGTATCAACGGGCTGTATACGGCCGTTTTTAATTTGGAATACGGTCCACTCCGTTCCAAAACGTTCGTCGTTAATTCGGTAGGTCCCTAGCAGCTGGTTGTCGCCATAAATGCGAATGGTAGCTCTCGATGCGTTCGCGAGGGCCATTGAATTTTCATTTCTGCGGTCACTGTAATTCAGAACTTTGTAGGTATATATATCCCCTTGGTCAACCTGCTTAACGGTGATCGTTTCCGGTCCATTACCATTACGGTCATCGCGATCCAGTTTAGCCTTTCCGTCATCACTGGACTTTTTGTTGCGATACGAGATATGATATCCCCCCTCTTTAATAAGGTGGGCATCGAGATCACGAGGACTATCTGACCAGTCCAATACTATTCGAATTGATCCGGGTTGTAAATCTGGAGAAACAGAAATTCGGTTCTGAAATATAGTGCCAACCATCAATTCAATGTCAAACCTTGCGGTGATAAACCCTTCCTTCTCAAAAACTACCGGAACCTGACCGTTTTCTATCGAAGGTTTAAAAAGCACTTTCCCTTCATAATCAGAAAACTTCTCTTCTCCGTTTATTAAAACACTTGCTCCCGGCACATACTCACCAGTAAGTGCGTTGACAAACCGAAGAGTGAGCTCTCCGGTATTCATTTCCTGAAACATGTCTTTCGACCTATCCTGAATGTCTGAGGTCTTGTCTTGTGCACTCGCAATAGAAACGAGGAATAAAAGCTGAATTACTAGTAGAGTGGTTACTCTCAACTTGATTTTATAAGCCATATGTTTGTTTTGTTATTTGTACCCAACGGAAAAATAGTAAACATCTTGCTTTAAGCAAGCTTTATTTATCAAGAGCGAGTTACTTTAAAAGAACGAGTTTTCGTGTAATCGTTAGATTCGGAGTTGTGAGCCTATATAAATAAGTTCCGCTTGCCAGAGAAACGCCGTTTAATTCAATGGTATGAAGGCCGGCCGGCTTTTGTTCATTTACCAGTGTTTGAACCAGCTTTCCGTCGATAGAAAAAATGGTTATTTGAACATTTGAAGTTGTATTTAACTGGTATGAAATGGTGGTGACGGGGTTAAACGGGTTCGGGTAGTTCTGATATAAAACTACATTTTCAGGATGATTGATTTCGGTTTCCTTTGAAGTAGAAACAAGATTTGCTGAGCCGGGCGTTGGGATTTCAAAAGTAACCCACTCATCATCGCCATCTGTTTTGCGGCCATAAGAAATATCATCGGCAAGGGCTCCGAAGCTGAGGCTATCCACCACAAAGAATTCTGCATCCTCCTGAAAATACAGGCCAAGCTGTTCACCCTCATTATCCAAGCCAAAGTTAGTGTGAAGCAGTCCTTCTTCCTCATCATTATCAGCCCAGATTAACAAATGTCCACCGGCAGGAATCGAAGTATCCGGAAAGGCCCATTTGGTTGGATCGTCAAAATCATCCGTCAAAAAATAATCCGAAAGTGAAATGCTGTTTTCAGTCGGGTTATACAGCTCAACCCAATCCTCAAAAGAATCGCTCTCGTCTTGAATGCCGGTTTCATTATCGGTTAGAAACTCGTTGATCAGCAGGCTGTTTTTAGAGGCAAGAAATTCATAGTTCAAAAATCGATCGCTGTTGTTTGGGTATCGTGAGGAGAGCGCTTGTTCATCTTCAGCCATCATATAGAAAGAGAAATCTCCAATATTCTCATCCAGAATTATAGAGCCGCTGTACGTTTTTAATGAAGAAGAGCTCGTTCCTGCGGACAGCGTGAATGATTGATCTGATTCTTCAATAAAAACTTCAATTTCAGGAACATCCTCATCCACTACTTCTGCTGAGACGCTTAACCGAAAGCCACCTGTAGCAGTGCTTACTTCAAAATTAACATCCTTAATTACAGGCTCAATATTGCTTACAGAAAGCTGCTGCATAGCGGAATTGATCCGAGTCGTGATATACGGTTTGATGCCATAGGTTACATGATTACCCAGCGCTTCCTCAAAAGAATTGTGATAGTCTTCGGTGGTGTAGCCATAGTCAAGCGTGCGGTAGTGGTCTTCTTCTGCAGCGTCCTCAGTGAGAGCTTTAATTCGGTCGATTTCAGAGAACATTTCAGTCTCATTGAAAGTGCCCTCGATTAATTCGTTGATGTAAAACTGTAGCCGATTGCTGTACTTATCAACAGAAAGAATACGTTCGGAAAGAGGTCGCGACTGATCCGGATGTCCCCAATTCAAAACATTTCTGGTTCCCCAATCTATACCGGGATAAATACCATCCCACCAAATACCGAAGCTGTTGTCATAATCGTAGGGAATAAATTCAAAGCGGTTGGTTTCCGGGTTATTATAGAGGTAGAAATTGTTCTTATTAAATAGATAGTCGTCCCAGCTTCCGGTTAAAATGTCGACAGCCATCCACCTCAGCACACCATCAACATTAATGTGATCTTCTACTTCTTTTTCGAATTTGCTATCGGAAGCATTTTCAAAAAAGCTGATCAAAGAGGCGAGGTCGGAGTAGTCATCTTCCTCCGTATTAGTTTTGAGTTCATAAGCTCGGCGGCCATCTGCCTCAAATTTATAGTCGTCTCCATTGGGTCCGCGATATGTAAGATCGGCGGGATAGAGGCATTTGTAGAGGTTGCCTTCTTCACCCCCAAATCGATCCTGTACAAACTCATCGTCAATATGCTCTATGTTGATGTATAGCCCGTAATATTCACCATTGATATACACCTTGAAATGATTTGATCGGGAAGCCGGGATGCCGACCTCATCAAAAAGATCCCAGCTAAGTTTACTTCGGATAATGGAAGGATCATTATGTTCGCCATTCAAATTCATTTTATCCAGGCCGTGATATTCCCTTCCGTCAACAAAAGTGTTAAAAGATACCTTGAAGGATTTTTTCTGTGATGCTCTGGAGGTATTACCTCTAATCCTGAATCCGATGTTATCAACGGTATCAATTTCAGCATCTCTCTTAAAAATAAAAGTAGCGGGATATTCGTGGTCACTGTACCAGCCTTCCGGCTCAAAAAGCTGATCTAGTGAATCTTGGTCAATCACTATATAAATTTCCGGCAGCGAGGAGTCGTCAAAAACCCAGTCGATATCGTTCTGAGCAAAACCCTGTAGGACAAAGAAAAAACTAAATAAAAAAAGCAGATTGAACTTTTTCATGTATCAAATGGATGTGTGGTTGCTGCCAGAAACAGGTATTAAAATAGACTTTATTAAAGTGGAAGTTCTAACTGCTCAAAGACCGTGTTTTCGTTCAGGTTCAAATTCGATAAGGTGATACCTAAAAGGCGAACCGGCCGGCTCCCCACTTCAGTTTCTTCCATCAATTTACGGGTTACTTCCATAATATCCCGATATCGATTTGTATAGTGAGGCAGAGAATAGCTGCGGGTGATGGTGTCAAAATTTTTGTAGCGAACTTTCAGGGTGATGGTTTTTCCAGCAGCGTTAATTTTCTTCATTCCTTCTGAAATGGTTTGAGCTAATTCATCCAAAAAGTTATTAATCCATTCCAGGCTATCGATGTCATCAGAAAAGGTCCGCTCTTTCCCATATGATTTTCGAACGCGATGCGGCCTCACTTCCCGATTATCAATTCCCCGCACAATACGATAGTAGAACCGCCCCGATTTCCCGAAGGCTTTCACCAGGTCAATTTCACTCCATTCTTTTAAATCAGCTCCGGTTTTAATGCCAACCGCATGCATCTTTTTCTGAGTAGCTTTCCCGACACCAAAAAACTGTTTGATGTTGAGCTCTTCCAAAAAGGCCTCGGCTTTCTCCGGAGTGATAAGCGCCATTCCATTCGGTTTGTTGATGTCGGAAGCCACCTTTGCTAAAAACTTGTTGTGAGCAATACCGGCCGAGGCAGTAAGCTGCGTTTCCTCAAATATTTTTTCTCTGATTTCTTTCGCAATAAGCGTGGCCGAGGGAATATCTTTATGATTGTCTGTGACATCCAGAAAGGCCTCATCCATAGAAAGAGGTTCCACCAAATCAGTGTAATCAAAAAATATTTCCCGGATTTGCTGGGAGGCTTTTTTGTAAGCATCAAAATTCGCTTTTACAAAAATACCGTGCGGACATAAGCGGATAGCTTGTGAAGCAGGCATGGCTGAATGGACACCAAATTTTCGTGCCTCATAACTTGCAGTAGCTACAACACCCCGCCCGCTGGGAGAGCCGCCAACGATAACAGGTTTTCCTCGCAAATCAGGATTATCCCGCTGCTCTACCGCTGCGTAAAACGCATCCATATCAACATGGATAATTTTGCGAATGGGAAATTTTGATTCCATAACATAAATTACACATATGCATTCATTTTAAAAAGCGGGAATATAGAGGGCAAGCCCAAACGATTGAGATTTTATGGAACAATAACTCCATGCTAGCCATTTAATTAGGTGAATTTGAAGCAAACAAAAATCAAAATGATATTTCGATCAAAGTTTTTAGTACTCAGTTTAATAATCTTGACCACGGCCTTTTTGGGAGTGAGTTGTTCAGATAATTCAACAGGATCTGACGGGGATGACCAAATTCTATATTCACATGTAGAAAACCCCGGCGCCTCAGCGAATGACTTTCTCTCTAATGAAACCTTTACAAGCCTCGAAGTAGAGATTGATTACATGCAGGGCTATGAACCAAATGCCGAGGCACTCGATAGCCTGAAAGCCTTTTTTGAACAAAGGCTAAACAAGCAGTCCGTAACCATTAATACGCCGACCGAGATTCCTGCTGTTGGTCAGTCATCTTACACTGCCGACGAAGTAAGAGATCTTGAGGAGGAACACCGTGACGAATACACAGAAGGAACCACACTTAAAGCTTATATGATTATTGTAGACGGTGAGTATGAACAGAGCAACGTGCTTGGGATTGCATACTTCAATACCTCAAATGCATTTTTTGGTGCAACGTATGACGAGGTAAGCGGCGGACTCAATCAGCCTTCCAGGCGGTTAACAGAGTCTATTTCTTTCCGGCATGAATTTGGTCACTTATTCGGGCTGGTAAATATTCCCGGATCAGGAACTGAAATGCAGACGAACCATCAGGATACCGAAAACGGAAGACACTGTGATAACGACAGCTGCTTGATGTACTACGCCATGGAAAATGCTGGCGTATTTGGTGATTTCTTTGGTGGAGAGATTGCTCCGCTGGATGCAAACTGCATTGCTGACCTTCAAGCTAATGGAGGAAAATCGCAGTAAGAAGATCCAACAAGGAACAAAAGACTTTGAACGCTTGCCCTTCTGTGGTGGGCGTTCTTTTTTTATGAAGTCTTTTTAAGGCTATGGAGTAATAACCACAGGTTTGGTTGTACTCTCAAAGTAGTCGAGGTCAATTCCATCCTGGTAGTATTGAATCGTAAAAGTAATGGGTTGGGTAGTTTCCGGGGTAGATGATGGAATCAAAAACAACTCATCCGGAACGGAAGGGTTGGAGGAGATAAATTCATTCAGGCTGTAAGCTTCGTAGCCCTCGCCCCGATAAAAGACCATTACGTCAAATAATTCGGATAAATCATCTCCCGCGCTGAAGTTGGAGTTGTAGTCTCGGTTACTGGATATCTTAATATTAGTGATAATTTCTTCCGAAACAGGAATGGGAGGAGAGCAAGCATAGGCTTTTGAAAAGAACGAAAACGAACGGCGAGGCGAAGTGTTAAGTGAATAGTACTCGGAAACAGGAAAGAGGCTTATGCCAAATTCAGCTACTTTAACGGTATCTGTTTGCAAAGCGGAATGGGCGATTTGTAACTCGCCAAGTGAAGAAGAGATTGAAACATTTTCTAATTCAACATCGAAATTGACAACCTTAAACTTGTCCTTAAAAGGACCACAATCATCCCCCGTTAAATTGCAGGAAATTGAAAGCAATGCGAGCAAAGCTACTGAAATAATATAGATTAAGAGCGTTTTCCGAAGCATATTTTTCAGGATAAAAAAAACATAGAAAGTTCAACCTTCGAAATTCAGTGTTCCTTGTTCGAAGTTCTTACCCTTGCTTGAACTTAAACAGATTCTCTGTCCCGACTTTCTCTTCCCCCTGGCTTAGCGCATACTGGGAATCAAAAAGTACAATCGGGTTTTCCTCCATATCCTTAGTGACGTGGGTGGAATAACTGGCATCAAGCTTTTCAATAACTTCATCATTATTGTTGGGCAGCCAGCGGGCACAGTGATAAGAAACCGGAGTTTTAATTAACTCCACTCCATATTCTGACTGCATGCGGTGTTCCACAACTTCAAACTGCAACACCCCAACTGTACCAAGGAGAAGCTCATTTCCAACACCATTTGGCACTTCAAATACATGAACCACACCTTCCTCTGAAAGCTGTCGTAATCCTTCGCGTAACTGTTTTCTTTTGAATGGATCTTTAGTCGCTACTTTCTGAAAATGCTCAGGCGTAAAAAGAGGGATTACATCGAATTTGACTTCATTCTTCTCAAAAATCGTAGTTCCAATTCGGAATGAACCGGGATTGAAAATCGAGACGATATCACCGGGGTAAGCATCTTCCATAAGCTGGCGGTCATCTCCCATTAAAGTATGGGGAGTAGACATTTTGATTTTTTTACCCAATCCAGCGATGGTTACCTGTTGACCTCGTTCAAACTTCCCTGAAGCCACACGGATGAAAGCTGCACAATCTCTATGATCAGGATTCATGTTGGCCTGCATCTTAAAGATGAAGCCGGAAAATCCATCATTTAAATCCCGAGCCAATCCTTCCGGTGTTTTGTACTGTTGAGGATGCGGAGCCAACTGGTGGAAATAGGTTAGAAAAACATCCAGCCCAAAATTATGCAGCGCCGAGCCAAAAAATACCGGAGTTACTTTTCCGGAAGCATAAGCTTCACGATCCATGTTTTCGTACATGTCTTCAATCAGCATTACCTCTTCCTGGAAGGCTTCTTTTTCGACCGGGGAAAGAGAAGAGGCTTCGATGGCTTCTTCAACACTCATTACGGCAGTAACGGCCTTTTTAGCACCATGATCCGTTTTTTGGTACATGTGAACTTCATTGTTGATCACATCATAGATACCCTGAAATTTTTGGCCATAGCCCATCGGCCAGCTTGCCGGTACGGCTTCAATGCCTAGCTTATTCTCAATGTTACTTAGAATCTCGAGTGGCTCCATGCCGGGGCGGTCACATTTATTCACAAAGGTGATAACCGGAACTTCACGGAGCTTACATACTTCAAATAGTTTTTCGGTCTGTTCCTCTACGCCTTTGGCAACGTCAATAACCATAAGGCCGGAGTCAGCCGCTACCAGAGTTCGGAGCGTATCTTCAGAAAAGTCTTTGTGACCCGGAGTATCCAATAGGTTGTATTTGATGCCATCTTTTTCAAAACGAAGTACGGAAGAAGTCACAGAAATACCACGCTCCTGCTCTATAGACATCCAGTCAGATGCGGCATGACGTGTTGCTTTTCGAGCACGAATAGATCCAGCCTCATGCAAAGCTCCGCCATATAAAAGAAGCTTTTCAGTGAGGGTTGTTTTCCCGGCATCCGGGTGAGAAATAATTGCGAAGGTACGTCTCTTCTTCGCCTCTTTGGTAATTTGTGATTCGGCTGTGGCCGTGCTCATAGTGTTTTCTGACTGCTTGATTAAGCCTTAAAGATACGGCCTTTTAAGTGAAGTTTGTAGTGCTGAAGGCCAGGAATAACTAAGACCGGGCAAATTCAATTAACAACGAGAAGTCACCATGACCTGCCTCTTGTTGAGCTTGAGCGTATTTCTCTCTAATTATTTTATTATCGGCGGTTAAGTTGCGCCCCCAGCTGAAGACAGGCTTCTTAAATATGTGAGTTATAATGATATCCGCTATCAACCGGGAGTGACGGCTATTTCCACTTGGGAAACAATGAATGGAAACCAGTCTGCTTTGAAACCGAAGTGCTATTTCATCCGGATCATACGTTTTGTTGATGATCCAATGAAGAGTGTCTTCTATAAGTGACCGAAGTTCTGTGTGGATTTCAAGTTTATCAACCCCGCTGCCTGTATTCGTGGTGCGAAATGTTCCAGCCCATTTCCATACATCACTGAACATTTTTTTGTGAAGGGTTTTAATGAAGTCTTCAGAGAAAACGGTCTTTAGATTAAATCGTCTTTTCAAAGACCATTCCACTGCCTTTTCGATATTCAGGTGCTCAAACTCTTTGAGTTCTTCAAGAGTTGAGATGGATGGAATGAGTAACCCATCCTGATCCTCTTCAGTAAGAATGTCTTGGTTCGTTATATAGTCAAAGGTTAATCCCATAGGTAGCGCGGCATTTCATTTTTAATGGATTGTGCTCTTTCCTTAATCGCTTGCTCCTGTTGTTCCTCAGATCTTTCCTGATCTTCTAATCTCATGGAGTGAGAGGTACGCTGTACAATTTCTTTAGCCTTTGCCATTGCCCGCTCTTCAATCATGGCTTCAATATTCTTATCGATGGGGACAAAACCGTAAACAAATTTTAATTCAAGAGCACGCCCAAAATCTTCCATGGTCTTTAAAGTGACGGAGCCGTTAGCTTCCCGGGTCTCTAAGTCTTTGGTACTCTGTGGGGTAATTCCCAGCCGATCACCCAATTGCCTTAAAGACATGTTCAACGCCTTTCGGATTTGATGCACCCATCCACTTTTTGAAGCCTCAAGTGTGTTAAGAGGATCAATTTGAGCAAATTTACGATCTAACTGTTTGGCGAGGATGTGGTTTTTCGATTTATTCATAAGTCTATAGCCTTATTTAGAATAATATATTTAATATAGTAATATTAAAATTAAAACTTAATATCAGTCTATAGGCTTATATTAGGAATGAGATTAATTTGTTAATTCAGATAAGAACTTAAATCAAGAGTGAAGGTTCGGCCATAAATTCTCCCACCAGCCTGAACTTCCACATAGCCATGATAGATTTCACGCAGCGAGTCGTCGGGCACAAAGTAATGCTTGTTATCTGATCCGCCGTGGTCTCTGAGGTTATAGGTAAACTTACTTTCAGGAATGATTTCAGGATCAAGGCTTGGGGTTAAGGTCCAGAAGGCATTAAAATCTCTGTAACTATTGATCTCAACTTCAGGTGAATATGAAGCCATAAGTTGGACCCGAGGGAACTTTGTATCTACATTCAAAATTTGAACGCCATCAATTCTGCCCGTTGGCGGGAAAACCACCCGTTGCCGGCCTCTTTCTATAGGTTCCGAAATCACGCTAATATTAATGGGAAGGAAAACTGAATAGGAGTCCATGTTCGTATTTCTTGTCATGTAAGCACTACCAACGATGGTGGCGGTAAAATCTCCAGGCCTTTGACCAATCATAAAAACGTGATTTTCCTGTCTGTAAAACTCGACATTTTCAGAATTGGTTATGAAGGTTGTTAAATGAGGTTCGGTACCATACTCTTCTTCACACTCATAACCGTAGCTCCAGTATGCATCGACATCAAAAAAGACGGTATCACCCACCGAAATGGTTTGGACAGGCACAGGCGTGGTTGAGAAATATCCCGCCCTTTCATACCCGGAAAAGGGAAGGGCACATTCAAAACTATTGGTGATTAAACACCCCGAAAAAAAAAGTAAAATAGGAAGTAAATAGATAGCTCTCGACATCTTGAACCTCTCTGGTTTTCAAGAATGTAACTAAAAAGAGTTAAATAGGAAATTTAGGTTGTATTGAAGAGGTATGGAAACAGAACCGTAACTTCCAGTATTCAAGTATTGTTTTGATTTAAAATTAACCCCACCACTGTTTTCATGATGAGGTTAGCTAATTCACCTTAACTCAAAAACGGCAGTCGTCTTACCACTAACGCTAAAGTCGTTAGTTACATCAACATCATTACCAGAAATCATATCCATTCCCGTGGAGAAATTCTTAAGCACTTCCTGATAACGATCGGCATCCATAGTAACAGAACCCTCATTGGAATTCATCACAATCATCAGAGTTTGTTCTTCGTGAATCCGGAAATAGACGTAAACTCCATCATAAGGGACGAAGTGCAACAGTTCTCCATATTGAGCAGCCGGAGAACCCAATCGCCACTTCCCCCAATCACTGACCCACTCCATAATTTCATTTTCCTTTTCCGTGCGACCTTCTTCAGTGAACACGCTTCGGCTATCATCAGGCCAGCCACCGGGCATTGTTTGCCTCCAGGCTTCATCATCCCCTCCGCGATTTTGGTGGCCCATCATAAGCTCGGTTCCATAATACACAACCGGAATGCCACGGGCAGTCAATAAAAACGGATAAAGCATTTTAAAGTGAGCTTCATTCTTTCCAAGATGTTCATAGATACGACTCATATCATGGTTATCTAAAAAGATCACATTCTTCATAGGGTCAGCATAAACCATATCCTGATTGAATACATAGAAAAGTTTGGTGAGCCCGTTATTCCATCCAAAACCTTCGTTAAGTGCATCACGAGCGGCAAAAGAAAAAGGAAAGTCGGTAACGCTTGGAAGGTGTGAATCATAGCCGTCTTCAACACCCGGTTCATCATATTGCCAGAAGGATTCTGCAATTACATTCTCTACCCAGGATTCTCCTACAATATTGAAATCAGGATAAGCTTCCAGCACCTCTTTCGCCCAACGAGCCATGTAATCTTTATAAGGAAATACATAGGTATCCATGCGAATTCCATCAATGCCAGAATACTCAATCCACCAAATGGTATTTTGAATGAGATAGTCAGCAAGCAGATCGTTGCGCTGATCCAGATCAGGCATTTCTTTCACAAACCAGCCTTTTACTAAGCGGTCCATATCCGATTCGGAAGCATACGGGTCACCCACAATCACTCCGCGATAATTGGTTTGCCCATATTCCTCAAAATCATGAACCCAATCTTTTGTTGGTAAGTCTTTCATCCACCAATGCTGGTCGCCAATGTGGTTGTGTATCATATCCATGATGACTTTCATTCCCCGATCGTGTACGGCATCAACCAACTCTTTGTAAAGTTCATTAGATCCAAACCGGCGATCAACTTTATACAAATCCGTAGCAGCATATCCATGATAAGCACCATATTCTGCGGTCATATCATTTTCGAAGGTAGGAGTAAACCAGATGGCGGTCATTCCGAGATCCTGAATGTAATCAAGATGATCGATCACTCCCTGTATATCCCCTCCCTGACGGCGTTCTGGATTGGACCGGTCAGCTGACTCAAGCATTCCTTCAATGGTATCGTTTGAGGGGTCTCCGTTAGCAAAGCGGTCCGGCATCATCAGGTAAACTAAGTCAGAGGAATCGAATCCAAGATTGCGCCCTTCTTCAGACTCCCGGGTTCTTAATTCATAATTCAGGGTGATAGTTTTATTGCCCTTTTTGAGCTTGATGGGCATGGAGCCGGCCTTGGCAGACTCGTCAATATCAAAATAGAGAAAAAGATAATTGGGAGAATCTACGGCGTATTGACTTGTGATCTGAACTCCCGGATAATCTATAGAAGCTCGATACTGACCTAAGTCTTCTCCATAGAGTTGAATCTGAAGTTCGTTGACAGGCATTTCAACCCACCAAAAGGGAGGGTCAACAATTTCAATTTCATCAGGTATCTGAGCGAGAGAAATAGAAGTTAAAATGAATACCGATACAAAAAGGCTAAGTAATTTCTTCATGAATGTCTTTATTAGGTTCCAACGGCTCACATAATAAAGATCACTCCACACATTTTCTCATGTAAATGCTTACATAGAGTTTATTCGCTTTTAAGACTATTTACCGGATTTGCCAGCGCAGTTTTAATGGATTTAAAACTGATTGTGATCAGAGCAATACCAAAAGCAAGCAATGCACTTAAAATTAGAGTCGCAGGACCAATCTCGATTCTATAAGCGAAATCCTTTAACCAGCTGGCAGATAAAAACCAGCCGGCTGGCGCTGCAATTAGGAAGCTGATTAAGATTAATTTCATAAAGTCTTTATTAAGCAGAGTTAAAATCTGCGGAACACTTGCCCCAAGAACTTTCCGAATGCCAATCTCTTTTGTTCGTTGCTCAATCACAAAAGTAGCCAAACCAAAAAGGCCAAGGCTTGCAATGATGAAGGCGAGCAAGGTAAAGTAATTGAAGATAGTGCTTAACTGGCGCTCCTCTTCATATAAGTTATTGTAAGAGTCATCCAGAAATGTATAGGAAAATGGAAGGTCTGGAGAGAAAGAGGCAAAAAAGTTTTGTAGATCAGCGAGTGTTTGCTGAACCTGATCCCCATTAACCTTGATAAGAACATATCGGTGATAATTGTAATCAGGTGCAAGCATTATGGTGAGCGGAGAAATCTCCTGACGAAGAGATAGAAAGTTGAAGTTTCTAACTACTCCAACAATGGTTCCCGAGTTACCCCACGCCTCAAAGCTTTTGCCAATTGCTTGGGATGGCGTCCAGCCAAGTTCCGCCAGAGCGGCTTCATTAATGAGGAAGTCTGCTTTTGCGGGTGAATACTGTTCCTGATTGAAGGACCTTCCAGCAATAACTTGTATATCGAACATTTCTATAAAATCGAAACCAACCGGAGAGATGTAAATACTCAGTTCATCTCCTTCCTGATTTCCCTCCCAATTGGTTACAGTAGTTCTGCTGCTCATATAAACAGGGTCAAACTGAGAAGAGCTTACTGCTTGAACAGAAGGATTCTTGTTTAGTTCTTCTTTAACCGTATCAAAGCGATCCCAAATTTCTGAATCGTTCGTAGCTACTGTAATAACCTGATCCCGGTTAAGGCCGGTATCTGTAGTTTGGATAAAATTTAACTGCTGAAACACCACAATGGAGCCTATCAAAAGTACGATAGTGACGGTAAATTGAGCTATCACTAAAATATTTCTCAGTAATGAGGTTTTCTTGCCGCTTTTAGTATGGCGTTTAAGGATGAAAGCAGGTTTTAATTTTGATGTGAATAAAGCAGGATAACTTCCTGAAATAATGCCTACTCCAAGACTGGCGGCCAAAGTTAAAGCCCAAAAATCCCATCGAAGAAATATTTGTGTAGTCAACTCACGGCCAATCAGATTACTGAAGATTGGTAAAGTGAGGGCAATGAACAAAACCGCGGCTATAATACTAAGCAAAGAAATAACTACGGCTTCTGAAAGAAACTGAACCACGATATTGGAACGCACAGCTCCCACGACTTTTCGAACGCCAATCTCCTTTGAGCGGGTTAATGAGCGAGCCGTAGATAAATTCATATAATTGACGCACGCAATCAGCAAAATGATAATCGCTATCGCAGAGAACATATATACCGTATTGATACTTCCGGAAGTGGATGGGTTGAAGTTCAAGCCGGCAGAATAAAGGTGAATATCTTCGAGAGGCTGAAGCGAGTGAACAGGGAGCTTTTCCGGGCTATTCTTATAGTAATTTGAACTACCGATATAGGTTTTGACAAATCCTGGGAGCTTATCGGCGAAAGCTTCCTCAGAAGTGCCTTTCTTTAAGGTGATGAATGAATAATAATTGGTGTTACTCCACTCATTCAAATTATAGGTGTAATACGGAGTTGCCTGATCATTGATAACATAATTAAAGGTGAAATGAGAGTTTTTAGGCGGATCGGCAATCACTCCGGTTACTGTTTTGGTTACCTTTTTTCCGGTTCCATAGGTTTGGTCTATACGTTTGCCTATAGCTTTTTCGCTACCAAAAAGTTTATTAGCAAGCGAGTTTGTAAGGATGATGGAATTTGGGTCTTGTAGTGCTGTTTCAGGATTTCCCTCATACCATTGGTAGCTAAAAATCTGGAAGAAATCTCCATCTGACAAAACTCCAGCTTCACTAAAAGTCTCATCCTCAATGGAAAGCAAAGTTCTTGTCATCCCGAAATAGGTAGCGGCTTCAACTTCCGGGAAGTCGCTTTTCATAGTAGCAGACAGAGCTGTTGGGGTAAGGGTGTACATGTCTGACCCCATGTATTCATTGCCGGGCTGCTGAGCTAAAACGCGATAAGTACGATCACTTGTTTCGTGAAATTTGTCATAGCTCAATTCATATTGCACAAACAAACCGATCAAAACAAAGCATACCAATCCTACAGAAAGGCCAAATATGTTTATAAAAGAATAGCTTTTATGCTTCTTTAGGTTCCGAAAAGAAATCTTGATGTAATTAAGAAACATAGCGGCAGACCAGTAAAATTTATGAGTGATTTTTGAAGGGGCATACCGAAGTATTTGCTGCCAGTACCAGCGTTTAGCTTTTTTAGGTCCCTCTTTTTTTGCCAGATAATGAAAGTATTCGTCAAAGTCGCCAACGGTGGTTTTCCAGACATCATCGTACTGGAGTTTCTCTAGAATTTTCTGGGCTAGTTTAGGAGGGCGGGAAGACATGCTAATTGCCCCCGAATAGTAGTTGAGGGACTCCTTGCCAAATGGCTTGCTGTACTTCGTAAGCATGATGAAGTGCTTCTTTTCCTGAGGGAGTCAGGGAATAGATTCTCTTTTGACGACCACCGCGTTCGGGGGTAGAGTCAGAGAGTTGAGATTTAAGGAAACCTCGTTTTTCAAGACGCTCAAGTGGCATATAAATTCCACCGAGCGACCAGTCTTTATCGGTTATTTCATTCAGCTTTTCCTGGATGGGGATGCTATAGGCATCATCTCTAAGCTTCCATACAGCCAGTAAAATAAACTCTTCAGTTCGGGTAAGTAGTTTCATAAGTAATCAATTCTAAAATCTTGAAACATATTAGCAAAAAATTCATTTGTTTCAAATTTTTAGAATTGAGGAATTTGTTTTTTTGAAAGGGCGGTTTTGGAGCTATCTGAGAAGCTGAAATATTTCCATATCGATTTTTTCCATTTTGAAAAGCAGCGAATCACCTTCAGAGATTTCAGTTAGGTGGAGCTTATTGCCGTTTGTCATATAAGTAAAGAATCGCTCAGAACCGGTTCCTTGAGGCTTAAGCGTCAACGTTTGTTGTTCGGTATCCAGAGTTCTGAAATATGGTTTTGAATTATTTTTATAACGAATGTAAGTTTGGTTGTAGCGATCGATAACGAAATATTCCCAGGCGTTTTCGCGGAAGGAAGCTTCCTGTGAAGTAACCATGTATATGCCAAAAAGCTCAGGCTCAGGTTTATTTTTACTGGAGTAGGAAGTTAAAGGCAAAGCCGCGCTTACAATAAAGCCAAGAGCTACAGCTCCAATCATAGCTTTTCTAATCCACTTGGTTGCTTTAGTAAACCATTCGGCTTGAAATGGGGATTCAAATGCACGCGCGTTAACGTCCTTATTCAGAATAAAAACATTTAGAATTCGCTTGTAATCAAAAGCGGCAAGAACCAAAGAAAAGACAAATAAATGAGTAGCAAGGTTTTTGACCGGAACATCAAACATGAAATTCATAAGAGCTACATTCGACATTACCCCGGCAATAAGTAAGGCGCCAAGGGTTGTTGTTCTTCGATATAGCAAGAGAAATCCTCCGGCAACCTCCAAGAGACCGGTGAAAATCTGGTAAACCGAAGAATACCCCATATAAATCCAAAGCAGACGCATTGGGCTAAGTTCACCTACAGGAGTAACTAGTTGAATAAGGCTTGCCTCAGAAAACTGTATTAAAGCAACTTTTGCGAAGCCATAGGTCATCATAGTGAGAAAAAGAAAAGAACGGAGGGCGAGCGTCAAAATATATATGTGGGAAGGATGTGGTTCAGCGTTTTTGTAATGAAAACTCCAGATTGTTGCGCCTGCGATACTCAAACCAACCCTGATAGCTACAAGAATAAGGACACTACTTTGGTATTCTGCGGGTTCAGTATAGCCAAGTAACATGGACAGCCAAACAATGGGTAAAATGTATAAAAGGACATAAATGACAACAAAACGAAAAAGCCACTTCTGAAAAGGTCCCCAGTCAAGATTGGAAGTCATAAAAGATCGATAAAAATTATTTGAACACTTAGACGAGGAAGAGTAATAAATGTTCAACACACAAGCCGAACTAATAAAGGTAGAGGTAGAATTCTTTACTTATTAGCTTATAAAATCTGCGAAAAAATAGGCATATTTAATCAACACGAATTTTAAGAAAATCATCAAAAAAGATCCCTTTATGGCGGATTCCATCTGGAAAACATATAAGCTCAATTCTGAAGAAGATCTGCATATTACTGTTGGGGAACTGCACGTTTGGATCAGTAAGCAAGATGAAGAAATCTGGATAGCTCATCAATATTCAGATAAAGTATATGAAGAAAAGCCCGAGGATTTAGAATGGGCTCGCTGGGCACCAAAGTCGATAGAAGAGATACGAATTGCTCCGGTATTTCAGGACCTCCCCGTTATTATTAATTCTGAATATCCATTGAAAGTAGCGAAAGGCTCCACGATTCAAATCTTCAGTCGTATACCTGTTTGGCTTCAGATTAGTCTGGCTAAATCGAAATATGTGCTGACGGAAATACCGAGCATCAAGCTTTCAAGAACCTGGTTTGGGAGCCCACAGGAAGGTGAGCTTTGCTATTGGTTGAGTACAAAGGCGCGGAGAAGTCTGGCCGGAGTGGAGAACAAGCCAAATGTGATTAACTGTCCGATTCAGATTTCAAACAAAACACATGAAGATCTGGACTTCGAGAAATTCTGCTTTCGGGTCGAACGGCTCAGTGTTTATGGGGTGAAAGAAGAATTGTGGGCCGACGAAACTAAAATTGAATACAACGGCGAAGAACAGCACAGCGATATCAACATGACCGGGAAGTTACCTGTTGCTATTGGCAAAGGAGAATTAATGAGTAAGCCTCGAAACCCAGCCTCAAAAAGCTTTGCGACCCGCACCTTTAAAATGTTCTTTGACGATACCTTTATATCTGCCCGATAACCTAACTTTTTGACCATCAATTATGGATTCAACGTCTGTTGCAGCCGATACAACCCTTTTTAACTTAAGTGAAAATGCGTTTTTCTCTGATGAATTTTTAGCCTTATCACTAAAAGTAGCAGTGATTGTTGCTATTGGTCTTCCTGTCATTATTATTTTGAGAGGCTGGGCACGCTCATTTATCTCTAAGAAATATGCCACGCATTATGGGATGCTGGCAGGTAAAGTGGTTTTCTACACAGGGTTGGTGATTTTAGTAGTTACGGTGATGGGGCAGTTGGGGATAAGCCTTGCGCCATTATTAGGGGCGGCAGGTATTTTAGGGGTGGCTCTTGGTTTTGCTTCTCAAACGAGCGTTTCAAACATTATAAGCGGATTGTTTTTAATTGCCGAACAGCCTTTTAAGGTTGATGATATCATTACTGTGGGAACTCATTCAGGGTTTGTTCTTTCTATCGACATGTTATCTGTAAAGATGCGAACCTTTGATAACCGCTTTGTTCGAATCCCCAACGAAATGATTATTAAAACGGAAGTCATCAACAATACTAAGTTCCCTATCCGGCGCTTTAATGCCAGTATTTCTGTGGCTTATAAAGAGGATGTTGCCAGAGTTAGGGAGGTGCTTCTTGATGTAGCAGAGAAAAACCAATATGCTCTTTCCGAACCGGAGCCGATCATTGTTTTTGATATGTTCGGTGCTTCCTCCATTGATCTGCTTCTCTTGGTGTGGGCACCAAAGGATGAATACATTTTGCTAAAAAACAGCATAAACGAAGAAGTAAAAGCCCGCTTCGATAAGGAGGGTATTGAGATTCCATTTCCACATGTATCTCTGTACAGCGGTTCTGAAAGTAAATCTATTCCGATTGAGATATCTGACAGGAACCAGCTGCTTTCCGAAAAGAAAGACTCTGGTGAAACTAAAGGCGAAGACAAAGCCTAATTAATCACTCGATAAAGATTTTAGCCAGCTCATTTCTTAGATCATTCATCGGGGCATTCGAGCGGTTTATGGCAAAAGCTATGATCACTTCATTTTCGAGATGCATCAAAAACATGGTGCTTCCGCCTACCGAGCCGCCACTGTGGCCTTTCCAGATATTGCCTTCCGTATCGGTGATGGTCTGCCAGCCGACACCATAATTCGTGGTTTCGCCGTCATCGGTAGTAAGCGGCTCCATAAGTTTGTCCAGTGTTTGCTGATCCAAAAAATTTGTAGAAAGATGAGCTTTCCCAAATTTAATCATGTCTTCAGTAGTAGAAAGGAATCCGCCTCCGGCCCATTTGTAACTGTTATCTACATAAGGAGCCTCTTCGTTTTCGCCATCCACATACGTGTAAAATTTAGTTCGGCTGGGAATGTCACGATAGGCATAATCGGGCATAGTGTTATTCATCTCCAAAGCCTGAAATACTTCAGTCTCCATAAAAGGAATGAACTCTTCTCCAGAAGCACCTTCAATGGCGGCGCTCACCAGATTCCAGCCATAGCTGGAGTAGGAATAAGAAGTGCCTGGTTCAAAAAGGAGCGTATCCTCCTTAAAAATCTCAAGACCAGCAGTAACCGTGTTGTAACGAACCGTGCTCATAAATTCATTATCTCTATAATGACGAAAACCGGCCAAGTGACCTGCAACTTCTTCAACCGTAAAGTCATATTTCTTTTCGGGGAAGTTGGGGACATAGGTGTGAATAGACTGATTGAGTTCCATTTCACCTTGCAGAACTAAAAGTCCAACAGCCGCCGCTGTATATGTTTTGGAAACACTTCCAACCCGAAAAAGAGTCTCATCAGGACTGACTGGGGTTCTTGTGGAGAGATCTGAAAACCCGAATCCTCGCGACCAAATGATTTCATCATCCCGATAAACGGTTACACTCATTCCGGGAATTTCATTTTCATAAAAGTAGGATTCGACTACTCGCTCGGCTTCGGCGATGTCGTCCTGAATGGCGACTTCCTGCCCGAAAACAGGAATCGAGACTAGAGTAAACAGAAGTAATAGATGCTTGAATCTTTGCATGGCTAAAAGGTAATTTTTGATAAATTTCACTCTTATAACAGAGTGAATACAGCTATTGTTCAGTGAATGGATTTCGGGACTCTATTTTAAAAGGATAATATCGCCAAAAATTCGTCCGACCACTAAACCGAGCTTGAACGTTAAACGCTACATCGAAGTGGTCTGACGATTGGACCGGGCACGAAAAGTTGATAAAGAGATCGTGCCCTACACCATTCATCAGACGAGCTGGAAGTCGTCGGATGAAGTAAGATGCTTGTTATATAAATAAAAAATGGTACTGGCTTTGAATAATAATATCTCACGTATTAAGTTGAAGTGATGGTAAGTTTATTGATCACTTTAAGTAAAAGTATTATGAAAGTACGGGGAATTTTTCTTTTTGCTCTTTTGATTTCTGCAACCGCAGGATGTAGCCTATTGAATTCAAACGATGGGCTGAGTGATAAGCTGGTAGGAACCTGGGAACAAAAAGCATTTGAAAATACAGAAGGCAATATAAAAGGGGTTTTTGAACACGATTTTGAAGACATAGATACCTATGAGCTCGCCCTGGCACACTATGATCTGGAAGATAACTTTCTTGGATACCGGTACTTTGAAACAGGAAGCTATAGCCTAAAAGGAAATAAATTAGTTAGGAAACCAGCGGAGGTTTTTTCCTCAGAGAACCAGGAATTGTATTCTACTATTGACGAGCTTAAAGCTTCAGGTGTAAATCGCGGAAATCCCGATAAAATGGAATACCGAACTGAATTCTCTAATGCCAACACAACCGTAACGCTATATTTTGAATGCCCGCCAAATGCACTTTGCACTGAGCCGCCTGTTCTTAAGAAAGTGCTTAGTGGTCCGGATATATTTTAGTAATTGAAAACGAGTTTACATTCCCGCTGAGTTCATATAGTCAACCACTAAGTTACTCATGGCTCTGACACCCAGCTTCATCCCGCTTTCATCAATATAGAAGTCTGGCGTATGATGGCCGGCTGCTTCTCTGCCCGGAGCTTTTCCTCCCACAAAAAAGTATAACCCGGGGATTTCTTTTTGAAAGAAGGAAAAATCTTCGGCTCCGGTGATAGCATCAATAATTACCGCATTATCTTTACCGGCTACTTCTTCAAGTGTAGGAACCATCATGGCTGTAAGTTCAGGGTCGTTGAATGTAATGGGATAGCCTTTATGTATTGTAAGTGTAGCTGTTGCACCGTTACTTTCTGCAGTATTTTGGACAATTGTTTCGAGACGTTTGAAGATGAGCTGACGCATGTCTTCATCAAGGGCTCGAATGGTTCCTTCAAGCTGGACCCTTTCAGGAATAATGTTATGGCGAACGCCACCCTCAATCACACCGAAAGTAACAACAGCGGCTTGTTTGGTAAGTGGCATACTACGGCTAACTATTGTTTGAGCATTATTGATAATTTGGGCTGCCGTTACAATGGGATCAATGCCATTCCAGGGAGCTGATCCATGAGCCTGTTTCCCATTAATTTCAAGGCTGAAACTATTAACACTAGCCATTATGCCTTCTGAGCGATATTCAATAATGCCGACCGGTGTATCATCAGAAATATGCAGTCCAAAAATCACATCCACATCCGGGTTTGACAGAACGCCTTCTTTAACCATTAACTCGGCGCCTCCTTCCTCGCCTAAAGGAGCTCCTTCTTCAGCGGGTTGGAAGATGAATTTGATGGTTCCCTTAATTTCGCTTTTCATCTCCGTCAGGATTTTGGCAACACCCATCAGCATGGCGATGTGAGTGTCATGTCCACAGGCGTGCATAACTCCAACTTCATTTCCGTTATACATTCCAGTTGCTACGGACTTGAAAGGAACATCTGTTCTTTCCGTAACGGGAAGAGCATCAATGTCAGCGCGAAGACCAATGACCGGCCCGGGCTTTCCTCCTTTTAACAAGGCAACAACTCCTGTTTTGGCAACACCGGTTTCAACTTCAAGGCCCAACTCATTCAGATAGTCTGCAATGTATTCTGCAGTTTCAAACTCACGATTAGAAAGCTCCGGATTCTCATGAAAGTGCCGGCGCCATTCAATGACTTGTTGTTCAATTTCATCAGCGCGCTCATCAATTATTTTTTTTAGTTCTGAAGTTTGAGCAAGGGCTGTAGTTGAAATAAGTGCGGCGAGGAAAAGCAGTATCAGGTTTTTCATGAGAGGCTATCTGGAGTTAGTAATTAGCCAGATATTAACTAAACCATCCTACAAATAAAAAACCTCATCCAGCTCGAAAATGTGGTAACCCGGAGTGCATTTATGAAGGGAGTTAATCATTCCCTGAGCAACAGTTTTACCCGGAATAGGTCGGTACTTTTTAAGACCGGGGATTTTGGTGAAGATCTTCATAAAGAACATCCCAATGGATTCTCCCAGCCGACTTTCATCTCGTTCTCCTGCTAAAATAGAAGGGCGCATAATGGTGATGACCTCAAAAGGAAGCTTCTTCACAGCATCATCCAGCTCACCCTTTAACCGAGAGTAAAATACTTTAGAGGAAGAATCAGCTCCGGTTGAAGAGCAAAGGGAATATTTGTTCACGCCATTTTCAGCAGCGGCTTTAGCGGTTTCATACTGATATGTGTAGTCGATGGTGTACTGCGCTTCCTGACTTCCTGCCTTTTTGATGGTGGTGCCGAGAGCAGAATACAACTCATCGCCGGTAAGCCGGCTTTTCCAGGAATCGATGTCATCAAAGTTGATGATATGCTCTTCCAGTTTTTCATGTTCAATTCCCGTCGACCTTCGATGAAAGACTTTCACTTTTTGGTAGCGGTCATCCTCCAAAAGTTGATTTAGAAGATGTGAACCAACCAAACCGGTAGCACCAATAACGATGGCGGTTTTATTCATGATGACAAATTGAAAATTGACAAGTGAAAATTGATGTAGCTAATAAATTACTCTATCAACTTTCAACTCACATTAAATAATTTATTCGATAGCCTCTAAAACCCGGCTTACAACACCGTCCATTGCGCTACTCTTAATCCACCGGGCTACAATAACCAAGTCATTTTCCTGATCTACATATACCATATTGGTGCCGGCGCCAAGGTGATAAAAAGAAGAAGTTGGTGCGCTGGGAAGCCGGTCTTTATTCACATTCAAAAACCAGTTCATGAAGCCATAATTGGTATTGGCTTCGGTAGGGGTTTGAGCCATCTTGTTCCACTCTTCAGAAATAATCTGTTCACCGTTCCAGTTTCCGTTGTGAAGAGTAAGCAACCCAAACCGAGCTTGATCTCGGGCACTGATAAACATGCCTCCGCCCCAGTGACCGCCACCGCTTACAGCCTGCATTTGCTGTCCGTCAATAACCACCCATGAGTTCTCATAACCCATCCAGCGCCAGGTTGGGGAAACACCGATTTTGTCCATTACATGCTCGCGTAGCACTTTTGGAAGAGGTTCCCGAAGAACATTCATTGCGGCTAACGCCAGCAAGTTTACGCGGGTGTCGTTGTATTCCCACTCGGTACCGGGCTCAAATCGATCACGATCAATCCAGTCGGCACGGTCGCCAGAAGGTCGGTCAGCCCAATCAGGTTTTCCCCAAAGACTTCCTTCCCAGTCTGATGTTTGGCGAAGCAGATGATTCCAGGTAATCTTCGAATTATGATCACCCTTGAAAGGCTGCATCACTTTTGCTTCTCCAATCTCATCGGCTTTGTTATCATTTTCATCAAATTCCATTACCATAATAGGAGCCATGTAAGAATCTACTTTATCATTCACATCCCGGATGAGTCCCTGATCATAGGCAATACCAACAGTGGTTGTGAGAAAACTCTTGGTCACACTGTGGGTCATGTCAACCCGAAAAGGCTCACCCCACTCAGCAATTATATATCCGTCTTTGATGATGATTCCGGTTTGCTCTCCGCGGTCTTTAAATGGGCCAATGCCATCCCCAAAAGGTTCTCGGCCAAAAGTTTGATAATGGTTGAGCTCCATGCTTCGCGGGTTATCTGTTTCTTCAGCTTGGGCAAACTGAATGGCTTCCTGAATCTTATCTGCATTCAGCCCGACTTCCTCCGGTGACTTCTTTTCCCAATCCCCCCAGCTTCCTGGAAAGTAAGATTGCGCTTGAGCTGTGAGGGTGAACGTTAGGGCAAATAAAAGTAAAAACGATCGTTTTAGCATTATGCTGGTATTCATGTTTGATAGAAATAAGAGTTAATCAAGGTCTTGTACAAAGATAATAGCATTATGAGCTGGAGAATAGAACCCAAACTCGTGGGTTCCCCAAGGGGTGTTGTCTCTTCGATTAATAGCAAAGCCGAGTTCTTTAAATTCGGATTCCAGAATATCTAAATCCGATACCCAGATTTTAATCTGTTGCGCGGCATTTTTAGAAGGCATGTCTTTTTCGAACTGAAATTGAATATGAATACTCTGCCCATCCCGATGTAGAACGGCATAGTCTAACTTATCTGTGTAGCGCAGGGAATCATATATATTCTTGAATCCCAGCTTCTCAAAAAATTCGATTTCGGCTGTCAGATCATTGGCCGGCAAAACAGGTGAAATGTTTTGAAAGTTGTTCATAGGTCAATCTCCATTCCTTCCCGGGCAACATTAAAACCAAGGGCTTCAACTTCCTTGCGTTCGGGGCTGTCCAGGATTAGCGGATTAGTATGGTTGAAGTGAATAAAAGTGACTTTAGCTTTTTCTGAATCGGAAAGGTCTTTAAAAAGCTCGATGCTTTCCTCCACATAAGGATGCGGAATATCACTCATGTTTCGGCCGGGAAGTTCGTCTGAATCATAAAATGTAGCGTCCAGCAGAGCCAGGTCAACTTTTGCAATTTCTTCAATGATATCTCTTTCCCAGACATGCCATTTATTAATGTCAGGAATGAAGAGTACTTTTTTGTTGGGAGATTCAATACGATAACCCACTGTTTCAGAGAACTCATCCCGATGAGGAACCAAAAAAGGAGTTACACTAAGATTTGGAGAAAGCTGAATGGTATTATTATCACTCATCTCACTGATGGCAATGTTATCAAGACTAACAAGCTGACTCCACGGCCCGTTGGATTCCAGATAGGATTTCATTCTGGGCATGGCATAAACCGGGACTTCAGAAGCCCCCATTGACTCATGACCAACATACATCAATCCGGTATAATGACCGATATGCGCATGAGTTAGAAAGATGCCGGAGAGGTCATCATATCCCGATGCTTTTTTAAGGTGATGAAGTTGTTCCGGAAAATCAGGAGTAGCTTCGAACAGCCAGTTTTGGCCGGTTTCCAAATCACTTAACCCTAAGCTGACCACATGCCGTTTTTCTACTTTGTCATCCCAAACCAACTGGCAGTTTTCCTTCTCACAGCCGGCTTGAGGGAATCCTGCATCCTGGGCAATGCCTAGTATGGTTATGAACTGATCAGAGCGCTCAGAGGTAAGGGGTGAAGGCGGTTTTTCACAAGCAGCAAATAATATGGCGGCAATTAAAAGAAGTCGTGTCATGATTGAAAGAAGTAAAAAGACAGATGAATTCAAAGCTGTGATAATGCTGAAAGTTTTAAAAAAAAATTACTACACTCAGAGCACGTTTTATTACCTAACCCCATTTTCATGTTGCTTACAATTTTAGTTCTGATTTCTGCCTTTATCCTAAACCTGCTTTTACCCTGGTGGGGCATTGTAATTCCGGGCTTGGTTTTTGGGTACTACTTCAATGAAAAAGGACTGACTTCCTTTGGGTTAGGGTTTTTAGCTCTCTTTCTGCTTTGGGGCGGACAAGCACTCTACATCCATATAGCAAATGATGGAATTCTCTCTACCCGAATTGCAGAAATGCTGCAGGTTGGCTCGCCGCTTTTGGTAGTATTGATTACTGGTGTTTTGGGTGGACTGCTAAGCGGATTAGCTACACTGACGGGCTCCCTCATAAAAGAAACACCTCGGAAATTTGGATCCTAGAAAGATGCCGATAATCATTTTGGCAATGGGTTTTGGGTTTCGTTTCTTTGCGTGATGGCGGATAAAGCACCCAAACATATTTTACCGATCATTGTGTTGGCTCAGTTTACCGGAACCTCGCTATGGTTTGCCGGAAATGCCGTTGTGAGCGACATTATTCTCGAGCTAGATCTTCTGGAGATGTTTATTGGCTATATCACTATGGCCGTACAGGCGGGCTTTATTGTTGGAACGTTGATATTTGCCTTCCTGAATGTTGCGGATCGCTTTTCTCCGGTTAAAGTATTTTTGTGGTGCGCCGTTGGAGGCTCTTTGGCCAATCTTATGACGATTTGGAGCGGCAGCTTTACGGAAGTGATGATTGCTCGTTTTGCTACAGGAATTTTTCTGGCCGGGATCTATCCTGTAGGAATGAAGATAGCTGCGGACTGGCATAAGGAAGGGTTAGGAAAAGCCCTTGGTTATCTTGTTGGGGCCTTGGTTGTAGGGACAGCCTTCCCACACTTACTAAAGTTTTTGGGAGGGGATTTACCCTGGCGCTTTGTATTAGTCAGTACTTCCATACTGGCTACAGCCGGAGGGGTTTTACTTTATGCCACCGTTGATGATGGTCCTTACCGCAAGCCTTCCGCCGGATTCAAGTTCAAGGTTAATGCGATTTCAAACCTCTTTAAGAATAAGAACTTCAGATCGGCGGCCTTTGGCTATTTTGGACATATGTGGGAGCTCTATACCTTTTGGGCCTTCGTTCCGGTGATGTTAGCCTGGTATGTACATTCAAATAGTCAGATAGAAATATCAGTTTCTTTCTGGAGTTTCGTCATAATCGGGATCGGAGGAATTAGCTGCGTTATTGGCGGATACTGGTCTATCAAGAAAAGCAGTAAATGGGTCTCAAAAATTTCTTTGGCCGTTTCAGGATTATGCTGCCTTTTAATCCCCTTTGGATTCAATATTCCCTTAGCTCTATTCCTGCTATTACTTCTTATTTGGGGAATTTTTGTTATTCCTGACAGCCCTCAGTTTTCAACAATGGTTGCGCAGTCATCGGAATCCTCTTATGTGGCAACAGGACTTACCATTGTAAATAGCCTGGGTTTTGCGATAACCATTGTTAGTATTCAGTTGGTGAACTGGATTTGGGCAGACTCCGAAAGCGTATTTGTGTTTTGGGTGATGGCATTAGGGCCTTTGGTAGGCTTTTGGGCAATAAATAGGTATAAAGCTGAAGTTTAAGTTTTAATACTTATAGCTCTTTCATTCTTTTAATAAAGTTTGGAGCGCCTTCTAACAAGATTAGGGTAGGTTTTTAATCAGTTTTAAAGGGGTGCAGTTACACTCATAAAACCTGAATACGAACCCCTAATGCGATCATAGTCTTGGTTTGCAGAACATTTCCATAATCGTCATCATAAAGCAGATCTACATCCAAAGTGGCTTCAAAATAGTCGTTAATCTTCCCGGAAAAGCTGTTGTACATGAACATATCCGTACTTTTAATAGGTAATAACAAGTTCGAGAAGGCATTAAACTCAGACTCCAGCCTGATACCTGATAAGATTTCTTTGTCAAACTCATAAGAAAAGGTGATCCCTCCCTCACCACGCACATCCTCATCTTCCCCCAGCCCATAGAATCGATCCAGGCCGTCGCTTTCAACTACCGTTTGCTTAAGACCCACACCCAGATAGGTGCTAAAGTAATCAGCCGGTTTATAGGATAGTCCAATATTCTCAATGTAATATCCTGGGGACAAGAAGGCTGAAGTACGCTCATTGGTTACAGGATCAAAACCCTCTGCAAACTGGGTTCGAAAAGCTAATTCTAAAAATGCACTGAAGGTTTCTCCCTTCAGTTTATACTCAGTGCGGTTACTTAGCCGGATGAGGTCTTCGATCTTCTCTAGCTCGCCTTCTTTTAACCTGCTTTGTCCGAATCGCATACGGACACGAAAAATGTTGGTATATGTAAGCCCATCGAAATTTAGCTCAAAAAGTGTTCTGGCTGTAAATGCAAAGGCATTATTTCCGCCATAGCTCCAGTCTTTGTAATTATATTGATTTGCTTGTAGTCCAATCACCCATGAACGGGTCCAGGACTTTTGATCCGTTGAATCCGCCTCGGCCTGCTGAGCTATCAATGGGTGGAAGGCCCCAGCGCAGAGTAATAGAAGGAAAACAAGGGAAAAACGGCAGGAGGTAAGAGAATTCATAGCACAGCTGTATTATTGGAATAATAGATTCCAGAGAATAATATAATCTGGGCACATAAAAACTTTAATTTTCTCCTCCTTGCACTAGCCTTTGGATCTGAGCTAATCTATTAAGTCGGCTCTCATTTCATGTAGTTACAGTGTACTCTTACAATTATTCTTGAAAGAAGGTTTGTCTCAACTGAAAACACCCTTTAGTTGAAGACTTTGAGACCTTTGGTGGGCTTTTGGGCAATAAATAAGTATAAGGAAGAGCAATAGATCACTGTCTAGAACTAAATATGTCACTTAGTTCAAAGAGGTGTTTATTTTTTTGCCGCTCAATCCAAATAATGGTTATAGATTTTCAGAGCGAGTATTGAGAAAGCTTTTTCTTGCGTGCTAGCTAATGAAGTAAACTGGTCTCCGCTAACATTTATACTGCAACGATATTTTTTTACGCTATAATCTATTCGCGTACTAAAAGAAAAGTCATCAATTAAATATCCGTTATTCTTTTTAAGCAAGATAAAGACATTGCTCAATGTCTTAAAAGCATCAGAGAAACTCTCCAGCGGTTCCGCATCATCTGATACAATGTTTTTTTCTTTAAGCTTTGATACTAAATCTTCCATGTCATTGTGAGACTTATGATTAAAGAACTATCAGGCTTATAATAATAGTTTAAGACAAAGTATCATTTTAACTATAGGTAAAACCTTTTAAATAATCTGAATAGAGATACTCTATTTGTTCCATTCTCTGAAATGCATTTTTAAAGCATACAGGCCTATGAGAAAACAAATGATGGCTCCAGAGCCAAATACTATTCGAGCTAATGAAATGTTGGAGCTGTGACTTAGCGAAGAAACTCCGCCCGAGAAATTTGCTCCGTCTCCAAACAGAGCCACCCACCCTCCAATGCTTGCCATCGCGAAAATTAGAATTGCTGCAAACAGATTATTCCATTTCTTGTTGTCTCCCATAAAGATCATAACTCCGGTTAATGCGAATACAAATCCACACAATCCCAATACCCACCTTGGCGCATTTAACCCGGCTTCATCCATTGGAATAATTTCAGCGGAAGCAAGAATGATTGCCAGTCCTGTCCCACAGAATAACAGGCTCGCTAACGCTTTTTGTTTTGGGGTCGGTTGTTTTGAAGACATGTGGGTTTCTGTTTGTAATGTAAGTTAAAGGTATTGAATACAGTTCTAACTCATTATCAATCACCCGGATCATTTCATCATTTCATCATTTCATTTAATCTTGCCCGTGCTTCATCAAATCGGGCTTGCATGCGAGGAGTTTCTGTATCTCCGTAAGCTCTGCGTGCTTGCATCTCAGCTGCATCAATGGCACGAATGAGATCTGCTGCTGCCGCAACTCGAGCGGAGTCATCCGTAGATCCGATTTCACCGATCCAAATGGGTGAAGAATGAGCAAATGGACGCGCATGCATACTTGGCCATGAATCTTCACTTTGTGATGCAGCAAAGGCTCTGGCAGCAATCCAACCTCCTTCGGGCAGATCAACTTCCCCAGAAAAAGATTTGGATTCACCGGCGCTTACCCCTTCAAGTTGCCGGACCACGGTTCCATTTACCAAAATTTCTAAAGTCTGAATATCAGTGGTACTAGCTAAAGTGACATTCCAGGTCTGTATGCCTGTTGTGGTAACATCCCCCGGGCGGGTACCATCACCCAGCTCAAGCATCAATGCAGGACCGGTGGTCAGGAAACTTTTGCCTGCGGCAGCAGCTTCAACAACCTCTGAGGCCGTTGGGTTATTATTTGATGTACGCACATAGTTTCGTCCCGTTCCCATTGCCGGTGTGCGATGAAAGTCTACCCATCCATCCGTACCCGACATGGCTGCAATTGGTTTTCCGATGTTGAGCAGCCGATACCAGACCTCGGCATTTCCCAGCGGACTGGTCCAGGCACAAACCAGTTCAATACCCATACGCTCAGCAAGTACACCATCAGAAATGAGTTCAAGAGGAATAGGACCGTCTTCCAGATGTGTAAATGGGTCTGTGTCTGATCCTATTGGGTGTACATAGGTAGGAAAAGCGCCGTTTTTCTCTGCAAATTCAAAAACGTCTCCGTTAGTCAGGTCCGGATCACCTAGCGTTGGATTATAAGGGCCAAAAAACCAGGGTGAAAAGGGGCTTTTAACATTGAGTAAACCAATATGCCCATGAAAGTGAGAACGCACTTCTTGTCCCTGCTGAACCGTATACCCATCATTTGAGGTCTCTTCCCCAATCAGGCTTCGATCTATACGACGTTCCCAACGGTTCCAGGACATTGGCGCTAATTGATCCAGGGATTCTCCGGCCATTAGTCTTAATGCATCTTTATGAGTAGCTCTGTGATGTCCATCACCATTTAAGTGAACATGGTGGTCTGCTGATGTATAACCAGCTGCGTCAGCGTCCCAGATTTTCGAAATAGTCTGTGTGACCTGTTCGGTATTATTCTTTTTAATCCGTACTTCCGTTTCAACTAGAGGGGCCATTGGGCCACGAGCAGTTAGTATGTTGTAGCGTCCTTCCGGCAGTGAAAATTCTGCACTGTTTTCCACATAAAAATAGTAGCGCCCGGTTTGTGGGTCGAAATAGGTGGCGTCTTCTGAAAAGGTAACCGGATGGCCATTGGCATGTGTGATCGAAACGCGAGCAGTTATGGGTTCTCCGGAATCATTATTCAACGCAAGTGAAAGGGTGCCGTTTGGGGCCCCGTAATTCCATTCGGTGACTTCAACCCTTTGAGGTGTGCCTCCATATGTTGAGATGCGCATCATCTGAAACTGACGGTTCTCATCCAGTTCTACATAAAATATATCGTCCCCATCGGCGCTGAAAGCTGGCGTTAAAGCAAAGGGATTGCCATCCGTCAGGCGATGTTTTACCCGAGGGTCATCCAGATCCATGGTCCAGAGGTGATAGTCGTTATCAATAGGAGCGCTATACACAATCAGGCGCTCTTTTGGATGGGTATCGGCGGTAAGATGATACGTTAGTGTTTCAGAGTGGGCGATCTTATCAACGCCCGTTATAAAATTCCGCTCGCGTAGCACACGATGGGAGCCGCTGCCATGTAAATACAAAATGCCATTACCATCCGGAAGCATACGTACATTACGAACTACTTGTCTTAACCGGGTCAGAGTATCTTCGGTAGCAGCCTCTAGATGCCGGCGGCGAAGTTCCAGACTTCCGCTTTCGCCAGTGGTGTAGTATAAATACCGTCCATCCTTCGAGAATTCGGGATCAAGTTCTATGGCAGGGGTATCGATAAGTTGCTCCTTCCCACTTTGAACATCAATTATCACTACGGAAGTATTATCACCCGTATCTCGAATAAAAGTAATGTGAGAGCCGTTCGGTGACCACCTGGGGCGGCTATCCACCCCTGAACCATTGGTAAGCCTGTTTGCAACCCCGGTTTTGAGGTCCATAAGCCAGAGCCACCCCTGAGCTGCAAAGGCCAGTGTTTCTCCATCAGGAGCCGGGGCAGGGTCAACAGTCCCATGCGAGAGAATAGGAAGCTCGTGTTGTTCCAGATACACATGGTGCCCAAAATCATCCAGCTTTTGGTAGTGGTTTGTCCATTGGCCATGAGCCAATGAAGAGGTCATTACAATAGCTATAATGATTAGGAGAGAACTTTGAAGGGCACTTTTTTTATAGATTGTTTTCATAGTGGTTTTCATATTTTTTTGGAAGAGGCTGCGCATTTAGAAATCTCCTTTTACCATCTCCATCAGCTCAATCGATTCCCCATCGGGACCAAAGAAGAAAACGGTTTTTGCTTCTACATCTCCGGCTTTCAGATGACGTTTTTCTACCGCTAGTTGGGCTCCTGCATTTAAAGCTCTTTCAATGGATGCCTCAATATCATCTACCTCAATTCCTACATGTTGATAATGGGGTGATTGTAAGGTGGAGTCACCGGCAACAGGGGATTGGGCAAATTCATAGTTAAACCGATAACCGGGCATGCGCATCAATGTAATATTGATAGCAAGCGTATCATTATCTGATCCTTCATTAAGAACTACCATCTCTGTAAGGTGCTTGTGGAACTCCATGCCAAACGCTTCTTCATAAAAAGCCCTTGATGCTCCCGCATCAGTCACATACAGCATGGCATGATTAAAGCGCGGATTTGATGATGTTTGTGTATCAATATCACTGCAAGATAAGATCAGGCAAAGCCCCAAAAACCCTAATACTTTATACATAGTAACCTACATTTTGTTAAGTAAACGCAGTGCATATAATTAATAAGCTCCCGAAAATCTGCGCAAATTGATAGACTAAAATACTTTTAATTAGGGTATTTGCAACTTTTCGGATTTAATTATTCTATAGAAAAAGTTCCTGGCCGTTCAAAACCAGATACTTTAAGCTTGGCTAAAAATATATTTGGTTTTATAGTGTGCTAACTAAGGATGAAAAACACCAATATCTTGACGTAAGGGGAGCATTTTAGCCTGCACCACATGTTGGGTGACTACTAAAAAGGAAGATCTTTTTGGGCTGAAAGTTGATCAGACTAAAATTACTCAGCTCCGGCTACCTTCATGTCTAAAGTATAAACGGCGGTTGAAGCGGTGATAAAAAGCGTTTGGTTTTCAGGACCGCCAAAAGTGACGTTAGCTGTCCACGGTTGAGGAACTTTGATATGCTCGATTTGCTCACCTTCAGGATTAAAAACAATAACCCCGTCTCCGGTAAGGTAGATATTGCCCTCTTCATCCAGAGTCATGCCGTCCGATCCAAATTCAGTTATCAGTGTTTGGTTACTGAGGTTTCCGTCACTACTGATTGTATAAGAGTAGGTTTTTCCATCGCCGATGTCTGCAACGTATAAGGTTTTGCCATCGGGAGTGCCAATAATGCCATTGGGTTTAACGACATCCTCTGCAGCTATCGTTAAATTGTTTTCAGGGCTCAGATAATAGACCCTTTGCTCCGTGATTTCGGGTTCCGTACGTGTCCAGTACTCTCGCTGGTAGTAAGGATCGGTGAAATATATGCCGCCTTTGGAATCTACCCAGATATCATTGGGACCATTGAGCTTTTTGTCTTCAAAATCGGCAACCAACACGGTAACTTCTTTATCAGGGCTGATACTCCACAATTCATTATTCCCATCAGCTGCCGCAAGGAGGTTCCCATCATGATCGAAATAAAGCCCATTAGCCCGTCCGGACTCATCCATAAAAACAGAAATGGGTTCTCCCTTAGTCCAGACATGAATTTTATTGTTAGGCTGATCTGTGAAGTAGACATTTCCTTTGGAGTCAGCGATAGGGCCTTCAGTAAATGAAAAATTGTCTGAGATCAAAGTGAGTTCTGCTCCATCAGCAACTACAGGGCTTTGCTGAGCAAAAGCAGAAATATTAAAAACAGCGGAAAGTAGAAGTAAAGTAAAAAAGCTTTTCATAACGGTTGTTCGGTGATTATAAGAATGCCCAAAATTAATTTGTAGCCGAGTATAGCTAAAAAAATCCGGGGTTACTCCTTTAGAGTACATTAATCAATCAAAAAGTTAGATAAACGGGTTAATTAGTAATTATATCCCGAAACCCGATGGAGTACACATAATCAGAGTTAGGGTTTTGTCCTTCATAAAGCTCAACAAGTTGGCCATTATGAAAGGCAATAGTTTTCCCAGTGGAGGGAATTTCTTTTATGAAATCACCGCGATGCGTAAAAAACTTAAGTATTCGCGTGGCTTCCTCTTCCTCACTGGCTGCCTGATGAACGACCTGTATTCCCACCCATTGGTCTGAAATGAAATAGCGATCCATAAACTCAAAGTCAGTCTGAATAATTTCAATAATCTTGTTGAAATCCTCTCCTGCTGCTTCAATTTCATCCCTCTGAATATCTATGTCTAGGGGGATTGAGTTTACTGAATAGTCATCAAGATTAATAGAGTAGAGGCTGTCGGTCATGGGATAATATCCATACAGGCTATTATCATGTTTTTCAAAATTCATTCCGGATGAGCGCAACATCACCATGCTACTTATTGCATTCACTCTGCCTAAAGTAAAATCCAGAGCTTCTGAAGTCTTGTCGTCATAAAAGCGGTAGGCTAATGGAAGGGAGTCATTGGAAAAGCCAGTGTAGGAAGTCCTTCCAAGAATAAATGAAGGGCTATTTTCTTCTCTGCGTAAAAGAAGAACACCTCCGAAATCCTCATGAGTTACTTCTTCTATGCATTCCTGTGTTTCAATATCAAAATAGATAAGCTTGGTGAGAGACTGATCCAGCACATACAAGGTGTTTTCAAAAGTGTCGAAGGCAGACACCTGCTCAAATTCACAAGGACCCTTTCCGATACCTCCATAGCTGGCAACCATCTCATAGTCTTCGAAAAGATATACGCCCGGAGAATTGTCAGAAATGATCAGTCTATTCTCATCCAGAAAATCAATACCGGCAATAGAGCCGAGAAAAGTCATATCATCTTTAAGCACATGGGTTGTAGCTGAATCAGCAAGAGAAATTGAGATGCTGGAACTCGGTGTTTTGTTTTCATCTTCAGAAGAACAACCTATAAAAGCTAAAAGAACTGACAGAAATAGAATTAGATTAAAGCGCATAGCGAAAATGTAATATTATGAGTGAGGGATTTACGTAATATTAATGACCTTATAAACTTTATAATATGCAAGTTAAGCTTGGCGAAGCTGTAGGTAGTTTCATTAGTCAAAGAATATGAAGCGGCAAACTTTACTTCTCGTTTTTTCAATAACTCTATTTATATACAGTCACGGGGTTTCACAGACTCCTATGCAGAAAGAGTTGCCTGACATGTCTGCTTTTGTTGGGGCATGGATTGGGGTGTCAGGTGTTGATACGCTAATAGTGGACCTTCAATTAAAGAGTTACTTTCTTAAACCGTTAGGAAAAAATATCTGTGTTCTATACGGAGACTATGAGTACAAATCTGATAGTACATTCAAAACAGACTCAAAACCCAATGAAGTTGAGTTTCCACTCAATGTCGGAATTACCCAAGAAAGAGATGAAAGAGAATTCATTGGCTTTGCCTTTAGAGATAAAGAGTTGGGTAAAACAGGAAGATTAAGGCTATATGTGGATGAAAAAAACGCGGATAAACTTGAATGGCGTTTGTCTTATGGTGAGGGGATTTATATAAATGCTACCAGAGCAGAAATCGAAGAGCGAAAAAGGTTTTCTGTTCCCACCGAAATGACGTTGTACAGAAGAGAATAAATTGAGAAGCAATATCCGTAAATGAAAAGAAATGCAATTTGTTCTGAATCCTAATTGAATCCAATCATCCTGCTCCTTATCTTAGGAAAACTTCAAATAAGCGTTCACTCACAATTACCGATTTAGCAATCCATAACTTTGAAGCACTGCCGTCGCGTACCCAAAAATGGAGGTCGCGAGATTGATGGCATTATCTTTTCTCAATATCATTATTCAAATCCGGCGCGTTATTCGCAGTCGGATTTTTTTTGATCTAAAAATCCAGACACCTCTTCAAGCCAGTACTCCAATAAATAATTTTTTCCCAGGTTATGAAGCTCTGCGTCGTAACCTATTTGCTCCTACGCAAAGTATCGGGGGCAAGAGTGTTGTTAGAGTCAGTAAGCAGACCACAAACTATCTGGGTTCAAATCTTTTTGTTAACGAATCCAATTTTCCACAAAACCATATTTCACCAAACCCGAAACACAGTTAATCAATGTCACTCAACCAAAGAAAAAAAGCCATACTTGCACTAAGCGACGGTACCATTGTTCACGGCCAGGCTGTTGGACATGAAGGAATAACTGGTGGCGAGCTATGCTTCAACACCAGCATGACCGGTTACCAGGAAATTTTCACCGACCCGAGTTATTACGGTCAGCTGATGATGATGACCTACCCTCACATTGGAAATTATGGAACCATGCCCCGGGATGATGAAGCCCGAAAGGTGATGGTCGCTGGAATTATCACCCGAGCCTTTTCATGGGAATTCAGTAATCCTATGGCCGATCGAAGTCTACAGGAATATTTGGTAGATAACGAAATTACGGGGATTTCAGGAGTTGATACCCGAATGCTTGTTCGCCATGTTCGAGAAAAGGGCGTGATGAACGCGGTTATCTCCAGCACTGAGATGGATGAAGAAAAGCTGGTTCAAATGGCCAAAGACTGGGACGATATGGAAGGTCTTGAACTAGCCTCCAAAGTAACCCGATCAGAGGCCCAAACCGTAAACGGAGCTGATGACTTTAGAGTAGCTGCTTTCGATTACGGAATAAAGCAAAACATCATCAACAATCTGAACCAAAGAGGATGTACACTGAGAATTTTTCCGGCAAAAACATCAGTTGAAGAAATCAAGGAATGGGAAGCAGACGGATACTTCTTTTCAAATGGTCCCGGAGATCCAACGGCTACAGCCGAGTATGCGCTGGAGGCTGTTAACTATGCTACCCAAAGTGGGAAGCCGGTTTTTGGGATTTGCCTGGGGCATCAACTGATGGCGCTGAGTGAAGGCCTGAAAACGAAGAAGATGTTTGTAGGTCACCGCGGAGCCAATCAGCCCGTGCAAAACCTTTCAACAGGATTGGTTGAAATTTCAACACAAAATCATGGCTTTGCAGTAGATGAAGAATCACTCGACGATAAAATTGCCAAGGTTACACACATCAACCTGAATGACCAGACGATTGAAGGCTTAGAGTTCAAGAACTTCCCCGGTTTTTCGGTTCAGTATCACCCCGAAGCATCACCCGGTCCACATGATTCCGCTTACTTGTTTGATCAGTTCATCGACATGATGAAAGCACAGAAATAAGACAGCCGCCACCGCCCAAAAACCAAATAACGAATTAACAAAAAAAGAAATAGACTATGCCAAGACGCGACGACATCAAAAAAATTCTGATTATAGGCTCCGGCCCCATTGTGATTGGCCAGGCCTGTGAATTTGATTATTCCGGATCTCAAGCTTGCCGATCGCTGCAGGAAGAAGGCTATGAGATTGTACTGATTAATTCGAATCCGGCAACTATAATGACCGATCCTATAATGGCGGATGAGGTATATATGTTGCCTATGACTACCGACTCAATTCGGGAAATTGTAGCCATAGAAAAACCGGATGCTGTCCTACCAACCATGGGTGGACAAACGGGACTGAACCTTTGCCGGGATCTGGAAAAAGAAAATTTCTGGAAAGAAAATAATGTCAAGATTATCGGTGTAGATATTGATGCGGTTGAACTGACTGAAGATCGCCAGCTATTCCGTGACAAGATGGAAGAAATTGGAATAGAGCAATGTCGAAGCCGAACAGCACAATCACTGCTGGACGCCAAAGAAATAGTGGAAGAGCTTGGCGGACTTCCCATTGTTATTCGCCCTTCATTTACAATGGGTGGTGCCGGTGGCGGTATCGTTTGGAATGAAAGCGAATTTGAACGAAAAGTATTACGGGGATTAGAGCTCAGCCCGGTTCATCAGGTGCTTATTGAGGAATCTATATTTGGCTGGAAGGAATTTGAGCTCGAGCTGTTACGCGATGACAATGACAACGTGATTATCATCTGTTCCATTGAAAACATGGATCCGATGGGAGTTCATACCGGAGACTCGGTTACAGTTGCACCCACTCAAACACTGACGGATAAGCAGCTACAAAACATGCGTGACGCAGCCATCAAAATGATGCGAAGTATTGGGACTTTTGCGGGAGGCTGTAATGTGCAGTTTGCAATGGAGCCCGGCTCAGACCGTTTGGTTGCCATTGAGATTAACCCAAGGGTAAGTAGATCTTCGGCACTAGCCTCAAAAGCGACGGGATATCCGATCGCGAAGGTGGCTACGAAGTTAGCTGTTGGTTATACGCTGGATGAACTGAAGAACCAGATAACCGGCACCACATCAGCCTGTTTCGAGCCAAGTATTGATTATGTGGTCTGTAAAGTACCTCGATTCAACTTCGATAAATTCCCCGGCGTAGATGAAGAGCTTTCAACCCAAATGAAGGCTGTTGGTGAGGTGATGTCGATTGGACGAAACTTCCCCGAAGCGCTCAATAAAGCATGGCAATCGCTGGAGGTTGGTCGAGATGGACTCGGAGCCGATGGCTATGAAGAATTTGATCGAAAAACAGTTCGTGAACGGTTACTGAAGCCTTATTGGGATCGATCCATGCAGATTCGGAATGCTTTCAAAATGGGAGCTTCAGTTGAGGAGATTGCCGATATCACGAAAGTTGATCCGTGGTTTTTGCAGCAAATTCGCTACATGGTCTCCCTCGAAAACAGAGCCGAAGGTCAGGCACTCAAAGAAATTTCAAAGGAAGATTTCTTTGAAATGAAACAAGCCGGATTTTCAGACTCCCAAATTGCTTACTTACTCAGCAAAAGCGGTGAGAAAGTAACGGATAAGCAAGTCCGAGATCGCAGAAAGGAATTAGACATCACCCCTTCTTTTAAGATGGTAGATACCTGTGCGGCAGAGTTTCCGGCGCAGACTCCATACTATTACTCAGCCTACGAAGGTGAAAATGAAAGTGAAGTGACCGACAAGAAGAAAGTATTGATCTTGGGAAGTGGTCCGAACCGCATTGGTCAGGGTATCGAGTTTGATTACTCCTGTACTCACGCTGTACTGGCTACCAAAGAGATGGGATATGAAGCCATCATGGTGAATTGTAACCCCGAAACAGTTTCAACTGATTTCGATTTTGCTGATAAGCTTTACTTTGAGCCGGTTTATTGGGAGCGCGTACTGGATATCATCGACCATGAAAAACCTGAAGGTGTTATTCTTCAGGTTGGTGGCCAAACAGCCCTCAAGCTTGGAAAGAGATTCGTTGAAGAAGGAATTAGGATATTCGGAACAGCATTTGAAATGATCGATTTTGCGGAAGATCGTGGAGAGTTTTCCAAATTCCTTAAGAAACTGGATATCCCTTTCCCTGAATATGGAACAGCCCATGAAGTTGAAGAAGCCGTAAAAATTGCCCAGCGAATTGGCTATCCGGTACTTATCCGTCCAAGTTATGTGCTGGGCGGGCAAGGAATGAGGATCGCGGTTAAAGAGGAAGAACTTCGAAAGTATGTGGCTAACATTCTCAAAACTCATCCCGAAAACGCATTCCTGATTGATAAATATCTGGAGCAAGCCATTGAGGTAGATGTAGATTCCGTCTATGATGGAGACCAGCTTCACATTGCAGGAATCATGCAGCATATCGAGCCGGCGGGTGTTCACTCCGGAGATTCAACGGCTGTACTTCCTCCTTATTCACTGAGTGATGAGATCATTAAAACGATTGAAGATCATCAAGAGAAGATTGCCAAAAACATGGAGATTCTTGGATTCCTTAACGTGCAATATGCCGTGAAAGATGATAAGGTATATGTACTTGAAGCAAACCCCCGAACAACACGAACAATCCCATTCCTGGCCAAAGCAAATCAGATTCCAGAAGCGGCTATCGGCGTGAAAGTGATGCTAGGAGCCAAGCTCAAAGAATTCGACCTAAAGTCAAAACTGGAAAACTGGGCTATCAAAGAGCCGGTCTTCCCATTCGATAAATTCCCGGAAGTGAAGAAAGAGTTAGGACCTGAAATGAAGTCAACCGGCGAAAGCATTTACTTCGCCAAGGATTTCAATGATGATCACTTCAAGAAACCATACGAGTTTAAGAGCTTGTACCTCTCGAAGTAGCAGGGATAAAACGATCGCTGATTTCGCAGATAACACTGATTTTTGTGTGCGTAGATTAAAACTCACGAGTTATTTGTAAGGAAGGACTCTGAAGTTGCTCTAACTGAAAAAAAGAGCAATTTAAGATCAGGGTACTTCTTATGAACAATTCGGGTAGAATATTTACGAACAAAAATTTCAAATCCAGCAAAATTACGGGTGATATAATTGGCTGCGGAATGCGGGTTCATTCAGGTCTCGGTCCGGGATATCCCGAAATAATCTATCAGCGGGCAATGGCGTTGGAACTGGATAAAGCGGGGCTTACATTCTCAAGAGAGGTAAGCATACCGATACTTTACAATGGTATTCAGGTTGGTTTGAGACGAGCTGACTTTATTGTAAAAAATGCCGTAGTTTTAGAACTCAAAGCAATTAGTGAATTAGATAAGGGCAACAACAATCAAGTTCTAAATTATTTAGAAGCCTATAATAAAGAGATTGGTTTATTGATGAATTTCGGCTCCGACAGTCTGCAATTCAAGCGGCTTATCTTAACAAAAGCAAAGAAATAAGAAGATATTATATCAGTGGAATCCACGAAATCAGCGATCGAAAAAGACTTTATGATAACTAAGGCAAAAGAGACCCTTAAAAACACATTTGGATACGACACCTTTCGACCGCTGCAGGAAGAAGTTATTTCTCAGGCACTAAAGAAAAAAGATGCACTCGTAATTATGCCCACGGGTGGTGGTAAGTCGCTTTGCTACCAAATACCCGCGCTGATATTTGATGGGCTGACTATTGTAGTTTCTCCTCTAATTTCATTGATGAAAGATCAGGTGGAGCAGCTTCGGGAATATGGAGTCACAGCCGTTCACTTGAATAGCTCGCTATCTCCTGAGGCCTATGGCTATAATCGCCGGCAGGTGCTTAATGGCAAGGCTAAGATGCTCTACATCGCTCCGGAAACCTTGTTGATGGACAAGACCAAAGAGCTGTTAAAAGATATCCAAGTGGATTTCTTTGCTGTTGATGAGGCACATTGTATTTCAGAATGGGGACACGATTTCCGCCCAGACTATCGTGAATTAGCCTCAGTCCGTCAGGAGCTTTTCCCAGATGCCGTTTGCATGGCTCTAACAGCTACGGCTACTCCGCGTGTCCGAAAAGACATTATGACCACACTTGAGTTTGAGGACTCAGATGAGTTCATAGCAAGCTTTGACCGTAAGAATTTGTTCTTAAAAATTGCTGATAAAGACGATCCAACTAATCAGGTGCTGGACTTTTTATATACCCGCAAAAATCAGTCGGGAATTATATACTGCATTTCTCGAAGGCAGGTAGATGAATTAGCTCAAGAACTGGATGACGAAGGTTATTCAGTGAAACCCTATCATGCGGGACTTTCTGATCGAGATCGGGCTATAAATCAGCGTAAATTTATTCGGGATGATGTATCCATTATTGTAGCCACCATCGCATTTGGGATGGGGATCAATAAGCCGAATGTTCGTTTTGTGATGCATTATGATATGCCACAGAATATAGAGTCCTATTATCAGCAAATTGGGCGAGCCGGCCGTGACGGATTGCGCTCTGATTGTGTGATGCTTTTCAGCTATACCGACACGCAAAAGATTAAGTACTTCATCAACAAAAAAGAAGGACAGGAAAAAGAAGTAGCAGAAAAGCATTTGGATGATCTGCTTAAGTTTATCGAAACCAAGAAATGCCGGCGTATTCCGCTGATGGATTATTTTGGGGAAGAGTATCCGAATGAAGAATGCGGCATGTGTGACAACTGCCTTTCAACGGATGAAAATGTGGAAGACTACACCATTCAGGCTAAAAAGCTAATGGAATGTATTTCTGAGCTCGAAGAAAGCTTTGGTAAAACACAGGTTGTAAATGTATTAAGAGGTTCAAAAGCCAAGAAAGTACTCGAGTTAGAGCACGATAAACTGAAAAGCCATGGTTCCGGGAAGGAATGGTCGAAAGATCAGTGGGAGCAATTATCCCGATTGCTGATTCGTCAGGATTATTTGAGCAAAGGCGAGCACGCCGAGTTGAAGCTCGAAGATAAATCCCATGCGGTATTAAAAGGAGACGAAAATGTATTTGGCACACTCGATCGTACAAGTACGGCAATGAGTACCGAGGAAGCGTCAAGAGTAGCTACTGAAGTTGAGGCAAAATACGATGAAGAACTCTTTGAGATTTTACGTAAAGAGCGTAAGAAAATGGCTGATGAAAATGGGATCCCTCCTTATACCATTTTCCCTGATACCACGCTTATGGAAATGGCCTATTACTATCCCAAAGACAAAGAACATCTGCTGCCACTTTATGGAGTCGGAGATGTGAAACTGAAAAAATATGGCTCCCTGTTTATAGGTATTATCAAGAAATACACCAAAGAGCATAATATCGAAGCGAAGGAAGAAACGCTTCAGAAAAAGGCAGAAGAATTTGAAAGTGTAGAGACTTACGTTCAGATTGGCAAAGCTTTTAATGACGGTCAGTCTATCGAGCACCTTTCTGAGGAGCATGGCGTAAAGGAAGTGACTATTCTAAATCACTTAAAAGATTACCTCAAGGATGGAAACGACTTGCGTATAGAAGGGATCACGGAAGCGACATCCCTATCTCTTCGTCAGCAGGATGAAATCATTAAGATCTTTGACGAAAAAGGATCTCATATGCTGAAAGTTGTGTATGACCGTATGAATAAGAAAATTGGCTACGATCAAATCAGAATTATGCAGCTATACTTTATGGCTAATGAGGAGAAAGGTTAGCATTCTGAGGTTACAGGCAGGGTGATTGTGAATTTGGCCCCGCCTTCTTCCAGGTTTACAGCTTTGATGGAGCCGCCGGATTGCTGAATAATTTCATTAGAAATGGGAAGACCAAGCCCCAACCCAAATTTTGCACCCTGGTTTTTTGTGGTGAAGTTAGCCTCGAAAATCCGGTGGATTATTTCGGGGGGGATGCCGGGTCCGTTGTCTTCTATTTCAATAAAAATCTGATCTTCTGAGTGTGCTGTAGAAATAGAGATCTTGCCTGTGTCATCGAGGGCATCACAGGCATTAACCAGCAGATTAGTCCATACTTGATTGAGGTCTCCTACCTGTACGCAGGTTTTTGGGATGTCATCGAGCTTTAGACTGAGGTCCACAAACTTAAGTCGGTTGCTTAGTACAAGTAAGGTGTCCTTTATACCATCTCTGATATCAACATAGGCTTCTTTGTTTTGATCTTGCCGGCTGTAGCTTTTCAGGCTTTTTACAAGATTCGCTATCCGACGACTGGCTATGCGAATATTGTGGATCATTCGTCCCGCCTCAAAGTGATTAATCAAATCTTCTATCGGGTTCTTTTTCCGATGGTCCCGAATGATTTCCAAAGCACTTTCGGGCATTTGAGCAAGCTTCCGAACCGACGACCGATCATGAACCCACGGAAACTGCTTCTCAATTGTAAGCATTTGTTTCCGGAGTTTGGTGCTGTCTAGCGGCTCACTTTGTAACCCCAGCTTAAAGAGCTTAAAAGTTGAGTCTGATTCTTCAAACGTAGAATAAATTTCAATAAGATTATCTGCAGAGCGCATTAATGCTGAAGCCGGATTATTAACCTCGTGAGCAAAACCGGCAACTAACTCTCCTAGCGTAGCCATCTTTTCCTGATGAATAAGCTGCTGATGAGTTTCTTCGAGCCTTTTATAGGCTTTCTTTAGGTCATCCTTTTCTTTACCGAGTTCTTTATTTAGCAGGTGCGTTTTAGCATGTAATCGGATATTACTTTTGTACCGCTGAATCATATTATTGAGCATGAGTTGTTGAAGGGGGTGCTGCAGGCGGGGGTGATCGCTCAGGTATTGCTCAAACTGCTGGGGCTTCATCTTGAGAGCCAGTCCTTTTACCATGATTTTTGCAGTAGTGAGCGTAGGCTCTCCCGTTGTAAAAGCGATTAATCCCACAAAGTTACCAGCACTTAGTTTTGTCAAGGTGACATCGCTTCCGTCGGCTTGAGTACGAGTTAATATTACTTCTCCTTCAAGGATGAGATATACATCTTCCAGCGGTTCACCTTGTGTAAATAAAACGTCACCTTCGTTTAACTCCAGCTGCTGTTGCCGTAGTTCATCCAGCTCAGTTACCAGCTTCCTGATGAACCGGAGAATAGTTTCATTATCGTTGAGCCAAGGTATGTGCTTGTTTGATTTCATCCTGAATTAATGATCCGTCATTTGATTGGTTCGAATAGTATCGGAAAGTTTCTCAGTATCCAGAATAGCCATATAGGGAAGTAGGTTTTTTTCGTTATTGATGACGTAATCTGTGAGCTCATCAACCACCACTTTTTCCAGCTCTTCTTTGGTCCATGGCTTTGCTATATAATGATCTAAGTCGGCTTTATTGATAGCGAGAATGGTATCCTCATGTCCGGCCTGACCAGTAACAAGTACTTTTTTAGATTTCGCAGCTTCGGGGCGATTTTGTAAATCGATCAGTAAATCTACCCCATTTTGTCCGGGAAGTACATGGTCACATAAAATAAGACCAATTTTATGATTGTGATCGATTATGTAATCAATTACATCCCGGGCTTCATCTGCATTATTTGCAGCTTCTACCGGAAAGTAAGATTCGAATTCCTCCAGGTCTTTGATGAGTGCATCCATCACTTCCAGCTCATCCTCAACAATCAGTATATAAATTTTATCATCCATGATGTTTTCCTTAGTTTAAAATTAGGGGCCAGTAGAAAAGAGCATATAAAGTCACCATTAACAACCCAAAAATACCTATTACAAAACCGGCGCGTGTCATATCGCTGGTTTTTAAAGTTCCGGTACTCATAGCGATGGCGTTAGGCGGAGTAGAAATTGGCAGCATCATTGCGAGGCTGGCACTCACACCAATCACCAGACTAACTAAAATCAGGCTAAACCCTTCGCCAGCTACACCTGAAGTGGCCAGACTTACAGCCAGTGGAATCAATAAAGTAGCTGATACCGTGTTGGACAGGAAGTTTGACATTACAATGGCCACTAAGCTAAAAGCGATAATCAGGAAGATGGTTGAGAAGGAGCTCCATTCAATACTAGTGATAATCCACTCAGCCAGCCCGGTACTTTCCATCGAGATGCCTAAGGAGATACCGCCGGCTACAAGCCAGAGAACTTCCCAAGGGAGTTTTCGAATTCCCTCCTTACTCAAAACACCAGTGAGCGACAATGCAGCGACAGGAATTAATGCAATAATACTGCTGCCGACGCCATGAAAAGTTTCGGTGATCCAAAGCAATACGGTGGTTGCGAATACGACATATACAAAAATGGCTTCCTTATTTTTTTGAAAGACTCCTTTCATGTCCATCTCCACACGTTGGGAAGCTGGTTTGAAAATCCACAACAGAATTAACCATGCAGCAAACAGCATAACAACTACCAGTGGGCCGGCCAAAACCATCCATTCAGTGAAAGCTATATCAATTCCCTGAGTTGACAATGCACCGATAACTACAGCGTTTGGAGGCGTACCAATGGGAGTTGCTATACCCCCAATGTTGGCAGCAAATGGGATGCTTAAAGCCAGCCCGATACGCAAAGGGTCTGAAGTTTTTGTCCGTGCAATGATGGGTAAAATTACGGTCATCATCATGGCAGTGGTGGCTGTGTTGCTCATAAAGGCAGAAAGAACTGCAGTAACTACCATCAACCCGAGAAGTATGAATTTTGGTTTTGAACCAAAGGGTTTGAGCAAGACACGAGTCAGGTTTTTATCTAGGTCAAACTTAACGGCGGCATCAGCCAGTACAAATCCTCCCAAAAATAAAATGATGATAGGATTAGCGAGGGTGCCAATAAAATCAGTATATGCATTAGGGATATATTCGCCCGTTGTTTCAGGAAAAAGAACTCCCTGTTTACTCAGAAAAAAGACCTGCAAAAGAATCACCAAGATAGAGGTAGCATAAATGGGGACCGGCTCCAGCATCCAGAAGACGGCCGCTATAAAGAAGATACTGAGCGCCACATGTCCTGCTTCCGAGAGTCCGGGAATATTAAGAAAGAAGGGAATAATAAAACCAATAACCCCGATGATGACGGAAGTCAGTTGTTTGTATTGGCCATTCATGGTAGTGAGTGTAATGAGTGAGTAACACCAGAACGATACAAGTTTTATGCGAATTAATTGTGAAGAACCCAGAACAAGATTCGCTGTTCCTACAGGTATTTTTTATAGGGCAGAGCTATCATTCTTGTAGTGAAAAATTAATATGTTGGTATGTAGTTTGAATTGATAATCTACCATCTAAGCCTGCTTGATTTATTTGCCATGACATATTTAGCGAAAGGCTGTATAATAGAAGTCACCATGAACTATTTGTTCCAAAACAATCTTAGTAAATAAAAGAACTTTGAGAGCTGCTGTACTATGATCCTCAATCCTGAAATACTATCTAAGCTTTCCTCACTAGAACTTCGTGCCAAGAAGGTTGTGGAGGGATTTATTTCGGGTTTACATAAAAGTCCGTTTCATGGGTTTAGTGTAGAGTTTGCCGAACACCGCCCTTATAATCCCGGCGATGATTTCAAGCATATCGACTGGAAGGTTTATGCAAAAAAAGAGCGGTTCTATGTAAAGCAGTATGAGGAAGAAACGAACCTGCGTTCTTACGTGATGCTGGATACCAGCTCATCGATGCTGTTTAAGCATTTTGGGGAATGGACGAAGATACGCTATGGAATCCATTATGCAGCTTCACTTATGTATATGATGCATCGCCAACGAGATGCGTGTGGCTTGATCCCATTTAACTCAAAAATTGATGCATTCATCCCTGCAAAGTCTACTTATGCTCACCTGCGGCAGATATATACAGAGCTGGAAAGAGAACTTATTCGTGAAGAAAAAGAAGGGCAAGAAAAGAGGAAAACCGCTTCAGCCCAAGCTATTCATGAAGTTGCTGAGCGATTGAATCACAGGAGCTTGGTGGTAATTATTACCGACTTATTCGAAAATGTGGATGAACATGAGGAAATCATTTCTGCACTGAAGCACCTTCGCCATAGAAAACATGAGGTGTTGTTATTTAACGTATTAGAAAAGAAAAGTGAACGAGACTTAGACTTTCCAGATCAGCGGTTTGTTTTTGAAGATATGGAGCTTGGAGATGAGGTAGAAGTGCTTCCTGCTCAAGTTCGTGACGACTACCAGAAAAAAGTGGCTGAGTACACGAAGAAATTCAGAATGGCTTGCAGCGAGTTCGAAATTGATTTCGAAGAAATGGACACCCAGGGTTCTTTTGATAAAGCATTACTAGCTTATCTAACCAAAAGAAAAAGGCTGGGATAATTTCGTTAATCGTTCACGAATAGCGATTAACCATTATGAACTAAGTAACCTTCTGATTTTTCAGAATCTTATTCAAAAGGGTGGGTGAAAATCGTTGCACCCAAAGAGCCAAGCCTTCTTTTAAGCCCGTCACATAGATTTCTTCTTTTCGGGATTTGATATCCGGCATCACCTTTTTGACCATTTCATCAGCTGTCATTGCTTTGGAGTGAGCGTCTCCCATTTGGTCAAACTTAGAACCGTCTCCGGTAAGCGCATTCTTGGAGATATTGGTTTTGATGAAGCCCGGGCAGAGCAAGGTCACGGCTACATTATGCTCGTACATTTCTTGACGGAGGGAGTTGAAGAACCCCTGAACCGCATGTTTACTTGCCGCATAACCCGAACGGAATTTAGTGCCAATTTTACCGGCCACGCTGCTCGTTACAATAATATGGCCTGATTTACGCTCAACCATATGTGGCAATACTTCTTTTGTGAGTCCGGCCGAACCAAAATAGTTGATCTCCATAAGCCGGCGAAGGGTGCTCATCTCGGAATCCATTACAGTTGCTCGCTGACTTACACCACCATTATTTATCAGTACATCAATTTGGCCAAAGGCAGCAAGAGCTTCCTTGGTTTTTTCAGGAAAGGATTCTGAATCGGTGAGATCTAAAGTGATTATCTTAACATTGGAAGTGTCTTCTCCGAGGCTTTCCTTGACGTCTTTCAGGACATCCTCACGGCGTGAGGATAAAATCAGGTTAGCACCTTCACTAAAAAAAGCACGGGCGAATGCTTCTCCGATTCCTGAAGAAGCGCCTGTAATCCATATTGTTTTTCCTTGGTAATTCATGAGTAACTGTTATTTTTGACCCTATAAGTGTAACCGAGCTTTGTATCAGTGTGTTAAAGTAAGATTAAAAAAAGTACTTTAACACCTCAACCGTTAAGCATATTGAAACAGTACAGAAATGAGTAATAAACACACAATTCTATTAGTAGAAGACGAAGAAGAGTCTGGCGAAATGCTGGCTAACTTTCTTGAATTGAATAACTATGAAGTGCTCTGGGCTAAAGATGGTAAAAAAGCCTTTGAATACATTGATGATAATGCCAATGACTTACATCTGGCTATTCTTGATATCATGGTTCCTCATCACGATGGAAAGGAGATTTGCAGCTATATAAGGAAACACCCGGTTGTGTATGAAATACCTGTACTTTTCTTAACTGCACGAGATGAAGAGAAAGATGAAATTGAAGGCTTGGAGCTTGGCGCTGATGATTATATAAAAAAGCCGGCTAGCCTGAATTTAGTAAAAGCCCATGTAGAGACCCAGCTTCGCAGGCGCTCACCCGAAAAAAGTAATTGGATTCAGTATGGACATGTATATCTGGACTTAGACTCCAAGGAGTTATATATCAATGAAAGCCTGATTGATTTGACTCACACAGAATACACGATAGCTGAAATGATTTTTCAGAACCCAAAACTGGTTTATAGCCGACAGCAAATTTTGGAGAAAATCTCAGATGAAGAGAAATATGTGTTTGATCGCACGGTAGATGTTCACGTCAAAAACCTACGCCTCAAGATGGGCGATGATGGTAAGTTAATTAAAACCTACCGCGGGGTAGGCTATGGATTCAACAAAGAATTTCTTCATTCATGAAAATCAGATCCAAGCTGGCATGGACATATATAATTCTGCTCATTATTGGGGTTATCACCATCAGTGCGTACTCTATTTTAACGATACGAAGCTTTCTGTTAGATGAAGGTATTGAACAGTTTGAGCGTGATGCGTTGTCGGTGGCTTTAGCTGCAGGTAGTTTTAAAGACAATGCCTTGTTTGATGACAAGATTCAGCGCCAAGCTCAGCTTTCCCAATATGAAATGGCGGTGTATGATAAAGAAGGAATTCGTTTCCTCACCTTCCCTAATGATGCTTTTGAAGAAGTTGAAAGTTATCTGAGTGAGAGCTTACTTCAGGAGTTGGAAGAGGTAGATGGCGACCCGATTGTAAGAAGCGAAGAAAATCCCGAAAAGCTAATCGCCTATGTTGACTTAGGTCAGTCTGATAATGCCGCTCAATATATAAGAATAAGCCAGGATAAAAGTCAGTATTACGCTGCAGTGGCGAGTATACGGCACATTATTTATGCGGGGATGTTTTTCTCAATTGGAGCCGTAATTGTAGTGAGTATCCTTTTTGCGAGATACATGGCCGCGCCTATTCAAAGGTTAAATGAAGCAGCATTGAGTATTGCTAAAGGAGACTTTGATAAGGAAATTGATCTAAACAGGAACGATGAATTTGGGACCCTTGCCGACTCTCTGAATCACATGGCGGGGACTCTTCGGGCAGATAACGAAAAGCTAAAAAGGCTGAATGAGAAGCAGAGTCAATTTTTTGCTGATATTACCCATGAGGTAAGAAACCCGTTGCACACTATTTCCGGAGCGCTGGAGATGCTGGAACTTGAAAACCTTCAGCCCGAAAAGAAAACGCAGTACATGGTGACCGCACAGAAGCAGATTAGAAGAATCGCTCGGTTATTTGAAGACATTAAAACGCTTCAGCGCTATGATTTCGATGAAAACTTCATCAATCGAGAAATTGTAGATCTACAAGAGATTGTGAAAGAGGTATTCACTGTTTATCAGCCGTTAGCCCAAAAGAAAGAGCTATCCCTTAAAACCAAGAATCTTGAATCCTCATTTGTTCTTGCTGATTCAGATAAAATGGAACAGGTACTTGAGAACCTGGTTTCAAACGCCATCAAATACACGCTGACTGGAAAAATTGAAATCGGTTTCACAAAGAGTGATGAGGTTGTAGAGGTGTATGTGAAAGACTCTGGTCCGGGAATAGGAAAAGAACACCTTGAGCGATTGTTTGATCGTTTCTACCGAACGGACAAAGCTCGTTCGCGAGACAAAGGAGGAACTGGTTTAGGATTATCCGTGGTGAAAGGAATTCTGAATGCTCATCAAAGTGATATTAAGGTAGAGAGCACGGAAGGAAAAGGGAGCCGCTTCTATTTCACACTTCCACTTGTTGATGAAAATAGCTAAAAGCGAAAGCCGCAAGAGCTCCGCCGGTAAGAGGTGCGAGCGTATAAATCAGTGAATGCGTGAATGAGTTTCCGCCTTGAGTCAAATCAAAAGCAGCTGTACCGAGGGAGATTGCCGGGTTTAAGACTCCACCGGATATCGGAGTTGCCACCATTAACATTCCACCAAAGGTAAGCCCTATCGCGAGTCCTGAAGTATTTGTTCTGCGGAAAGTTTGAGTCAAAGAAAGAGTCAACATCACCAAAACAAAAACAAAGGTGAATATAACTTCGCCAAAAACTTGTTGGTAAAGCCCGTTTGTTGACGGAGGCTCAACATAGAAAATCGAATTTGATAAAAAGAAGAGGGCCATAGCAGCGAGAAAAGCTCCCACAAGCTGGCTTAGAATGTAGACCAAAAGCTCAGCCGCGTTAATTTGTCTTCTTAGGAAAAAAGCCAAAGATACGGCAGGATTATAATGAGCTCCCGAAACTCTGGAGCCAATATATACCAAAGCCATCAAGGTTAACCCAATAGCGAGTGGGTCACCAGTAAAGCCAAAAACCAATACAAGAAAAAAGGCACCAATTGCCTCCATAATGTATGAATGCATACCCGGGTAATTAGTCTATAAGATAAAATCTCGTTTGTCCTTCTCGCAGAAACTACCTGCCCGCAATAGGAATTGCAAGGAAGCAGTTTACTTATTTTGTAAAAATATCGTTACAAGAAGTTGAAACTGGTATTTCATATAGCCTGAGAAAAAGAATAAGTTTCAATAAAAAGATTATAAATGCAGATACTTCAAAAATTGAAGGAGAGGTGGGGAATAAGTAGCAATATGCAGGTGTTTGTCATCCTGATTGTATTTTCATGTACCGGTTTTACAGCTTTGTATGCTCGACGATTTATATTTGATTTGCTGGGTATTGCCGAGAACGATCCATTTTGGTTTAAAGCTATTGTCTGGCTGGTAACTATTCTGCCGCTTTATAATATTGTTCTTCTAATCTATGGAGCTCTATTTGGTCAATGGGATTTTTTCTGGGGGTTCTTTAAGAAAATGATAAGCCGGCTTAAACCTCAGGAATCAAAGGAAGGTTAAAGCTTTTCTCTGTCTTTTTTGGGAAGGTTTGCTACAACTAAATCATAAGAATGTTTAATTAGCTCTGTGATGAACTCATCATCCAAGCCTCCGCTCATACTGACGGTATTCCAGTGTTTCTTATTCATGTGATATCCGGGTTTCACCTCTTCATGAGTTGCTCTCAGTTCAAGGGCTTTTACCGGATCACACTTAAGATTGATGCTTTCAAAAGTCTCGATATTTGTCAAGGCAAACATCTTTCCCATCACTTTAAAAACGAGGGTTTCTTCTCCGAAAGGGAAGTCTTCACTAGTGCCCGGAAGGGACAAACAGTAGTTGTAGAAAGTTTCAATATTCATGGTGAAACTGGTGGGCTAAATCATGAAGGATTATTTAACTCTCAACTTTAACACCCTTCCAAAAGGCAACATGATCTTTTATCTGTTTTGCAGCATCTTTGGGATCAGGATAATACCAGGCTGCATTTTCGTTTGTTTCTCCATCCACCTCTAAGCTGTAATAGCTAGCTTTGCCCTTCCAAGGACAAACAGTAGAATAATCGGTTTTGGTGAAGTATTCCTGATTGATAGAATCAGCAGGGAAATAGTGGTTATTCTCAACCACTTCAGTCTCGTTACTTTCAGCAATTACTTTTCCGTTCCAAATTGCTTTCATCGTTATGGTAGTTATATGATTAAAGTTTCGAGGATAGAACTTGAACTCCGAACAGAATCCAGCCGGCTATAAAAGCCACTCCACCAATTGGTGTGATGGCGCCAAGCCAGCCTATTCCCGATAAACACAGGATATATAAGCTACCGGAAAAGATTACTATCCCGGTAAGTATTAAAGAAGCAGGCCAGGTAACAACGATTTGAAACTGAACGCCAACCAAGGCAATCAGCATTAATCCGAGGGCATGCCAGGCATGGTATTGAACAGCGGTTTGCCAGGTTTCAAGGCGTTCCGGAGAAAGGGTGTTTTTTAAAGCGTGAGCACCAAAAGCTCCAGCCGCCACGGCAATGGCTAGCAAGAAAGCAGCAATGGCAATAATGATTTTAGGATTGGACATTTCGTGAATCTAATAATGGTTAATTCGTTATTGGTGAAGCAATTTGAAATAGGTGCCGGTAAAGTTAATACTTACATCACTGCCGAACACCTTGGGATCCAATAACGAAAAACTGAATCGCTTAATTTGAAACGAAGCCTATTTTTTTATGGCTTCCGTCACAAAAGGGTTTGGTTTGAGAGCCACCACAACGGCAGAAGCTCATCTTCTTGCTGCACGTTTCAGATCCTGTTTCCTCACCAACTAAATCATAATTTCCCTGAACTAAGAATGGGGCGTTATCAAACAGCTTAATGGAAAGCTCACCGCCCTTCCCCTCAACAGGGTCAGTTCGTAAACGCTCTACGTTATAAGTGGTGTCGGCTTTGAAGTCCGCTTCAATATGAGAGTTATCGCAGAGCGGTTTGTTCTTGGATTTACCACAGCGACACATGGCCACGCGGGTATCTTTTAAAACAATATTTTCATCCATGTCCCGAATCACAACTTCACCATGAATATAAAGCGGGCCATCTCTTTCGATAGTGATTACATTTTGTTCGGGTGGCTGTTCCGGGCTTTTTTCCTTCTTGAGTTCATAATGTAAAGCGCCTGTTGGGCATCGCTTTATCACGTTAGTTAACTCATCAGCAGAAGCATTATCGGGTTGTATCCATGGCTTCTCGTTGGGGTCAAAAACATTGGGTAAACCATGCACACATTCCTCAGCATGGATACATCGTTTTTGGTCCCAGGTGACTTTTACTTCTTCATTTTCATAGGAAAAAATACGCTCTTTCATCGGCCTCTTTTTTTATTTAAGCTAACAAATGTGTGCTAAAGTTCAACCATCAGAAAGAAATGGTTTAGCAGCAGCTATTCTCATTCTGAACGGGAGGGCAAGGATTATCTCCATAGGAACAGAATACACAACAATCTCCTTTATCAGGTTTAATGATCTCCTCGCAACTTGGGCATTCCCAAAAGTACTGGCAGGAGTTCGTGGGCATTTCTTCCATAGAGGATGTTCTACACTTAGGACAAATAATGGTAGAATGTAAGATTAACTCAGCCATGTTTATCCGATGGTATTAATGGTGAAAAGTGTAAGGCCAATTAAGTTAATTACAATAAACAGACCAACCATAAATTTTTTGATTTTTCCGCCGCCTTCCATCTTCATCATTTTCATGGAGTGATTTTTGAGATAGGCTTTATTCTGCCATACCAGCCATCCTGCAATCCATACGAAAACTAAGTTCATCCAGAAGGTGTAGTCAATTTTGAACTGAGTGATCTCAGACACCGCTTTTTGGCTTTGTGGGATGATGTCGAGATAGCCAAACAGTCCGTTTAATAATAAAGCAGTTATGACAATGCTGATAAACATGATCCCCGCTATGTAAAGCGCTACTCGCCACCCATAATATTTTGCATTGATATGGACTAGCGGAGGAACCATAAGATCAGAATAGATAAAGCCCATGATGCCGGCAAAGAGTACGCCGTTATCATTCAAAACGGTTGCAAGAGGGATATTTCCCATCGAGCCAATAAAAGTAGAAGCCGCAACAAAGGGTGCGATTAAGGCATTTTCAAGAGCAACTAGCCAACCGGGTAAATGAGTGGCATCGGCCAGAAAAAGGGCAGACCAAAATGATTCAGGCACTAACACTGCCACAAAGCCGGCAATTGTAAATCCGATCAGGATATCCTCCCACGCCATTTTCCAGTCGTTCACAAATTTGTGCCCAACCAGCCGCCACCCTTCTTTACTTTTGATACGCTGCTTCCAGTCAAAGTCTTCTTCAATATCTCCTCCCTCATCCTCTACTTTCTTACGGGCGGCTTGCATCCACTCCTTGGGATAAGTGAATTTTATTAGCACGCTGCTGATGGCAATTAAAATCAATCCCCCAACAATTTCAGCGGCCAAAAACTGCCAGCCCAAAAAGATGAGGATTAAAATCCCAAGCTCAATCACCAAATTGGTGGAGGCAAACATGAAAGCTACACCAGCGATAAAGTGGGCTCCTTTTTTGATTAAAGCACGGGCAGCTGCAAGCGCCGCGAACGAGCAAGATGAAGATGCTGCTCCGAAGAAGGTTGAAAGAGAAATGCTTTTAATATCACCGTTGCCCATATACCGCGTAAGTTTACCTTTGGGCACGAAAGACTGAATCATCCCTGATACAAAATACCCAAGGACGAAAGCCCATCCAGATTTCCAGAAAAAGCCCAATGCAGTTTTTGTGGATTCGCCGTAAAGTTGAAAAAATTCATTCATGAACAATTCACAGAATTTGGTTTAGTAAACTTAGCTTATCAAAAAAACGCAGTATAAAACTACCTTACTAACTAATGATAAAAGCTGGTAGAGACAAAACAAATCACAGGACTCCAATAAGCAAAATTGGACAAGGTTTAATCAGGATTTAGCAAGGAAGATATTTTATTAACGCTTTTTTGTTATTCTTTTATCAGGCATAATAAGAGTCAACAAAGAATTGGAACCATTACTATGAATAATCACGAAAAAATCGATTACGTAGAATTTCCAGCTACAGACTTGGAAGCTACCAAGCAGTTCTTTACCAAAGCTTTTAACTGGGAATTTACAGACTATGGACCTGAATACTGTGACTTTTCTAACGAGGGCATTAATGGAGGTTTCTATAAATCTGATAAAAAAGCCACAACAGAAACTGGGTCAGCACTGGTAATTTTTTATAGTGAAGATTTGGAAGCCACCCAGAAAAAAATGGAACATGCTGGGGGTGAAATTGTCAAAGAAATATTCTCATTTCCTGGTGGACGCAGGTTTCACTTCACAGAGCCGAGTGGGAATGAATTTGCGGTATGGTCTGATCATGGTTTGCAAGAGTAGAGCCGTGAACCCAGATTTCATCAGAATTCAGCAAGACTTTCCCCAAATCATATAAAGCAAAGCTCCTGTGAATGTGGTTTCTTTATCTTGTGTTTAAATTCATACTATGGAAAAAATAACTCTTCATATTAAAAACATGGTTTGTGACCGTTGCGAAATGGTTATTGAAACCGCCTTATCCGCTTTAGGGCTGGATGTAAATCACGTGCAGCTTGGGAAAGTCGAAGTAACGCGAAAGGGGGATCATCCCTCCCTAAAAGAAATTGAAAAGGAATTAGACCGATTCAATTTTGGCCTGATTAAAGATGAAGAATCGATACTAGCAGAAAAAGTAAAAACAACTCTAATTCAATGGGTTGAATCAGGAAATCTGGAAACAGACGAAACATCGCTTTCCGATTTTCTGGCAAAAAAGCTAACCAAAAGCTATGCATCTATTTCCCGGATATTCTCAAAAAAGGAAGAGCTCACTATAGAGAAATATTTCATCCGCTTAAAGATAGAAAAAGCTAAGGAGCTGGTGGAGTATGGAAACCTGAGCTTTAGCGAAATCGCCTATCAGCTGGGATATAAAAATTTGCAGCATCTGTCCCGCCAGTTCAAAGAAATTACTGGAATGAGCATGAGTGAATTTCAAAAGCTTCAGAATCCGGAACGGACTTCACTCGATAAAATTTAGCGGGAATGATGGAAGCACTGTTTACGGAACCTTGGTGGATCTATGCCGCGGTCTTCTTCGCCGGAATGGGCGCCTACATTATTTCAGTAATATCCGGTGGGGGTGGATCATTGCTTCTTATTCCCGCCATCAACTTCATGTTTGGCCCCAAAGTGGTAGCTCCGATTATTAATTTGGGAGATTTGATCGGGCGTCCATCTCGACTCATTATCTTTTGGAAACATATTCGCTGGGATGTTGTAAAGTGGTACGCGCCAGCCGCTGTAACCGGAGTATTGCTTGCCGGATGGTTATTTACAAAAGTAGATGCTTCATGGTTTCAGGTTATAATTGGGGTTTTTCTGGTGAGCACTGTATTTCAGTATCGCTTCGGGAAAAAAGAGCGCACCTTTGAAATGAGGAAGTGGTACTGGCTACCGCTGGGCGTGGGCGTTGCAACAATTTCAACGATAGTCGGAGCACTTGGGCCGGTTCTTAATCCCTTTTATTTGAATGCTGGAATTTTGAAAGAGGAAATGATAGCCACCAAAACCGCTAATTCATTTTTCATGGGCGTTGTTCAGATTGGTACCTACTCCTTTTTGGGCGCATTATATGGCGACTTATGGTTTTTGGGTATCGTGCTTGGGCTTGGTGCCACGGCCGGAAACTTAGTAGGGAAAAAACTGCTCGGTAATATGACCGACACCACTTTCCGTAAATACGTGTTAGCCATCATGGCAATTAGCGGAGCTTATATGATATTATCTAAAACCGGGCTATTGTAATGTCACTAAAATTGAAAGTACCACCAGCTGTTGTTTTTCTTATTTGTATTGGCATGATGTGGGCTTTGGATCAACAAATTCCAGAGTGGTTTGTAATAGATTTAGGGAAGTTGCTTCCAAGAGGAATATTGGCTCTCGGAGTTCTGATTGGATTAGTTGGAGTATTTCAGTTTGCGAGGAGCTCAACATCCGTTGATCCACATCATCCCGAAAAAGCAAGCGTACTGGTTACATCCGGAGTGTACCGCTTCAGCAGAAATCCCATGTATCTTGCCATGTTGCTCATACTCTTGGGTGGGTTTATTAAGTTTGGAGAGCCGACGGGTTTAGTCGTTCTAATCTTCTATTTATGGTACATGAATAGGTTTCAAATTCAACCCGAAGAAGAAATGATGGAAGAGAAATTTGGGAAAGAGTTTAGAGAGTATAAAAAGTCAGTGCGCCGTTGGATATAGCTTAATAAGCAGCGACATCAATCAGCAAACTTCACAGCATGTTTCGGGAGTGTTATTTATATCTGAGTTCTCATCATCAAAACCAAAGAAGGAAGACAGTGAGATCTTTTCTTCCGAGAATTTTCGTTGAACCCGAATAGCATTCCCAATAGCGATTAGGGCAACCCCGACGTCAGCAAAAATAGCTTCCCACATAGTGGCTAAACCCACCGTTGCAAGTCCCATAACCAGCACCTTGATGCCTAAAGCAAAGCCAATATTCTGCCAGACAATTTTATGGGTAAACCGGGAAATGCGAATAGCCTGAGGGAGTTTAGAAGGTTGATCCGTTTGGATGACGACATCGGCGGTTTCAATGGCGGCGTCTGAGCCAATTCCTCCCATAGCAATGCCCACATCTGCTAAGGTAATAACCGGGGCATCATTCAGTCCATCCCCCATAAAACCGACGATGTGTTCTGAACTTAAAGCGTCTTTCACTTTATTAAATTTGTCATCTGGTAGTAACCCGCCATAAGCATCAGTCAGCCCCATTTTGTCGGCCATAAAACGAGTGGTCTTTTCATTGTCCCCGGAAAGCATAATCAACTTTTTGACGCCCAGCTCGCGGAGGTCTTTAAGAGCCTGAACGGTATCGGGTTTTATCCGATCAGCAATATGGATGGTGCCCAGATGTTGTCCGCCTGAGGCAACGTAAACAAAGGTAGAAGGATCATCTTCCTCAGTTTGAGAAACCTGAACATTATGTTCTTCCATGAGCTTTAGGTTTCCGGCAAGAACCTGATCTCCTGACATAACTCCCTTTAGACCTCTTCCTGGGATTTCTTGAACATCTTGTGCTTCCGTAAGCTCCTGTCCATTCGCATAACTCAGAATGGCTTTGGCTACGGGATGTGTGGAGTGGCGTTCCAAAGAAGCTGCTAATGCAAGAATCTGATCAGTTGCAGCTCCGTTCGCAGGTTCAATTTTTTGGACTTCAAAAGAACCTTCCGTTAAGGTTCCGGTTTTGTCTAAAAACAAGGTATCCATTTTGCGAAGCTGGTCAAGATAATCGGAGCCTTTTAGGAGAATCCCATTTTTTGAGGCAGCCCCAATCCCTCCGAAATATCCTAAAGGAATTGATATGACAAGTCCGCATGGACAGGAGACAACTAGAAAAATCAATGCCCGGTAGAACCATTCTTCAAATACATAACTATCCAAAAAGAGCCAGGGTAAGAATGTAAGTGCGGTGGCCAGCCAAACTACGATTGGCGTATAAACCTTGGCAAAGCTGGTGATAAATCTTTGTGTTGGGGCTTTTCTCTGTGAGGCTTCCTGAACCATATTCAGGATGTCTGATAGGCGGGAATCTTCGTAGTCTTTGGTCACTTTAATTTTGACCGCAATCAACTCATTCACCGAACCGGCCCAGACTTCCTCCCCGGCATTTCGCGTCATAGGTTTGGATTCGCCGGTTAGGGCCGCGGCGTTGAAAGAAGCTCGGTTTGTGATCAATTCACCATCTAACGGAACCTTGGCTCCCGGTTTTACATGGATTATTTCACCCGGCTTTACTTCCGAGGGATGAACTTGCTGTACTTCTCCATTACGCTCAACATCAGCGGTATCCGGTTGTTGATTAATGAGTGATTCTATGGAATGCCGGGCTTTTCGGACGGCATTGCCCTGAGCATATTCACCAACCATATAAAAGAGCATGACCGCCACTCCCTCGGCATATTCTCCGATGGCAAAGGCTCCAACGGTAGCAATTCCCATCAGCATAAACTCACTGAAAATCGTGCCTTTTTGAATGGACTTAAAAGCTTTTATCCAAACCGGACCGCCAACAAAGAGATAGGAGATTCCATAAAGTGGCAAGAAAATGAATTCATTTCCTGAAAAAGAAAATGCATGCTGAACAATAAGTGCAGCAGCTAAAAATAAAGCTGACCAAAAGACCTCGTAATATTTCCTAATAAATTGCATGAACAGCAGGCAGTAACATTAATGTCTGCTCGAAATTATAAAGAGGCGGTTAGGGAGTCTTACACTATTGTGTATTTCTTGTGCAGGATTTTGTTAAAGCTCATCAATTGAAATTCGGCGATTCTCTTTAATCTCACTGAAATGAGAAGGCGATAAACCGGTTTCTTTTTTGAACTGTCTGGAGAAATGCTGCTGACTGCTATACCCAAGCTCATAGGCAATTTCACTCAAGCTTTGTTCTTCATAAACGATGAGTTCTTTGGCACGTTCTATCTTTTGTAGGATGTAATATCGTTCGATAGATTTGCCTTCTACTCCCGAAAATAAACGGCTCAGCTGTTGGTAATCTTTGTGTAGTTTTTTGGAAAGATATTCTGACAGCGTGTTTTCAAGCTCATGTCCGGTGCGGACCAGCTGTATAATGAGTTGCTTAATTTGCTCAACCAGCTTGCTGTTTTGATCGTTAATAATATCAAAACCATTTTCACGAATCACTTTCACCAGATCATTGTATCGAGCTGCTTTAAGGGGTTTGTTCAGCGTCAGTTCTCCAAGTTCGATCACTTCAACCTGAAAATCAGCATTTTCCAGCTTTTCCTTGAGAACTTCAGCGCAATGGCTGCAAACCATGTTTTTTATGTGGAAGTGTTTATCAGACATAGTTATCAAAAGTAGCAAAGCAGGCGGTCATTCAAAACTAAAAGGCAGTAAATATCTGAATAAACAGAACGGATCTTTTTTCAGTTTCAGTAATAAGGATAGACTATTGCCTCGTCTTGGAAAGTACTAAAATGGGCATCATAACTTATGGGAGAAGTTAGAGACTGCACATAGCTACGGCTTGTTAAAAAGTGCCGACAGGGTATGCTCAGAGATTTCTCTGCTTTCCAAAAGGTGCGAAACTGGGGATGGGCATCAAAGGTCGTGTTCCATAACATAGGCGCTCCATATTGTTTCAAACTGATGAGCTGTATTATACCATTTCTTTTGGGACTATCTTGATTTAAATATTTGCCTCGAATTTTGGGCTCTTTAAACAGAAGAGACAGAGGTAAATTGCTTCTTTTAATTTAGCTCTATTCTTCCTTATTTAGCGGAATCAATGAATTTCATTTGGTGAAAAAAAATTCCCGCAACCTAACCTACAGATATGAACACTACTCAGACAAGACTGAGCATTATGATGTTTCTCCAATTCTTTATTTGGGGAGCATTTTTTGTAACCATGGGAGCCTACTTATTGGAGGTTTTTTCAGGTGAAGAAGGACTCAATACAATTATTGGCTCAGCCTATGCAACTCATAACTGGGCGGGTTTACTGGCACCGGTATTTGTTGGTTTAATTGCCGACCGATATTTTAATGCTGAGCGCGTGAATGGAGTGTCTCATATTATTGGAGCAGGACTGCTTTGGTATGCAGCATCAGTAACAGATCCGGGTGTTTTTATTTGGGTGATGTTAGCCTACTTCTTACTGTACATGCCTACGTTGGCGTTAGTTAATGCAATCTCCTTTGCGAACATGGAAGATCCCGATAAAGAATTTCCTAAGGTTCGGGTATGGGGAACTATTGGCTGGATTGTAGCGGGATTTATCGTTGCCCAAACGGTTCTTGGGTTTATTGATATTCCATTATTAGCATGGTTAACAGGAGTTGAGAGTAATATCCAGTCAACCAATATTCCGCTTAAAGTCAGTGCGGTATTATCTCTCGTATATGGTTTTTACAGTTTCACTTTACCCGCCACCCCGCCTTCAGCAAAAGGCGAGAAGTTCAATGTAAAAGAAGCCCTGGGTTTGGATGCACTCAAGCTTCTAACCAATAAAAACTTTGCGGTCTTTTCATTCTGTAGCTTTGCTATCAGCATTCCTTTGGCTTTCTATTATGCCCGTACCAATGACTTTATCGCAGCCGTAGCTTTTGGTGAGCAATCGCCTTCTTTTATGGCTATTGGCCAGATTAGTGAAGTGTTCTTTATGCTGCTGATTCCCTTCTTCCTGCTCCGGTTAGGGGTAAAATGGATGCTCTTGGTAGGCATGTTAGCATGGACAGCCCGTTATTTACTGTTCGGGCTTTTCCCAAGTACTACGGGCTTGGTGATTCTTGGGATCGCACTTCATGGAATTTGTTACGATTTCTTCTTTGTAACCGGTCAGCTATACGTTGATAAGAAAGCACCGAAACACCTTCGGGCAAGTGCTCAAGGGTTCTTTAACCTGCTTACATACGGAGCCGGTATGTTGATTGGGAATTACCTGCTGGGTTGGTGGGGAGATAACATCAGTTTGGATGGCTCAACCACTGCGGGCTGGATGGAAAGTGCGGCTTCATTTTGGGTGATGCCGGCAATACTGGCGCTGGTTGTTGCGGTTGTATTCTTTGCTCTATTTTGGGACAAAGAAGTGGAAGATGAACAAGAATTAAAAGAAGCACTTTAGGATGCAGAATAGAAAATTAAGAATGGGAATGGTTGGCGGAGGTGTTGGCTCTTTTATTGGAGGCGTTCATCGGCTGGCAGCTAATTTAGACGGTGAAATTGAACTGGTTTGCGGAGCTTTTAGCAGCAGCCCTGAAAAGTCAAAGAAAACCGGGGAACAACTCTACTTAGATTCGGATCGCGTTTACGGCTCTTTTAAAGAAATGATGGAGAAAGAGGCTGCCCTTCCTGATGGCAAGCGAATGGATTTTGTATCCATCGTAACGCCGAACCACGTGCATGCTGAGCCTGCTTTGTTGGCAATGGAGCACGGCTTTCCGGTTATCATCGATAAGCCGCTATGCTTTAATATGGAGGAAGCCAAGGCCATTCAGAATAAAGTAAACGAAACAGGTTTTCCATTTGCGCTGACCCACACCTACACCGGATACCCGATGGTAAAGCAAGCCCGTAGCATGGTAGCAGATGGAACCATCGGTCCTGTCAAAAAGATTACGGTTGAATATCCGCAGGGCTGGCTATCCGAGAAGCTCGAAGCTGATGATAACAAACAAGCTTCATGGCGGACAGATCCAAGCAAGTCAGGAAAGGCCGGCGCATATGGGGACATTGGAACGCACGCTGCTAATATGGCTGAGTATGTTTCCGGATTAACCATTACCAAAGTTTTGTCGAAACTTTCAAAAGTTGTAGAAGGCAGATTGCTGGACGATGATGCCTCTGTATTGTTAGAATTTGAAGGTGGAGTTCCGGGAGTTTTGGCTTGCTCACAGGTTTCGGCGGGAGAAGAGAATAATATTAAAGTCCGTGTTTACGGTGATAAAGGCGGCTTGGAGTGGCAACAAAAAGACAACAATTCATTAACGGTGAAATGGCTCGGTAAGCCGAATGAAGTGTACCGAACCGGTGTAGATAATGAAGGGTATTTGTCGGAGACTGCAGTAGCTAATTCCCGCATTCCCTCTGGCCACCCGGAAGGTTATCTCGAGGCTTTTGCCAATATCTATCGAAATTTCGCGATGCATCTCAGAGCTCATAATGCCGGAGAGAAGCACAACATGGAAGTGTATGATTACCCCGACGTGAATGAAGGCGTTCACGGAATGGCCTTGGTTGATGCCGTCGTAGAGTCCACCGAAAAAGGCAATCTGTGGGTTTCAGTAAAAAATTAATTCAAAATGAAAGATTTAAAATTAAAAATGGCTGATCTGAAATCGTAGCCAATTTTTAATTTTAAATTTTGAATTCTTAATTCAGTAATGATGAAAACGATTAAAGGACCGGCAATATTTTTGGCTCAATTTTTAGGTGATGAAGAGCCGTTTAATAATTTGAAAAACATCTGTGAGTGGGCAAAAGAACTGGGCTATGAAGGTGTTCAGATTCCGGCTTGGGATACTCGCGTTATTGATATTATAAAAGCCCGTGACAGCAAAACCTATGCTGATGAAATCAAAGGCATTGTAGAGGATGCAGGACTTAAAATCACAGAGCTGGCAACTCATCTCCAGGGACAATTAGTTGCCGTGCACCCTGCTTATGACACGATGTTTGATGGCTTTGCTCCTGATCCGGTAAAGAATAATCCGAAAGCCAGGCAAATGTGGGCAGTTGAACAAGTTAAAGCAGCAGCTTCGGTATCAAGTCACTGGGGGATTGATGTGATGGCGAGTTTTTCCGGCGCTCTACTCTGGCATACAGTGTATCCATGGCCTCAGCGTCCTGCAGGCTTGGTTGAAACCGGATTCAAAGCTTTAGCCGATAAATGGATGCCAATTCTTGACCACTGTAAAAATGAAGGCGTGAAGGTTTGTTATGAACTTCACCCCGGAGAAGACTTACACGACGGAATTACCTTTGAGCGATTTTTGGAAGCAACGGGAAATCACGAAAGTGTAGGTATCCTTTATGATCCGAGTCACTTTGTGTTGCAGCAACTTGACTACCTGCAGTTTATCGACTTCTATCATGAGCACATTGGGATGTTTCATGCCAAGGATGCAGAATTCAATCCAACCGGTAAGGCCGGAGTATATGGCAGTTATTCGGGATGGGCGGAACGACCAGGGCGTTTTCGGTCACTTGGTGATGGCGATACAGACTTCAACGCAATTTTCAGTAAGCTGAGCCAATATGGTTTTGATGGATGGGCGGTGTTGGAATGGGAATGCTGCATTAAGTCACCGGGACAAGGAGCCGCAGAAGGAGCTCCATTTATAGCAGATCACATTATCGAAGTCACTGAAAAAGCTTTTGACGATTTTGCCGGCGAGGGTGCTGATGAAGCTAAAAACCGAAAGATTTTAGGATTGGATTGATTTAGTAATTTGTTAAACAAGTAGCGTTTAATAGCGAAAAACAAATAAGCAGAATTATGCTCAACCAATTTCAGATAAAAATAGATGCCAATCATAAGTCAAGGCAACGGCAGGTCTTGAATGCTGTTCTAACCTTGGCAACCGGTGTCTTGACTCTGGTTTTTCCAGACTTCTTATACCTGATTGCGGGCGGATACCTTATTTCTCTTGGGCTGATGTTTATGGCCTTCCGATTACCTTCCGCACTATCAGCCTTGCCCATTGTGACCGGAGTGCTGATTTTCATATTCCCGGATTTAATCCCGATTACATTCGCTTCATTCCTTGGATTATTTGGCCTGGCCATGCTGTTTGGAATGCAGCTGGCTATTCTGGGCATCATTACCATAATCATAGCCGTACTGATTATCATGAATCCGGATTCTGTGGCTTATCTGATTGCCTTTTTTATGCTCACCTATTCCGTTTCAAACCTCATCAGCTTTTACAAAGATTGGAGTAAAAGTAAAGACGATGGCTTCGACGACGACAGCGTAACCATTGAGTAAGGTTTTGATTATCGATTAACGAGCGACCGATAGACCGATTGGCGAAATCGAGAAGCTTAATGAACCAACGAAATGTCATCCCGAGCGGAAAAGAAGTATATGCTCATGATTTATTCTACGAGGGATCTTCAAGAGTTGAAAAAAGCAACCAGTGTAGATTCTTCGGAAGTATCCTCAGAATGACTCAATAATATTTGGACCGTAAATAAAACGCCTATCTAAGGTGCAAAAGCAGATATGGTTTAGTACGATTAACGAATCAACGAATCAACGAATAACGAACTACGGTGCACTCACCAAGACAATATTTTCTGATATAAGTCCCTTATCGTTTTCGGTGACATCGAACTCAAAAATTAGCTCCCGGCTGGGGAGGTAACTTGTGTCGAAGTCGTCTTCAAATTCAGAGATATGGGCAAAAACTGTTTTGTAAGGAGAGTCTTCATCCCGGGAATCGGTAATCCAGAGGCAGTTGTTTTTGCGGGTTAAGAATCGAAGAAAGCCATAGCCATCATCCTGAGAAAAATCATAGCAGACACCCCGCACACGCGATCTGTTTTCGCCCCAGTCATAGGGAGATTCAATGGGCAGTAAGCCCGGAATCAGGTAGCCCGAAACGGAAGAATCCACGGCTTTTTTTAAGGAAGTAGACACATTATCAAAGCTCACTAACTCTACCCGACAGCCTTTATTCTGAATGGCGTTCACAACACTCACATAACTACCGCTGCTGCTAAGCAATACGACTTTATCAAGGTGATCAGCTTGAACCAGCATGTCTACAGCCATGTCCATATCAACCGTTGATTTTGAGGTCTTTTCTCCTGTTTCGTAATTGGTATAGGTATGAAGAGATTTCTCAGTGACTTTATATTCAAAATCCCTCAACACTTCACAAAACCGCTGCGTCTTCTGGCGATATTCCCGATCATCTTTTAGGCGATCTTCATCGTAGCACAAATAGACATTGAGTCGCGATGCCACGCCGCCTCCACGGCAAGCAAACTTTCTGAGAATATCATAACGGAGTCCAAATCCTCCGTTCATGGTTACATTTACGGCATCAACATATATCCCGACGCGTTCCTTGGTATTCATGACAATATCCCGATGTGCTGATTAATAAAGAAATAATATCGAAGGAAGTGAATAACTCAATATTTTTAACTTTAACTACACCAATGAATTAACTCATTTTTTAAGGATAGAATCAAATAAAAAGTAATGGGGGTTACTTTGTTGAAAAAACTGAGATATAGCTTATAAACCCAATGGAGGCAATTCCTGCTGTAAACAATAATAAGGAAGCGATGAGTTCAGAGAGACCGAAAGAGATAACGGTTGGCTTTAGGTAAAATAGTCCGGCTGCGAGTATCATCATCCCAAAACCGGTGACGAGTTTGTAAGGGACTTCAAAAGCTTTTGTTGAATAGTAATAGATGATCAAGGCCATAACTGCATAACTAGCAAGTGTAGCAAGAGCAGACCCCATCATCCCAAACATGGGGATTAATATCAGGTTTGCGGCTATAGTAATTCCGGCTCCAATTAAGGTGATTTGAGGAAGGCGTTTGGTGGTTTCACTGATGAATATTCCGGCCGAAAAATTGATATACCATCCCTGAAACCAATACGCAAGAAGCAGGACAGGTACAATAGATAAGCCAGCCCAAAACTTCTCATCAACCAGATAAAAATCTAAAATCGGTATTTTGATGGAGACAATTTGTTGGGCAAACAAAGCTACAAATAGGAAAACAGTAGCGGCTGCTGCATTAAATAAAGTGAAGGTTTGGGAGAATGTTTGAGGAGCGGATTCTTCTTCCGATTGCCGCATGAAGAACGGTTGCCATGCCATCCGGAACATCTGAACGATCAAAAGCATAAACACGGCCAGCTTATAACAAGCTCCATAAATTCCTACGATATCGTCCGGAGTATAATCAGCACTGTAAATGGAGTCGATAACGGATTGGTCCATGGCTTTTAGAAAAAACCGGTCAACTAATTCGTTGATTGCATGACCAAAACCAGCAGGAATAAAAGGCAGTCCAAAGAGCAGGGCTTTTTTAAGAAGATTTGTATTCCATTCGCCCATAAACATTGGAATAGTGAATATCCAGATTACCAGGGCGGTTAGCATGGAAGCCACAAGGTTACTTATGAACACGGCCTCGATGCCATAATCCAGGCCAAGAATGAGGTAAAAATTCAGCCCAAGATTAACAACTACATTTCCGGTTTTAAGGACAGCAAATAAAACCGATTTCCGAATAAGCCGAAGCTCGGCAAAAGGAACGACGGCTAAGGTGTCGAAGAATAGAATCCCGAGCATAATCCACAAAATAGGATCTCCGGATTCAAGCCCGATGGTTGGGGCAACAAACGGTTCAGCAATCCAAACCAGAAGAACTAAAACTCCGGAAGTGCCCAGCAAGAAAAGCTGAACGGTTTTGAAAATGTCTTTTGCCTTATCTCTGTCTTTGGCGTATCGGATATAGGCGGATTCCATACCCATTGTAAAAACAACATTGAAAAGGGCAATGGCTGCAAAAATGAGGGTCACTATTCCATACTGCGATTCGCTAAATACCGCGGTATGAAGGGGAACCAGCAAGTAGCCAATAAAACGGGCTACCACGCTGCTGATGCCATAAACCAGCGTATCGGAAAAGAGTTCTTTAAGTTTGGTCAAGCGGACTGTTTTGCTAATTGTTCAATGGCGTGAATCCCCAATACATAACTATTTGGGCCAAAACCGGTAATAATTCCATCCATCACGGCCCCGGTTACAGATTTTTCTCTAAAGTCTTCACGGGCATGGATGTTGGAGATATGGACTTCAACTTTTGGAATCTCAAGTGGTTCCAAGGCATCTCGCAGCGCTACTGAAGTATGTGAATAACCACCGGGATTTATTACCACTCCATCGGTGCCGTCATCCATGGCTCCCTGAACTTTATTAATAAGCTCCCCTTCCACATTGCTTTGATAAAACTCAAAATTATGATCTGGAAATTGGCTGGTTAAAAATTCCTGGAGCTCCTTCAGGCTGCCTGTGCCATAAACACCGGGATTTCGTTTCCCGAGCAAATTCAGATTTGGGCCATTTATTATAAGAATATTCATAAGGTTACTTTTTCGCTGATGATTTTTGCCAGCTCCATCATTCGGTCCTGACTTACCCGTACTTTTTTACCCAGGCTAAAGCTCTGTGTTTCCTTATAAATTGGAATGAGGTGAATGTGGGCGTGAGGAACTTCCATACCTTCAACAATGATTCCGGTGCGAATGGGTTCTAGAGCTTCATCCATTCCCTTTGCTACTTTTTGAGCAAAGCGATTTAATTCGGTCAATTCATCAGGCTCTAAATCAAAAATATAGTCCACTTCTTTTTTTGGGATACACAAAGTATGGCCTTCCGCAGAAGGATTGATATCCAGGAAAGCATATTGCTTTTCATCCTCTGCTATTTTGAAACTTGGAATTTCTCCTTCAATAATCTTAGTGAAAATGCTCGGCATAATTGTTGATCAAAGATGGTAATTTACCTGAAGATACTATCCAAAAAACAGAAATCCTTATGAACTCTGCAAGGTGGCTTTCAATAACGGTGGCTTTTCTTTTTGTGGTGATACCTGTTGAAAAAATTCACGCACAGTCATCAGACATTTTGGGCCCGGTTACAAAAGAACAAATTTTAGCTAATGACCGAATCTATGAGATATACATCAACAGATATAAACCTGACTCTGCTTCGGTAGATTATCTTTCTGCCTTCCCTGATTCTGTTACGCTTATGGTGTTTATGGGTAGCTGGTGTCGGGAATCAAAAAAATATATCCCCGGCTTGATGAAGACGCTAGAGCTTGCTGACTCGGAACGTATAACCGCGGAGTACCTTGGAGTTGATCAGCAAAAAAAGATTCCTCAAATACTTTTAAAAGAGTTTGAGATCAAATATATTCCCACCATAGTGGTTTTAAAAGGCAATAAGGAGTTAGGACGAATAGTAGAAAAACCACACCAACTGATCGAAACTGATTTGATTCAGATTTTAGATTTCGGCAAAGAAAAAAACGAGTAGAAAAATTAATTTTTCTTTTTACTCTATATAATAAATGCCTTATCTTTGGGATCTATTGAGACC